>JGI2173J19968_10000318_pt1 | contig 17430 bp, 16 predicted proteins | sample DeeMarSWOR136_30_FD_19968 | JGI IMG/M metagenome (IMG submission 19968) | reverse complement strand
AGGAGGTTATCGGTATGGTTGAGTTTGAAACTGGTTCTCTTTCTAAAGAGGAGATTGAGGCAGTTCTTGATCTGCTTCCAGTTGACATCACTTTTGTTGATAGAGATGACTCTGTGAAATACTTCAGCAAAGCTAAGGGAAGAATCTTTGCGAGGACAAAGGCTGTCCTTGGCAGAGAAGTGCAGAAATGCCACCCCCAGAAAAGCGTTCACGTGGTGAACAAAATCGTTGAGTCTTTCAAGGCTGGCAAGAAAGATGTAGCTGCGTTCTGGATCAACATAAATGGTCGCCTAATTCACATCAGATACTTTGCGGTAAGAGATAAGAACGGAGAATACCTAGGGACCATGGAAGTAACACAAGACATAACTGACATCAAGAGAATTGAAGGTGAGAAGAAACTTCTTGACTGGGAACGGTAGCAGAGAACAAGAGAAGTTCTAAGGAACAAAAGAGCGCTAGCAGCGCGCATGTATTCTAGGAGACGTGCTTCATTCAGAAAGCTCTTCTGGAGTGCATGAAAAGAAAAAAGAGGAAAGATTTAAGAGACTCACGAAGCGCGCCAGGACAAGACGTTCTGTGTGTCCGTGTTTTCACTATGGACATCTTTAGTAGCAGAGAGCCCGGAGAACACTAGCAGCGCGCTGCTGATTATAGCCACATAGACGCCTACGCCGAATCCTATGCCGGCGCCCTCAATGGTATTCGCCTGACCTTGCACAAATATGTATGTGTGAACCACGGTTGCCGCAACTAGTGCTCCTGAGATCACAAGAATCGCAACTTTGAGTCTTCTTTGGCGCATGTTCTTTGGTTTGTATACGCCCACTACCGCCAATGCATATCCCACTGCTGCTACGTACAGGGTCAACACAGGACCCGAGCTCCCTATGATATTCTGCCAAGTTAGATTGACCATGGAAGGCATGATGTCGCCTATGTATTGCAAGCCGTTAGTTATTGAGACAAAACCATCTTGGAAAGGACGGAGAGAGATATCTACATCGTAGCCTGTGTTGTTGGTCACGGTTCCAGCAACCAACACCCAATTAAGTGCGAGCGAGACGACTCCCAGAACCAATCCAGCGCAGCTGAGTATGAGTGTGATGCGCCACCAAGTCTTCTTGTTCTTCACCTTCTTGATCGGTGGGATTAAAGCGACTAATCCGACAACCATGATTGCGCCTGCCATCAGAATTGGAGAGAATTGCGTCACAGGCCGTGCCTCGATTTCCAATTTTGTTGACGCTTGTGAATTCTCGTGGTTGGCGCCACCTAGACGACGAGCGGTGATCACCCATTCTCCATCGTCAACGAAGAGACTGTATAGATAGTCTTGGTCTAACAGCAGCGTATCTTCATAGTTTCCTTCCTCGTCAGTGTACACAGCATGCTCAATCTGCGTCCCATTCGGAAATGCGTAAGTAACAAGCACCTGAGCTCTGGACTCGACAGGCAACGTTTTTCCATAGACGACTATCTGGTGGCCACTTGCAATGGTCTCATTCGAGATCACTACTGTCAGCAGAGGATCTACCTTCCAGTACGCTGTCTCGCTAATNGCACTGTTCATGGTCACTGAGGCAGGATTGTCGAAGCCGCTGTATGCCCCTTTACCCGTCCCTGTCCATCCATGCCAAACAAATCCTTCTCCCTCAGTCATCGTCGGAGCGGTAGCCTTGATCGAAATGACTGAGCCAGCATCATACCAACCACTCTCGGGACTGAGAGTTCCGAAGTTTGTTGACATCGTTAGATAGAATTGTTGGACGAAAACAGCTTTCGTCACCTTGGGTGCGGTTATAAGCACCGTCGTTGACTTTGCGTCTGGTTCAACAAGGTCCTCTCCACTCCAGCTTTGGAATCGATACCTCGTCGAGACTCCGTCTCCGCCCGTGGGTGCGTCCACAGATATCGCGGCGAATGTTCCTTCGTCGTACCAGCCTTCTCCAGTTGGACCATCAAGCCCTTCAGGATCAGTCTTGACCGTGAGATAGTGCTGTGTTGTCCACGTCCACTCTATTGACGATGGCGCGGTTATAGAAAATGTCAGTGAAGTGCTGGGGCCATCCTTTGGAATGGAGCCGGTTCCAGACCACCCTGAGCATCGGTATCGCGTCCCGCCGCTTTCATCCGCTGGACTTTCAACTGTAACTGTGATGGCTTCTCCTTCATCATACCAATGTTCTCCCACTGAAGGGTCGGGGGAATCATGATCTGAGGACACAGTGAGCTTGATTTGTCTGACGTAATGTGCTATGGCCTGCTTAGGAGAGTCCATCAAGATCTGAGCCAATGGGCTAATTTCATCTACGATACCTACGCCGGTCCAATGATCGAACCGATAGCGTGTTGACACTCCGTCTCCGCCTGTCGGCGTTTCAACCGTGAGCTCCGCGTAGGTTCCTTCGTCATACCAACCAGTGTGCTGGGGGCTGTCGAGTCCTGCAGGGTCTGTGGTGACGTCTAGGTAGTACTGAGTTTTGTAGTGACCTGTGATTGTTGTGGGTGCGCTTATCATCACCGAGGAGTCTGTTGTATTGCCCGATATCCCGATCAAGACGTATCTTGTTGTTCCAATTGCGTCGGCGACAGGAGACGGATAGCTGAAGGTCATGACGGAATCTCTGGGAATCCACAAAGACCGAGGTAAGGCGTCAGTTAGTTGTGTTCCGTCTACGGTAATGTAGATGGGCTCGGAACTACCGACTTGTTCGAAAGTTACCGAGTATTCTGTTCGATAGTGTAGGGAGGCTGTTTTTTCTGAGTCCATGACGATGCTGGCGGACGGTGAGTAGTAGCTGAAGACGTATCGAATGTCTTCTTTGACGAGTGGGCTTTCAGCCTGGTTAATGCTTGCGGTCGTGTCTTGGTCACACGTGATCTGTTTCTCCGTGGTAAATATCCCGTCTTTACCAACGCCACGCTGTGTCCAAGTGACTGTAAAGCTTCCCCCGATGGCTTCGCTCGGATGACTGGTTACTGTCAGAGTATAGGCGCCAACGATCTTCAGGTCATTGTTAACACAGGTGGTACTGACGAGATTACCAAATTCATCCTCGGCGTCGATGACGTTTGCACTTTGTCTCACGCTGTCATCACTCGCTGTAGCCATGTAGTTGACCGTTACCATCGTACTCTGGCGTGGTTCTAAGGCGGTGAGATTTTCCCAGTGGATTGTCCCTGCTGTTTCGTCGTACGCGTCTTGAGCAGGATAGGCGTTGATGAAGTCGAGGCATGAAGTCTCAAAAGTATCGTATAGCGGAATCCTCACCAACTTTGTATTTCCTAGGTTCGTGATGTTTATCTGATATGTGATAACATCTCCTTGGTACGCTGGATTTCCAGAGATGGGCTTCTTGTTTACGTTCAAGATCGGGGCTGACATGACGGTGGTCGTGTCATTGGCCGTGTCGAATTTGCCACTTGCTACTCCCTGTGCAGTTATGATGGCCGGATCAACGGTAGCTGCAGGTGTGCCGTATGGAACGGGGACCTTTACTAGAATGAAGACATAGTCGTTCTTCAGGAGTGTCCCGACGTCAACACATCCGCTGCCATCAGTGTCCTCGAGTGCTGTACCGTTATCAAACGAGACAGTGTAATCCCATCCCATGGGCGATGTGTGGTTTATGTCTATGATTTCAGTTTGGCCACTGTTGATTAGGATGTGACGGTAGACCATCATATCGCCAGGATTCGCGTATCTTGAGTAGTCTGGAGCGAGAGTTATTCCTGCTGCGCTCTTGACAATCGTCATCTCATCAGCTGAGTCTGAGATACTTGGATCAAAAAGAGATGTAGCGATGAGATTGACGTCAAGATAGGCATCCCCGGAGCCACTAGTGCCCGCTGCCTCAATGGCTTCGACTACAAGCCACGTTGCTTCACCACTTTCGAGTGTCACTTCTGATACAACACCATGATCTGTCCAAGATGTGCGATCACCAGCATTGTCATCATGTAGTGTGACCACGGGGCTCTTCTGGAGATAACCTGACGAATTGTATAACTTCATCTCCCATTCATGGGTGGAGCCTGAAGGATTGTAGGCAATAGACCTTAGCAAAATATTGAACACGTCCAAACCATTTCCTGTGTTCTCAACCGTTAAATTGTATTCCGTCCACTCACCCGTATGCGGAGCAACACTGTGGATTTGGTCATGGTAGACATCTACACCAGCGGCATGTAAGACCGTGATTTCCGCATCCGCAGCGGCTTCGACGCGTGTGCCATTTTCGAGTTCATAGGCCAAATGTGCTGTGTTCGTTATTTCGGTCCCTACAGGGACGTTGTTGACCAAGACTTTGACGACTACACTTCCCACTTCATATGGTAAGACATCTCCCCGGCTCCATTTGTAGAACCCCATGTCAGGATCGCTTGTCCCATCATAGAAAGGCTTGGAGTTCACAAACGTCAGACTTGGGGGCATCCATTCGAATATAGTCACGTTGTACGCCGTTTGACTCATGTTGTTCGCGTACGTGATCGTGAAGATTACTTCGTCACCTGGTTTCGAGAATTCGGAGCTAACAATGTTTTCGAACATGACCGAAGCGCCAGGCGGTTCAGAACTGACAACTGGCAGAAGAGCTATGGAAAGTGCAAGGGCGAACAAGAAAGGAAGAATCAAATGGTAGATGTTGAAGTGTGTGAAGAAAGATCTTTTCAACTTCATTAAACTCTTGAATACGTTTGGGTGCATTCTATTGTCCCCTAGTTTGGGTTATTCATTGAGGAATCTATCTGGAAGAAGTATATTGAGGCTTGTTTCAAACGTCTTCATATTTCATATTCCGCTATATGCGGTCCGACTGTGCACAACACTTTGGCTCAGTAGGTGCAGGTGTGCGTAGCTGCTTGCGTGCAAGTCCTAGGTCAAGACGTAGTACAAATAAGAAGGAATCAACAAACATACGTCCCGTCGGAGACGTTTGAGAATGAATTATGAAGAAGAGAAGAGGCGGTATGTATCGTTCTGCGGTTCCTATTGTCGCACTTGTGACTGGTTTACCGGAAGAATACGGCGAACCTTCCAAACAGCATTGGAAATGGTCGAGGAGTATGGATTTGGAAAATGGCTTGAAGGGAAGGTTGACACAGGCAATCTGAAAGAAGCCCTTAAGATTCTTGCCAACATGCCTATTGATTCCGGATGCAAGGCGGATGTTGGTGAGAATCCCGAAGATGACCGATGCAAGATTCGTCAATGCTGTTTTCAGAAAGGTTTCGACCTCTGCAATGAATGTCCTGAGTTTCCTTGTGACCTACTTAAAAGCAATCCAGGTGTGATAAAGTTCCATTGCATTGAAAACCTAATCGAGATCAAAGAGAAGGGAATCAAGTATTGGATTGACAGGCAGTTGGACGCTCACCGTACATAGCGCACACTTTTGAGGTTTTGTCGCTGCAGTGGAAGAGATAGCGCGCTCTGAGCCATTTGGAGGGCACGTACTACTTCTGTTGGTTTGCGCCTTTGGATTTCAAGAATTGCTTCGGGATGTGTATGGCGAATCTACAGACAAGATCGCCCTTCAAGACAGCCTCTATGACATCTGCTCTAACCGGTTGGTCGAAAATGATATCCCACGGTCGTTTGTGATAACCAGCACTACAGTAGCAGAAGTTCGGCGAGATTTCTACGCCTGATTTTATGGCTTCGCGCACCCACCCACAGTGACACGCGTAGTATCTCTTCATCTTCTCCTCTTTTTCGTGCAAGTACTTCTTGGTCATGTATGGGATCTTTGTCTCGTATATTATGTCTCCTTCTCTGACTCCGCCCATGACTTCCAGGTTGTCTCGGACGTATTCAACGACTTCTTCATCAATCTCCTGAGCGTAGAACATCGACTTCTCTCTGCTGTGCTTTTCGAGCATCTCAACCGCTTCTGCGTGCTTTCTTTTCAGATAATCGTCTATGCTCTTAGACTCCAAGAATTTCTCTCTCATCGGCAAATACCATTCTTTTGGGCCAACATCTAGCCCACTTGACATAATTTCCTGCAATGTCCTCTCATCTAGTGTAGCTTCAAGTCTTTCCATGATTCTCTTGGCGATTTTCGGCTTGTCTCTGGGATCTGTACCGAGTGGAGGCAAGGTGATTCCTTCGAATATCCTGTCGCGCTTGCTTTCGCCCATGGTCTGCTCTAGTGTGTCAGAAAGCTTCTTCAGAGCCCCGTACCCCTCTACAAATCCGAACAGAAGAGCTACTATCTCTCGTTTGTTCACGAAATTGGCGTATCTTAAGAGGGCCACAAATTTGTCAATCGTGTTCTTCCGATTCTCCAGCAGATGCGCCACGAAGCTCTGCATGTCGCTTGGTGTGGAGCTGCTGAAATCCCTATTTGCGAATTTCTTTTTCAGAAAAGCCTCGAAATCCTTCACAGCGCTGATATGCGCTTGAATAGTCTCTTCTTTCACATTTCTTTTGATGCAGTGTTGTCTGAATCCTTCTTCGTCCAAGTTGAGCTCTCCGGCGTGTTGCGTCTTAGAGAAAATAGTGATTTAAGGCTTGTGCGGGCATATGTCAAGTTGTTGGTTTCTTTTGGCAGATAGAGAGTAGATATTTTCTCAACTTTCTTTCATTGTTCAGTCTTTCTTCGTATTCTTCATCAGTCAGCATCAGGAGATTGGCATAGTGATATATGTGGTCTAACTTGAGGGGGTCCATTGGACCAGATTTAAAAAAGAAGTCTCCTGAGCCACACTTCGTGCAGATCTCGTGTACAGGTGATTGCAGTTTCGTGAACTTCCTACGGCCTTTCTGGATCTCTGTCAACTTCAGCAGATTTTCTTCATTCGCTTCCATTTTGAAGCCTATCTTGTCTAATCCTTCTAGAATCTCTTTCAGACCTTCCTGCGCGCGCGTTTGAGATTTGCTGTCGGGTTCGCCAGTGGAGCTAATGAAGTTCTTAGCGGTTGCTTGATAGTAGCTTTGGATAAGGTGTCCACAACGTTCTTCGCGAGTAACGTGAACTAATCCTGCCTTTTCAAGCTTTTTTATGTGGTGGTATATGGCCTGTGGGGTCATGTTCAGTTTTTCAGCAATTGTACAAATCGGTAGCTCCTCACTTCTCACCAGACCTATGATCTTCTGTTGTACTTCGCCGCCCAGCAATTTGCATGCTTCAGATTCGACTACCCTGCAAAGATTCGAAGTTTTCGTTTTTGACATCTCTGTCCCAATTATAAAGTGAAGTCTATATGATATATTAGTGTTTTGGAATTAAACTCGCGTTTGACTTATAAAACAGAAGCTTTATATAAAAGATACGCGTAGCAGTGAATTGTATGTTTAAATAGAGGTGAAGGAGATGGAATGTAGCTTCTGGATAAAGACGCCAGCAGAAAAAACGTCAAGACCAGAAAGACGAATATTGAGAATATATGGAATGGATAGAGACTTCATCTTGCCGCCCGAAAGAGAGAAGATCACATCAGATCATATTGTTGGGAAAGCAATTGACAACGCTCTTCTGGAGGCGGAAATGAACAAGGGCAAGGCGCTGATGGAACTGCAGAGACATCAGGTCATCTGACAAAAAATAGGAAAGCCAAAGCGCCTTGGACCCCATTTTTTTCTACGAACCTTAGGTGCCAATAGAAAGCTTGGTAAAGTGCTTCTTGGGCGTGTTTTACGCCAGCGCGATGGAACTTGCCTTTCTCAGTTTTCATCCTTTCCTTTCTTGCCAGAACTACGCGTGTGCGAAATCGATGGCTAATTATCAAGGGTTCTTCTGTGTGTGCAGATTCTGGATAAGGGATCTTAGAGCAATTCGTATGTAGAGAAAGCAACGCGCGCATTTTAATAACCTGCAATCTTAATCCTTACCCACGTTTCGTAGGTTTGAGGAAATCATGCCAGAGCTTCCAGAGATAACAGTAATCGCAAGACAGATGGACAAGGAAATCGTAGGAAAACGTATCGCAGACATCGAAGCAAGGCAACCGAAAAACCTGAACATGCCTGTCTCAAGATTCGTACAGATCGCTAGAGGAAGAGCCGTCAAAAGTGTCATAGGCAAGGGAAAATGGATATTCATGAAACTGGACCGTGCATACTATATGCTTATAAACCGGGGTATGAATGCAGATGTACTCTACTTCACCCTAGACCAGAAACTCCCCCCAAAGTACCAATTCAAGCTAACCTTCAGTGACAAAACAGGCTTCACTATACAATTCCAGTGGTTTGGCTATATCCACCTCGTGGCGGAAGATGAGCTTACAGAACACAAACTGACAGCTGAACTGGGAATCTCCCCAACCAGCCAAAAATTCACATCGGAATACTTCAGGAAATTATTGGCTGGCAAGAAAGCGAGAATAAAGAATTTTCTGCTCAACCAGAAAAACGTGGCAGGTATAGGAAACGTCTACATACAGGATATTCTATTCAAAGCCAAACTGCATCCAAACAGAAAAATCTCAACCTTGTCTGAACAAGAAATAAATGATCTGTACAACGCCATCCTCAACGTGCTAAACCACAGCATCCACCTAGGCGGACTAATCTACGAAAAAGACTTCTACGGACGAAATGGCAGATTTGCTATGAACGAATTTCTTGTGGGCTACAAGACAGGAAAACCATGCCCCACCTGCAACACCAAAATAGAGAAGATGAAAACTGGAAGCACGTCCTCATACATCTGCCCAAAATGCCAACCACTCTAGAACAGCCCCGCTCCAGATATGCGCACGCTAAAGAATGTACTCAGATCTCTTTTCGCCAACAGTTCTCTACGAGTTTCTCGGTAAAGCCAACCGAGTCATATAGTCGGTTGGCAGCGAGAGTGTCAGCGGCTCCTCCAATGTAGAAGAGGGTGGGCTTGTACTTCACGGCGCGCTTAAGCCCCTCAAGTACCAATGCCTTTGCTAATCCTAGTCTCCTATGGTCAGGATGGGTTCCCATTGGTTCGAGGTTGGTTACTCTGCTAATGGGATCCATTCTAAAGGTACAGAATGACGCAAACGTACCATCCGGAGCAACAGCAACGAGATCAAGATCTTGCTTGTAAAAGGAACATCGCGTTATTCCTTCATAGACTTCTGCATCAAACCATTCACCGTGACCGAAAACCAGTCTTATTGCAGCCGCCAATTGGTGATAATCAGATTTTCCTCTGATAGATCTGATTTCATAGCGTTCTGGGCAATCGGCGTCGGGAATAGGTAAATCCATAGGACGTAACCTGAGATAACCAGCAATCTTTCTCTTCTGATAACCAAGCTCCTCTAAGAGCAGCTCCCGTGCATGATTTCCCTCGGTTGTGTGAATGCTCAATTGCCGTTTTTTTCTAGGGTCCGTTTTCCTTTCGCGACAGTGTTTTTCAATCCATTCAATTATTTCTTGTTCGAGAAAACTGTAGGTGGGATCGATTTGGATGAAGTAATCACAGAGCGATTCTGGATTAGCTACAGCAACAATTCGCTTGCTCNAGCGTTTGACTTTGCCATTTATGTCTTCCCAGACTCTGATGTCGTCTACCCACTGCACGTTTCCGCCGCTTCTATGGCTGTTCTCGAAGCGATCTGGAAACCAATTTTGAAAGGAATTCGTCTTCTTGAACGTCTCGTACAAGAACTTCAGAACAGATGTAAGGTCTTTGTCCTTATTGTACGGGCGTGAAACTACCTTCATTTGCAGAACTGATCCTTCAACTCACTCTGAAGCTGCAAGCTCGCCTTGTATACACACTTCTAGCGCTTCATTCCTTGCCGAATATTGGCAAAGAAGTCTGTTAGATCAATATTTCCTCCACTAATAATTATCCCCACTCTTTCAGATCGCAAGTCGATTTGTTTTGATAACACGCCGGCCAGCGAGACTGCACCTGAAGGTTCAACGACGAGTTTCATCCTCTCCCAGAGGAACTGCATAGCGTCCACAATCTCTTCCTCTGAGACGGTGATTATTTCATCCACGCTGTCTCTTATTATGCGGAAAGTATTGTTACCAAGAGACGTTCTTAATCCATCTGCTATGGTGTTGGGGTTATTCGCGTGAACGATTTTTCCTGCTTTGATTGATTTGTAGGCGTCATCTGCATTCTTGGGCTCGACGCCTATGACTCTCGATGATGAGAGTAGCCCTTTGGCTGCAATTGCTGTTCCGCTTAGTAGTCCCCCACCGCCAACTGGACTGAAGACACAATCGAGTTTACCAACCGCTTTGATTAGCTCGTATGCGACCGTTCCAGCCCCGGCGATTATGTCCAGATCGTTAGAGGGATGGATAAGAGTGTAGCCGTACCTTTCGATGAGGGGTACAACGGCTTTTTCCCTATCGGTTGGATGAGAACCGCACACAACTATTTCGGCTCCATATCCTTTTGTGGCGGTTACCTTCGCTGGAGAAGCGTTTTTGGGCATGACGATTACGGTTTTGATTCTTAGGAGTTGGCCTGCTAGGGCAAGTGCTTGTGCATGGTTTCCGGAGGAGTGTGTTATCACTCCTCTCTTCCTTTGTTCTGGAGATAATTGTGACAAAGCATTGAGGGCGCCTCTGAATTTGAAGGAACCAGTTTTTTGAAAATTCTCACACTTCAAGAATGCCTCGCTATCAGTCATCTCATTGAGGGTTGAGGAAGTCATCACAGGCGTGGGATTAACGATTTCCTTTATTCGTCTGTGAGCTGCTTCTACTTCATTGAACATTCAGAATCAAGGAGAAATAGTGAGAATGACTAAATAAGTTGTGCAGGCGCTCACATCTGAAGGACTCAAGTGTTTCTGTTGCGAATCGTACAGTACACGCTACAGCATTACTTGAGTGGATACGCACGCATTTAGCTCGTCTTCGAGCGTTTCTCCTTGCGCTTTTTCCTTGCCTCGGCCCTTTCCTTCTTAGTCTTTGGTTTCTTCTTCGAGCTTTTTCCCATACCCATTCTGATCGCCGTATTGAAGTAGTCGGAATAGAGCATGAACTTTTCGGTTGTGCGAAATCTTACCAGATGCCAGGAAGGAGCTTGTACCTGACCTGCAGAGCGTATTCTGCGTATCCATCCAATTCTTCACGGAGCGTTCTATCTTCCAGTGAAGTACGGATTATGAAAAGGACAGCATAGATTCCTACCGGAATGAAAGTGAAAACTGATCCAATTATCAGAGGAATCGATAAGGTGAAAAGAATTCCAGCCAAATAGCCGGGATGTCTTACAATCTTGTAGGGCCCACTTGATATCACCGTATGACCTCTATCCTTTTGAATTCGAACAGCTGGTTCAAAATATGGGTTCACTGCCATCGCCCAATTGATCAGAATCGTTGAGAGAGCCAAGAATACAAAGCCCAATACTGCAAACGGAATGTCGAGGCTTGACCATTGGAACCTGCCGATATCCAATCCGGCCACAACTGGTACGGCTATTAGAACCGTGAGATTACTTACGCGCATCAATATCTCATCCCATAGTTCAGACCCCGCTCTTTTTCTCTTGAGTCTTTGGACGAGCAGTTCGGGGTTGAGCTTGTACTGAGCTGCCGTGCTTATGGTATAGTGCATGAACGAAGCACCAAAAAACATCCACGGTCTAATCCCAAAAGCATAGCCGGCGGAAATGAAGAAAATAGTCATCTGCAGAGCGAGCATCACACAGGCTAGCAAGAATGACTTGATTCCAGCGGCTCTCAGTCTCTTGGTGTCTGTTTCTGGCATAGCGCTAGGTTTGCTCTGCCTTTGACTTAAGAATTGCGCGTACCAGTCCACCGGATTTGTCCTATCGAAGAAACATAATCTCTGAGGAGCCAATTATGCGCGCGTGGACTTACAAGGAACGGGACTAGTCTTGCCCTTCTAAGTCGAGCGTACACATGTATGGTTAATGCTGTGTATACGTCCTTTTGTAGTGTTCCGGGTCTTGAACAACCTCAAGTTCGTTGTTATCAGGATCGAGGAAGTCCGCAACTATGCCGCCCCATGGCCTCTTAGTGGGCTTGAGAGTGAATCTGACTCCTTGCCTCTTGAGCCGTTCATAGAGCCCGTAGATGTCATCCGTATCGAAGACTATCCCAGTTCGCCTTTTCCTCCTAGCCTTCTTACCAGTTGCGTGCAACCCAATCTTCGCCAACGGCTCATCTGGGCCAACTTCCGCATGGTTGAACATTCTAGCGTCAAGGGCTATCGGCAAGCCAAGAATCTCCTTGTAGAAACGCAGAGCTCGGTCCATAGCTGATACACGGATCATGGTCAACCAAAGACGAGTTATTTTCCCTTTTTCTTGCTTCATTCTCACGCCTCGAGGTCAGATTATGGGACAAGAGCATTTCAGTCTTTGGCATACGCTACAACCGCGCGTGGGTCAATGTTGTGGGGTTAGTGTTTGTTATCCATGCGAGTATCAATCGTGCGCGTATATGATTATATGAAGGTTTTCGCTTAGGTCATAGAATCGCCGTGGACTTGATGAAAGAAAAGGATAATGAGATCAATCAGATGATCTTCCCTCCACCAATCTACAATTTCTTAGATTATTTGCACCAAAATCGCGGTCGGAAAACAGTCTTGGACTGCGGGGCCGGAGGAAGAAGACCTGCATTGGCGTTATTCTTCATTCATGGATACAAAGCATATGGAATCGATATTTCTGATTCTCAGATTTGCAGAGCGCGCAAGTTCGCAACAAAGCATGACATAAAATTGAGAATTAGCAAGGCAGATATGCGGCGCATCCCGTTTGTCGACGAGGCTTTCGGATGCGTGTTCTCATGGAACTCAAGCATCCATCTGACTAAGGAAGATACAAAGACAGCGATTTGCGAGATGCTTAGAGTCCTAAAAGCGGGAGGGCTGCTCTATGTTAACTTCCTCTGGAACTCAGGTGTAGATATGAACCTAGGCGAGGAGAGGGGCCCCGGTGAATTCTGGAAAGAGAACAACATTGTACATTCATGCTTCGTTGAGGATGAAACCGATCGATTCTTTGAAAATTATAATGTCCTATACAGACAGAAACGAGAATCCACACGAAAACGCAAAACCAGTACACAGACGGTGGCTTACCTAGATTATATAGTAAAGAAATAACAAGGCCTTCCTGACCTCCCATGCCTGCATTGCAGCACACACATCAATAACATGGTCGGGCGGGAAATCTCTCAAACTAAATGATGACCGTTTCTGTCTTGTTCTTCACTGGAATCATGACGGTTGTGTCGGGCAGTTCCTTCTTGACAAGCGTTCTGAACTTCTTCATCTGAGCTAGCCGCCCATGCATCACGACTGCCACGCGCGCGTGGCAGAAGAGGACCGTCGGCCAGTGCGCGAGTCGAGGAAACCTTAAAGATTACTAGTTCCTTTGCTTTGAAACAGTTGGTGAGTTTTTCCTTGAAAGGGATAATTAGTAAATGCGGGTTCGATTGTGGGACTTGTCCTTGGGGGCCTTATCCACGGGGGAATATGAATGATGAGGAATTTGAGCAGTATAAGAAAGGCGCGAAGAGGACTTTAGGGTATATGCCTATGAAGACACCTTGCCTCACGTGTCAGACCCCTGACGAAGAGATTCCGAAAGGAACAAAGCTGCCCCCTCGCAGCTGTCTGGTGCGACGGTGTGTGGACAAGGCTGGCGTAGAAAACTGTGCTTACTGCTCACGCTTTCCATGCGACTTTCTGAATGCCCACTATGTGTGGAATCGTGATTATTTCGAAAAGAAACATGGAAAGCCTGTCTCGGACAAGGATCACCGCACTTTCATCGAACCGTTTGAGGGCTTGAAGCGTTTGAAGGATATCCACGCTGCTCTCAAGCCGAAAGATATCGTTGACGCTCCCCGAGTTCCACCGCTCAAAACGAGAATCACCGGCTTCCCTGAGGACTTACCCTACTCAGAAGCAAAGAAACGGGCTTTCAGGACTCTTCACAAAGTCTTGGCAAGCGTCAAACGGTCATCGTTGGGATTGAGTGGCACTGACACCTTCCCCCAGCAACAAAGATTGGAAAATCGAAGACCACATTTCCTGAGATTCTTATGGATCTTCGGCCGCCATGGAGAATTGAAGCAAGATGACGGGGCACACCTCATCGTTGACGCCAAAACGTACATAGACAACCGAGGCAGTGAAACGACCTTGGCTACATGGACCTACGTGAACGATGTGATTTTCAAAGTCCTGCCAGAATTTGGAATTCATGCTGAACTTATCCCGTCGATTAAGAGATGGAAGACAGAAATGGAAGGCTTGAGACAGAAGGGATGGACCATGAGACTGTCCTTTGACGAGTCCGCTGGAGGCGTCGACGCCCTTCGAGCCCTCCAGACCTATACCAGGAAACTAGACGACAAGCATGGGAAAAGGGCATTTAGATATTTTAGAGATATAGATATGCGAGTGCTAACTAGGGAGTGAGTGCTCCCGCAACGGGGTGGATGTATGATGGATGCGTTCGATGTTATGATGGTGGCTTTGAGGTTTAATGAGAAAATAAACCAGCGAGATCTGGAGGGTCTGGTGGAGCTAATGACGGATGACCATACGTTCATCGATAACTCTGGAGATATCGACAAGAATATGAAAGAGGGTTGGAGACAGTTCTTTGCGAACCATCCGGATTACAGAAATATCTTCACATCTGTCACAGTCGAAGACAATGTTGTTGTTATGGTTGGCTATTCTACCTGCTCTAGTGAGCCGAGGCTTAATGGTCCAAGCATGTGGACGGCCAAAGTGCGTGGTGGGCGTGTCTCCGAATGGCGAGTATACTGGCTGGACCAAAGGTAGAAATGCACGCGTGGCTCCGCATACCTGCTATGTCACCGCCCGTAAGCGCATGAACTCAAGGGTGTTTGCTACTTTCGCCTTTTTTTCATACGACGATTGAAGTCGCTTATGATTTGTGGACTGACTTCCTCGAGCAGAATCCAGATCCTCTCAAACCTGCTCTTTCGGAGGGGGTTCTTTTTTTCCCATTCCCACGTTAGTTGCCCTATGTTTTGATGGAGCAGGTTTTTGCCCTTGAATTCATCTAGGATTGCTTGAATGCTCTCTTTGATTTCTTCATCTGTCAGTTCGTTAGTCAGATATCTATGTATTGCATTTTCCACTTTCAACTTCAATCTGGGCAATGTCAACGCCTGAGTAAAGCAAATGCGAAGAGAACCAAAAAAGGTTGCGCGCCCATACAAGAGTAGGGGCTGAACGTGGGCGGAGGCTTGAGATTAGGCGTGGATCTCGTACGAATTATTCAGTGATAATAGAACTAATATTCAGTTATAATAGAAAGCGTTAATAAGGAGATACTCTGCAATGCGTTGGGTGGTAGTCTACTCATGAACGCGGAGAAATGTGGTCGCATCAGGAGCACACTGGTCACGTCAGAGGAAGACATCGCCCAGATCCTGGCGTCGCTGGCCAATAGGAAGAGGCTACAAATGGTTACTTCTCTACTAGAAGGACCAAGTACGTTTGAAAAACTACTGAAAGAAACAGGGTTGGGCAAGACAGCCCTAGCTCACCACTTAGGACGGCTCGTGAAGACGGGTTTAATCAAGCATACAGGCAGAGGGCAGTACGAGCTTAGTGGGGACGGTGCTCAGCTTCTAGGAGCCGTAGGTGAAGCCTACAGGATCTCCAAGAGGCAGCAAAGGCTGGACGCGGCAAGACGAGCAGACTACATCCAGAAAGTACACAACAAGAGGAGGTGGAAACCCAGAATGAAAGAATTAGAGGTTAGAATTGTGGAGCTGAAACCGATGCGCGTAGCAAGCATCCGTGCCATCAGCGAAACCCCTGAACACGACGCTGGAAAAAAGATGCGATCTTGGGCAGAACCAAGGGGGCTTCTGAGGGATATCGAGAGCCATCCCGTCTTTGGCTTCAACAACCCTGATCCTTCTCCCGATCAGAAGGAATATGGCTACGAGTTCTGGATTCGGATTGGGCCAGACATCCAACCAGAAGGCGAGATTCAAGTCAAGCAATTCTCTGGCGGGCTCTACGCTGTGACAACCTGCGACGTGAAAGGCGAACCGGCCAAGAACATTCCCGAGACTTGGCACCGGCTTGCGGAATGGGTGAAATCCAGCAAGTACAAGTCTGGTAAGCATCAATGGCTGGAAAAGGCACATGACCCCGACGCATCTGACGAAGAACTCGTTCTGGACCTGTACTATCCTATCGAGAAATAGACAAGAGAAGAGGCAGTCTCCATCCAGATACCAGTCACACCGATACCGCGGACGGAGATGCCTCTCCCCTTTTTTTTCTCTGTATTCCTCATGTTTAATCTTTTGCGTGAGACACAAATCAACCTACTACTTATTTTGTCTGATGATCTTTACCCGTATGAGAATAGTCAATTTTCGCTCGATCATCACCTCGAGCTTCCTTCCAGGAGGCAATGAACAGCCATTCGCCAGTGAGGGCCGGGGCCGGGATTCGAACCCGGGCGCCAGGCTCCACAGGCCTGTAGGCTACCAGGCTACCTCACCCCGGCCACATTTCAACATTGTTTTTCCTGACCCCGACCACTTTTTGTGGATGGGGTTATTTTCGTTTTCTGAATAGCTTGCCGCCGTCGTTGTATTCGCCGGTGACGTATTCATAGCCTGCTTCGATGAGGCCTATTGCTTCGCCGATGTTGTGACCGACGCGGACGTGGAAGCTATCGTCGTGGTCTTTGAATAGCTTTTGGTCGAGCTGCACGTAGAGGAGGGTGTTGTCGCTCTTTTTGTGTCCGAGGAAGGCCATGACGTGTAGGAGGTCTTTGGTGCGGTGGTATTCCATGGTGGCTTTCCAGTGGCGGAAGGTGTGGAAACTTATGCGAAGCAGTCTGGGATTCTGAAGTTTGGTTGCTAGTCTTCGCCGCGCTCTGAGGAAGGTTGTTTTGATGGAGTTGATGGGGCCGTCTCCGAAGATTCGGAGGCTTTTGCGTGGCAGTGCGTTGAGCATGTTGATCAGTTGTGGGCTTATGGTCCAGATCCTGGGGAGGCTGTTTTTCTCTGGTTGGTTTAAGGTTAGTGCTCGTCTCTCGAAGTCTACGTCTGTCCTTTGTAGTCTCTTCGCCTCACCTGAGCGCATGGCTGTTTCCTTCAGGAGTTGAAGGAATGTTGATACCTTTCTGGATGTGCCTGAGATCAGGCAGTCGAGTTCTTCCTCGGTGGGGATGAATGGGATTTTTCTGACGACTTTGCAGCGTGGTTTGTCCCATGTGCGGCCGTTTACCTTGAGGAAGAGGGTGTAGGCGTTTATGACGTTGCGTCTTCGGTTTTGGCTCCACTTCTTTTCTTTGGCTAAGGCGTCTTTGACTGATTCTGGATCCAGAAGGTTTGCATGTCGATGTAGCAACGCTCTTAGGGAGGAACTGTATCCTCGGATGGTCTCTTTGGCGTAACCTTGTTTCTCCATCCACCAAGCGAGTTCTACGAGTTTTCCTTTGATGTCTGCTGTGGCTCCCGCGAGCCCTTCTTTAAGCGGTTCTA
>JGI2173J19968_10000314_pt1 | contig 17565 bp, 19 predicted proteins | sample DeeMarSWOR136_30_FD_19968 | JGI IMG/M metagenome (IMG submission 19968) | reverse complement strand
CCTGACATCGTGGTTTGGCCCAACAACACATCTCAAGTAAGCGAGATTATGAAGTTAGCGAACAAACTTAAGGTTCCAGTAACTCCAAGGGGCGCTGGAACATGCCTCAGCGGGGGACCAGTTCCTGCAAGGGGCGGAATCCTCCTTGTTCTGACTAGGATGAAAAAAATTCTGGAGGTCGATATAGCCAACTTGCAAGTTCTGGTGGAGTGTGGAGTAGTATGGCAAGACCTGAACAACGAGTTGATACCCTACAAGCTTTTTCTTCCCCCAGACCCGGCTTCTAAAGAGGCATGCACCATAGGCGGATGTATGGCTGAGTGTTCAGGAGGAGTCCGAGCGGTGAAGTACGGAACTTTTAGAGACTGGGCCCTTGGGTTGCAAGTAGTTCTACCTAACGGCGAGGTCATAGAAACAGGCGCGAAAACTCGGAAGGGAGTTTCAGGTTACGATCTCACTCGCCTGTTCATTGGCTCTGAAGGAACTTTGGGTGTTATCACTAGAGCTCGACTCAGAATCTTTCCTTTGCCACGGTACAGACTTGTGATGTCTGCCTACTTTGATTCTATGGAAAACGCTGGGAAAGCAATTTTCCGCGTTATGATCAGCGACTTGATTCCCTCTGCTGCTGAGCTTATGGATAAGCAAACGGTTGAGGCAGTGTCCAAGTTCATTAACATGAAATTCCCTGAGTGTATTGCTTTGGCGATTTTCGAGTTTGACGGCTCATCTCTTGGAGAGTTGAAAAGAAGAATACGACAAGCACGTAAACTATGTGAGAAAGAAAAAGCAACGAGAATTGATGTCTCTGAAACTATGGAAGAGAGCGACCGTTTATGGCGGGCAAGGAAGTCTGCTGGACCAGCTTTAGCTACTCTGAAACCTTCCAGCCTGCACGAAGATGCCACTATTCCAACAAGCCGAATTCCAGAGATGCTGACGAGAATTGAACAGATTGCGCAGAAACATAACGTTTTGATTCCTACGTTTGGACATGCTGGAGATGGAAACCTCCACCCAATTATACTGTATGATGAACGAGACCCAGATGAAAAGAAGAGAGCAGAAGCTGCTACCGCTGACATCTTCCAGGCAGCTCTAGAACTGGGTGGAACTCTCTCTGGAGAACATGGGATAGGTCTCTCTAAGGCGCCCTTCTTTTCTATGGAGCACAGTAACCCGGAAACCGAGGTTATGCGTAAAATCAAGAACGCCCTAGATCCCAACAACATTCTTAATCCAGGAAAAATATGGGCTGGAACCTAACATGAGCATCAAACTGCCAGAGGAACTCGAGATCGAAGTTTACCGTTGCTTCAGGTGTGGTTACTGCAGAGCCCAATGTCCCGTCTTTAAGGTAAAACAGAACGAGTCATGGGGCACTCGTGGAAGAATGATTCTAATAAAGTCATTGATACAAGGCGATATAAATGCCACGAGTTCGGTTCTGGATAGACTGTACTGCTGCAGTCTCTGCAAGGCTTGTGAAACTTCATGTCCAGCGTTAGTTCGAACTACCGATGTTTACGAACGTGTTCGGGAAATCCTAGTGGAACAGAAGCAAGCACCTCTTGACAAACATCAGAGAATCGCTGAAAAAATATTAGCAGAAGGCAACCCTTTCGGACTTCCCAGAGCTGAAAGACCTTCTTCCTACCAACGCAAAAATCCTAGTAGCGCTGAGATCTTATACTTTGTGGGTTGCGTCCCAGCATACCGCAGATCTAGCATCGTGCAGTCTGTTGAAAAAATCTTGGCAGCGGCTGGCATAGAATATACCACTCTTGGGGCACAGGAGCTTTGTTGCGGTTCTGTATTACTAAGAACAGGTCAAACCAACACTGCTAGAAAACTGGCTCAACAAAACGTAGAGAACTTCAAAGAATTGGGAGTTAAAAAAATAGTGACGGTTTGTCCGGGATGTTATTTAACTCTCAAAGAGGATTACCCGAAACTTGTTGAAGACTTTACTTTTGAAATAGTTCACATAAGCGATTTTATCAATCAACTTCTACAAACAGGCAAGCTTAAGTTAACTAAGCAGGTTGGGCTTAAGGTTACTTTTCATGATCCTTGTCATCTCGGTCGACGCTTCAACATATATGAAGCTCCTCGAAACGTTTTATTAAGTATACCAGGTTTGAAGCTGGTGGAGATGCCTCATAATCGAGAGAACTCCCAGTGCTGTGGAGCGGGTGGAGGAGTCAAAGCTGCCTTCTCAGACGTTGCCTCAAATATTGGAGTTTCAAGGATAGAGGAGGCGGCTACGACAAAAGCGGATCTATTAGTTACAAGCTGTCCGTTCTGTTGCCTCAATTTTGATGAGGCTGGCCGCCAAACTCAGTTGCTTCCTGTCAGCGACCTCACTGAGATAGTTGCAGAAGCACTCTAAGAACCATGCGCGCATTACAAGGCTGGCGATTCCCGCTAGCAACCCGCGCGCCAACTATCATAGTGAACTATCTCGCTAAGCGATTTTCTATTTCTAACTGGACGTTTTTCTTCGGCTGGATAGCCCAGAGGTGTCATAGCCACTATACGAACGCTTTGAGGCAATTTAAGTGTTTTTCTAGCGGCTTCTTCGTCGAAATCGGCGATCCAACACGTTCCTAAACCTAATTCTGTGGCTACTAAAATCATGTTCTGCATAGCAATAGCAACATCTACCATCCAGTATTCTTGGCCGTCCATTCTAACCCAAGCTTCCTTGGGAACAGCGCAACCTATGATTATGACGGGTGCAGAGACGAACCATTCCTCGTCATAAGAAGCTCTGAGTTTCTCTTTGACTTCGTCATTAATTGCAACTATGAATCGCCAAGGTTGGCAATTATCAGCGGATGGCGCCAACCTACCTGCCTCCAAAACGCGATTAAGCTTCTCTTGCTCCACAGGTTTTTCCTCATACAGTCGGATGCTACGTCTCTTTCTTATAATCTCAAAGACTACCATTCAAAAGCCTCAATATTACATCAGAAACTCCAGTTTTATCCTTTTTGCTTGTGCGCACATCAAAATCCACATCATTTCGAGCAACGAAATATCCCTTAAAACATCTTAAGAGTCTGTTAAGAGTAGGGAATGGTTTGGCTAAACTCTTCATCAGGTTTCAGCTCGAAGGTGAGCTCATTCGAATATACAAAATTATTAAGAAAGCGTACTCACATGAGCCCTTGCAACCTTTGAGTGATGATGGCGTGAGATGTTTCGGAAATACTATTGAAATTCCAATATCTGAAGAAGACTACCAACAAATTTGGAATCTCATGAAAGAATCTGCGCTAGGCTATGCATCAGTTGAAGAGTTTGTTCAAGAAGTTTTCACAGATATACTGAGACTTGGTTTGGAAAGTGTTTGCACACGAACTTCAGGAAAGAACCCTTGCCTATCTCATATAGATGTACGCGCAATTGTTGTAAATCAGCTGCTCAATCAACTTCCTATGAAAAACAAATAAGAGATTGCAACGAATTCTTTATCGAAACCTCTTTACTTTACAGGGGAATTGATTAAGAAATGTTCACCGTGTTTATCATAGGAACTGCTGGCTCAGGCAAGTCTCTTCTCACCGCTTCTTTTGCTGACTGGCTGAAAATTACGAAACAAAAAGTGACCATCTTAAACTTGGACCCGGGAGCCCTAACTCTACCATATACACCAGACATTGATATCCGCGATTACGTCAGCATTGAAGAAATCATGAAGAAACATGGACTTGGACCCAACGGCGCCTTGGTGATGGCGGCGGACTTGATTGCTGAAGAAACAGAAATGCTTGGAGAGGAAATTGAAAATCTTAATCCTGACATTGTGCTTGTGGACACGCCGGGTCAGATGGAGCTTTTCGCTTTTCGAGCGAGTGGACCTTACATTGTCAACGAGTTAACTAAGGAAGCTAAAGCAATTCTGTACTTATTCGATTCTGTTTTCTGTTCTAATCCTCTCAATTACGTTTCAAACTTGTTTCTTTCAGCAGCTGTCTACAACCGCTTCTTCGTTCCACAGACTTATGTGCTGTCTAAATGTGACCTTCTTCCATCAGAAAACATCAACCGCATAGTAGATTGGTCTGCTAGCCCTAACGCTTTGGAAACGGCTATTGAAGAAAAATTGACCGGAACAAAGCGTTTGCTAAGCCGCGATATGGCGCATGCCGTCCACCGACTAGGATTGAAGTTTCTTTTGATACCGGTTTCTGCAAAAACCAACGAAGGAATGACAAACCTTAATGCTATGCTAGAACGTGTTTCCACAGAAGGAGAAAAATTCACGTTTTAATACCGTCGTTCTAGATAAGAGTCCAACCAGCTGCTAATGCTCCGTATTCCGCCTTCTCCCATGTATCCGCACTTCCNATTACAACCACGTCGTTCTCTTCNAGCTCCAATTGCTTAGTGATTTGGTTGAANATTTCTGGAAAATCTCGAGCCACATTTTCACTTATTCCAGGCTGAATCAACATTTGATTCTTGAATATTAAGGTGGTTGCTCCTTTAGCACCAGCCAAGATTGCTGCGTCACGTTGCTCTATCCCTGTCTTCACCTTATCTCCGCAGCCTTTAATCAACACTGCAATGTTGTAGCGGGCAAGTGTCAGCTCGCTCTGTTCCAGCTTAATTTTTCGTGGGAAAATTGATTGAAAATCGTTCCAGATTGTCTCTCCCTTTTCGGTTAACAAACAGCCCGGCTTAGATGTTATAATCAGTCCAGCGTCTATCAACCTGTTGAGAAGTGTACGGGTTGCTCCCTCGCCAGTTCCCAACTCTCTAGAAAGTTTTCCCCTTCCGATTGGACCTTCCTTCGCAGTCAGCTCTAACACTTTGATCACGTGGAAGACAGAGAACGATGGGGAGGGGCCTGGAGCCTTTTCCTTCAGCAGTCCTTCCAAAAGTTTCTTAATCGTCATCTCCCCTCACACCAAGATACTGAAGAGCACACATTTTACTTTTGTCAAAGAGATTTATGGTTTTCCAAAAGGAATAATAATTTGATCGTTCATACGCAAGAAGAGGGGTAGAACGTAATGGGTCTTAAGGTTGACGAGGGGTTTCATCCGCACGTTGACATGAAGAAACTTTATTACAGCTACTTAACGATAGGAGTGATTCTTTTTGGGCTGTCTTGGATTATGCCAGCAGTTGTGGTTGCTCTACGTGTATTGCCCTTGGCTCAGGCGTTTGTGATCGCGGTAGCTCTTCTTTTTCCTCTGTTGGTGATAGTGAGCTTTACAGCCTTTTGGATACAGAAGTATTACTCTTCTATCATCTACATCCTGACAAATGATGAGATAATTGCGGAGAAGGGTGTGTGGTGGAAAAGTAAAAGTTTCGTTCCCTACAACCGCATCACCAACATAAGTGTTGTTCAAGGTCCCATCGCTAGAAACTTTGGTTTAGGCACAGTTAGGGTTCAAACAGCCGGTTTTTCGGGTGGAGGAAGCGCTGGTGGTAGAGTCGCCGAAGTTGTCATATTTGGAGTTAAGAACTTTGAGGAAATAAGAAACGTCATCATGGGCTTTGTTAAGAGGGTTAGACCGGTGGCCGTCGAGGCTGAGGCGGAAGCGCCAGCTCCCAGAAGCGTTGATCAGCAAATCTTGAATGAACTGCGAAAGATCAGAGAGGCGTTAGAGAGTAAATAACTAGTATGCGCGCGCACTGGNTAGGAGAGTAATGAGGAGGAATATGATGGTGCTAAAAGAGTTCTTCGAATTTATAAAGGTGTTAAGCCATGAGTGAAAAGGAAGTTAAGAAGTGTCCAAAATGTGGTAGCGAAATGGAGATAGGATATTTGCCTGGAGCTTGGAGTTGGAGCGCCGGAAAAAGCCTTTGGAGAATAAGACAGCCCAGAAGAATTTTCGGGTATGGCTGCAAAAATTGTGGCTACGTGGAATTTTACCTTGAGAGAGAGTCTCATGGAAAGAGGGAATGAGTCATGAGTGAAGACAAAGAGTTTTCCAAGCTTGCTCCTGTTGAAAGATGCCCAGTCTGCGACGGACAACTTGAAAGAGGATACATACATAGCCACATTTATTGGGATACGGTAAGGCACAAATATTTAGTTGGGCCTTGGCACACGAAGGAAATCATATTGTCTCCGTATAGCTGGACTGTACCTATGCACCTGCCTTGAAGTGTGATGATTGCAGAATAATAGTTTTCGACTATGGAAAAGGCAAAAAGAGAAACAAGTAATGAGTGAATCAAAAGAAAATTACAAGTGAAAAAGCTAAAAATACTCGAGTGAAAGTAAAGCAGAGAAAAAAGACGGTGAGCATAACACTACCAATAAATTTAGTTGAAAGAGCTAGAAACGCAAGCTAAACATCAGCAGAGTCAAGGAACAAACATTAATTAGCGTTTTAGACTAGGAAAACTCAAAACCAATAAATACCTCGAAATGCGAATGCATTTCACAGCCGCCAAGATGGGCCCGTAGCTCAGCAAGGATAGAGCACCGGGCTTTTAACCCGGGGGTCGTGGGTTCAATTCCCGCCGGGCCCGCCACTCTTGACTGCTCTATGTTATTGAACAAATCAGAGGACTCGCCCAGAAGAATACCGGAACCTATGTTAAAAAAGTAGAGCCTATCTATTAGACACCTCTTTTCTATGAACAACTTCTCAAACATGATATGCGCACAAATTTTTTATTCCCGTATTATTGACTGAGAGTTGGTTATGTTTTATGACAGAAGCAGAAGACCTTTTTAAGAAAAATACTGGTTTGTCTCTTCATGAACAATACATGAAGCACCCACAAGTTCTGTCAAACTTTGAAGATGAAATGGAAACGTATTGGGGCAGAAAATGGAAGGCTAACACCAACATCGGTAAACTCAGAATGGTGTTGTTGCATCGTCCTGGAAAGGAGTTTTTGAGTGTTGGCAAGCCCACGCCTTGGCATCCCCACGATAACTCATTAGCAGCTTGGAGAATGTCAGAAAAACCAAACGTAGACGAGATGATTGAACATCACGAAAATCTCGTAAAAGCCTACAAAGACGAAGGCGTAGAAGTCATCATCCGAAAACCTGATCCAAACGATCCTCCCTATCAAGTGAAGTCAATATACACTGACGACGTATGTCGTCCAGCAGTCTATGGCGAGGTCATACTACGCATGTACGATAATATACGCAAAGGAGAGGAAGTACCCACCTATCAGACTCTCGCAGAAATTGGATGCCCAGTTGTCGGTATGATCGTGAGCAACGGCATGGCAGAGGGAGGCACCATAGCCTGGCTCGATGAAAAACACCTGGTCATAGCTGTACACACTCCTCGTGTAAACACTAGGGAACCTGAAGTTATGCGTGCGAATGAGTTTGGTCATATGCAGTTCGCGAGAATAGTGAAGTTACAGGACCCGGATGTTGATGTTAGGATTCTCCCAGGCTACGGAGGCCGCCTAGGAATACTCAATTTAGGTTACGCCCTGATAGGCAGACACACATCCGTCCAAGACCCAAAATACTTGGACCCGTACTTAGTGAACTGGATGAAGGCGGAAATGGACTGGAAGTTCATAATACCTCCCGATGAGGTGTGTCGCAGTTACTGGACTCGAGATCAGAAAATAGGTCCAGAGACTGGGGTTGTTCTCGAACCCATGAAAATTCTAGTGCCGACGGGAAATCCCAAAGCTACGAAATGGTTTGAAAGCATAGGCGTCGAAGTAGTCGAAGTGGAATGCTCAAGCCTCGTACTTCCTAGGAACAGCGGAACAATCCACTGCGCGGCCGGCTCGCTCATAAGGGAGCCAGAGCCAAAGAACTACTAAACCCCACGCCCAAAACAGTATAAGAAAACCAACAAACGACAAAAATTCATACAGCACTATCAGTCGTTTTTAAAACCTGTAGACTCCTTATCCGCTGTTCCTACAGCATCATGCACTATCTTATACGTAGGTAACAATTGTTTGATCCAACTTCCAACATTCAATATTTGAACCCACATAAATGCTATAACCATGAAAATTATTGATGCAAAAACTAGTCGCATAAAAGTCGTCCAAACTCCAAAAACATGATACCAAGGCGCCCACCACCACATAACATTTTCAGGAGGCAACCTTCCAACCCACAAGACAAACACCATGATGTCAGCCGTTCCTGCTAAAGCCAGAAGGCTCATACTCACAGTTAAAGCTATAGAAACCTTTCTATCTCGCTCGTTTTTATTTGACCCTAACCAATAAACGAATCCTATTAAAAGTGAAAAAATGAAAAAACAATGCAAAAAAAAGCTGATGTTAACCTAAATATTTTCAGAAAATTTTGGTGGATGGAAGGATTCTCCTCGTCTATGGAATTTTATAGGCAAAAATCAACTTAGAGGGGCCCCATCCACACAAAATACCCCATTTTGTTACACACAACTTGTTCAATCACACAATTTCTGACCCTAGAATTTTATAAGTGACTTATGCAAGGTGTAGCCAAATGGAGAATAGAGAATGAAAATACTATGCCCTGCTTGTGGAATGGAAGGATACCTACAAAAAAGAGGGAATTCACTAAGAATTCAACATTATTTAGAATATACTAATGGAAAACGAATGTACAAGTACCATAAAATATCTAGAGAGTATCTTGACTCATTGGAAGTAAATGGAAGTAAAACAGCGGAAGTAAGAAACACTGGAATAATCCTTAAATCCAATAATATGGATGAATTACAAACCAGATGCCCTGGTAGTATAGTCCGGTCTAGTATAGGCGGCTGTCGCCCGCCCGACCCGGGTTCAAATCCCGGCCAGGGCGCCATATCTTTTGAACTTGAGTTAAACGAAGCAGTTATTACCTTATGATCTTCCAAGTAATAACGTTAAACTCTCGTCAGACTTGGTGAACAATAAATGGCTTCATCAATAGAACTAATCTGCGTAGGAAACGAGTTGTTAATTGGTAAAACTGCAAACACTAACGCTCAATGGCTCGCCAAACGCATCATTACCCTCGGACTAAACACTCAACGCATCACCAGCATAGGGGATAGTATTGATGAAATTTCCACCGCTTTACAGGAGGCAATCCAACGCACTACCAACTTCATCATAACCACTGGAGGTTTAGGTCCAACCTTCGACGACAAAACTCTAGAAGGCATTGCTAAAGCGCTGGAACGCAAACTTGAAACTCATGATCAAGCTTTGAAAATGGTTCGAGAAAAATACTGCCAATACGTGGAAGAAGGGCAGTTGGAAAAATTTGAGGTAACTCCTCACCGAGTTAAAATGGCAAAGCTTCCTAAAGGAGCAGAGCCCTTAGTCAACCCAGTTGGAACCGCTCCGGGAGTAATCATAAAACACAACAACACCACCATCATAGCGTTGCCAGGAGTTCCCTCTGAAATGAAAGCTATATTCGAGGAGTCAATTGCACCTATGCTCAAACAGGCTGCGGGTAAAGTGACTTTTTTTGAAACAAGTCTATATGTAACAGGAATTGGGGAGTCTGCGGTTGCGCCGCTTATTGATCGAGTGATGCAGGACAATCCTTACGTTTACATAAAATCTCACCCTAAAGGCGAAGAAAGGATTCCTCATTTAGAGCTTCATCTTTCCACTACGGCTGAAAACTCGAGTTTAGCTAAAAAACGTGTTAGCAGAGCATTAATTCAACTCTCTGACATTGTTCAATCGAATGGCGGGAAAATCAAGCCTCACAAAGCAAAGCCTTAGCTTGATCAGTAAAACGCAACTTTTGTCCATACTCATAACCATTCTGTTTCCTTGGAAATTGAGAATACTTTCGCTCTTATCACGGAAATTTCGGTTTTATGGCCTTTGTTGAACAAGCGTCAACACACTTCAAGCAATAGATACAGTCAGGATGGTTAAACTTCTCCCAAGGCAAGTCAAGAATAGGAACCAACGTAGGGCAAACTTCCACACATGAGCGACACGTAGCTTTCGTACACTTCACTGGATCTCTCTTCAAACCGAGGAAACCAAATCGACTTAGAAAACCCATCAATGCTCCGTTAGGACAGAAATATCGACACCAACTCCTCGGAATGTACACTGCTAAAACTATAATTCCTACCATAATGGCTAAGCGAACCCAGAGAAGCAACGGCACCGACGATAATCCATTGATCGCTGCTCCAGCGGCATCCGGCGTCTCCAACAAGGTTGGTATGGCATAACGAACATCAAATATGATTCTAGGCAGAACAGCGAACAACGTGTCAGCTGGACTCAACGCGTTAAATGGTGCTTTAGCGAAAATGCCTAACGCTTGGCTGTAGCTCTGCCCAGTTCCTGCAGCCAATGATATAGATATGGTTACACTGATGAACAGGACAATAGCCAAAACCACATATTTAACCTGAGTCATGAAATTATGGGTTCTCAGAGAAACTTGCGTGTGCCTCCTCTTCACGTATCCAAGCAAATCTTGAACAAAACCGAAAGGACAAACCCAGCCGCAGAGACTTCTGCTCACAATAGTTGCGGTTAAAATGAAGGAAGCTAATGCAAGCAACGGAATCATAAGCTCAAAAAGCATAAGTTGAAGTGCTCCAAAAGCTTCGCCCACCGTTTTCTGAGGGACTCCCAAGGTTCCGATAATGGGAAGAAGCACTGGCCAGGGGCCAAGGCCAAATATCACGGCATTGAATAGTAGGAAACAGCAGAACTGGGTGATTTTTCGCGCTGTTTCTATCCTGAAAAATGCTTTTTTGATGCGGATTGCCATTCTTTTAGTTTCACGCTCTTCCATGTCTTCGCTGTTCCTCCGCCCGTCTTTTATTCTTAACACGTGAGGTTTATGTGTCATAAAAAGGCTTTCATAAAAGCTATCCTAATTAGTCATGAAATCTTTAGGCTATTTAGAATTTGCTGGTGATTCCATCTTGCAGTCTTTNATTTCCGATGAACTCATTCGGTTGCTAAAAACTCAGAAGTACCATTTAGTTGGAGAACACTCCGCTGTTAAGCGTTGCAGATGGCTCTATGAAGCCCTTATTCATGATCGCTCATGCTACAAACAGAAGTTTTACGGAATCAAAAGTCACCAATGCATCCAAATGACACCGGCAGTTTTGTACTGCACACTGCGCTGTCGCTTCTGCTGGCGCGCTCAGAGCGGAGACCTCGAACTGAAATGGACAGAAACCGAACTGCCTAGGTGGGATGATCCAGAAGAAATTGTGGACGGCTGCATTCAAGAACAGCTTAAGATTCTGAGCGGGTACAAGGGAAACCAAAAAACCAATCGAGAGAAGTATAAAGAAGCTTTAACACCTAAGCATGTAGCCATCAGCTTAACGGGTGAACCAACACTTTATCCACCCTTGGGCGACCTGATAAGGAGCTTTCACAAACGAGGCTTCACCACCTTCCTCGTCACTAATGGAACTGTTCCAGAAGCCCTGTCTCAACTGAACAGCGAGCCCACTCAACTCTACATTTCGGCTTGTGCACCTGATAAGAAAACGTTCCTAGAAACATGTCGCCCTCAAACTCCCGCAGCTTGGGAAAAACTTAATGAAACGCTTTCTCTATTGCCCAGTTTTAAATGCTCCACCGTGATTAGACTGACATTGGTGCGCCACTTGAACCTAAAACGTCCAGACCTGTACGCTCGTTTGATTGAAAAAGCAAAACCGAGGTTTGTGGAACCCAAAGCTTACATGCACGTAGGCTTCTCCCGATTGCGCTTGGGCTTCAAAAACATGCCTACTCACCGTGAGATTCGAGAGTTTGCGGTTGAACTAGCTAAGGAGACTGGTTACAACGTTCTCTCTGAAGTTCCGGAGAGTCGAGTGGTCTTGTTAAGTCGTTTTGAAAAGCCTAATAAGCTTGCTTAACATTTCATCTTGACTTTGAAGTTACCGTATTTTGGTTCTCACTACCATGTTTACCGGTCTTTCAAAACTTTGATATTCCCAATCATTATGTTTAATTTTTCCACCAAGTTCTCTTAAAAGTTCATATAATTCTGGAACTTGTTCTGCTCGAATGGCTTGCTCATTCTTGCCTCTCCAATTTTTCCAAGATGCGTTTTTCGTTTTATCAATTGTTGTGGTAATTCTCGTTGAAATGCTATATTCACTCATGTCTATCACTGGGTTTTCCAGCTTTTTCCCTCCTTTCTCTCCTACACATTCTCCTATCTTCGGGCAAGCCAAGCATTCATAAGGGAAAGAAGATGTTGAAAGTTTTTCTAAATATCCTAAGTAATGAAGACACTCCTTTGTTGGTCGTGTTTTCCCTAAACTCTCTGGCGCTTCTGTCTCTTCCACAGTTACAATTTCTGTTTCTTCAGTCATCGCTTCTACAGCTTCCGTTTCTTGCATTGTTTCTACATTTTCCGTGTATTCGATTTCTGTATCAAAACTTTTTTCCACAGTTGACCGTTTAGATCTAAGAAGCAATATCGTAAAGAAAAGTGCTATGATCATAAGGACTAACGTAAGGACTGCAAAAAGCGTGTAATCAGCATCGAGGAACACGAGTTTTCACTAACTGTGCATCTGTCACATTGATTAAAATAAATTATGAATCTGTTATATTGATACTTAATTTAACTTTTAAACACGCCCAAAGCGGCTTTGGTAAAACTGCTAGGTATGCGCACTTTCTTCTAAAAGCAGACGTAGTCATAACTGAATATCAATGCAACAGAAATCTTCAAAAATCAAAGACAAACCTATTAAGCTCGCTTAATGCATCATTTCGAAATGTGCACGGTTGTGTGTATTGTGTCGCTAAAATCTCTTCTAAAAAACATTCAAGAAGAACTAATGAAGAAAGACGAAGTTCGCCAAGAACTTCAAAGAGACATGCGTAAAGCAACCCGCCTATCTAAGCAAGCAATTCTATTTACACACCAAGAAAGATTTGATGAAGCTAAAAAATTACTTGAAGAAGCGAATAAACTCATCACTAAACTCAACAATATCTCGAAAGATCATCCAGAGCTTATTCACACAGGCCTAGTCAATGCAGCATTTGAGGAATACACCGAGGCACACGCTTTCATTCTATTGATTAAAGAAGACAAGTTCATCAGCCCTGAAGAGTTAGGAGTCCCATCAGTTTCCTATGTGCTTGGACTGGCAGACGTTGTCGGAGAATTTAGACGCAGAGCTCTCGACTCGATTCGAAGGGGAGACGTGGAGACTGCGGAAAAAAGTTTGCAAATAATGGAGCAGATTTACGTTGAATTGACCGCTATGGATGACACTTTCCTTCTAGTTTCAGCGCTTCGAAGAAAATGTGATGTTGCCAGACGCCTCATCGAAATCACAAGAGGAGACGTGACCATAGAGACTCGAAGAAGTTTCCTAGAACACTCCATCAAAGAACTCGAAAAAACCCTTAGGAGGAAAACAAAAGCTGGGAAAAGTGAAAACTGATGAAATCTTGAAACGAGTTGAAAAAGAGGGGTTCGAACGCGTTTGGCGAGAAAGCGCACGCTTTCTACCAAAATCCAAAAAGAGACTTAAGTTTGTTCCTAGAAAGGACGGTAAGCCTCACCCGCTCTATAACCTTATTCAAAGTATGCGTCAATCTTTCTTAAAGCTAGGTTTCATAGAAGTCTCAAATCCAATTATCGTGGACGAGACCGAAGTTTACAAACAGTACGGGTCAGAGGCGCCAGTTATACTTGATCGATGCTACTATTTGGCGACGTTGCCTCGACCCGACATTGGTTTGAGCAAAGGGAAGTATGAAGAAATTGAACGTTACGGAGTTCAGTTAACCGAGAAGAAAACTGAAGCCTTGCAGAAGGTGCTACGTGATTATAAGAAGGGAGAGATAGAATCGGACGATTTAGTGGAGAAAATCGCTGAGGCGCTCAACATACCTGACAGCACAGCCACACTTGTTTTGTCCAAAGTTTTCCCAGAGTTTGCCGCGTTGAAGCCGGAGCCTTCCACCCTCACGTTGCGGTCGCATATGACAAGCGCCTGGTTCCTCACTTTACAAGCATTGCGGTATAAGCTGGAGCTGCCCATAAAGCTGTTCTCCGTGGACATTCGCTTTCGACGTGAGCAGAGAGAAGACCCCACCCATCTTCGTGCACATTATTCCGCAAGTTGCGTAGTTATGGATGAAACATTAGACGTAAGGGACGGAGAAGAAATCACAAAAGCTCTTTTGAAGCCTTTAGGTTTCAAGCGCTTTCGTTTCGTTCAGAAGAAAATAACTTCCAGATATTACACGCCTAGAACAGAATATGAAAGTTACATTTTCCATTCTGACATTAACAAATGGATCGAAATAGCCAATTACGGATTGTACAACCCCATTGCGCTTGCGAGATACGATCTTGAATATCCCGTTCTTAACGTGGGTATAGGAGTGGAACGCGTTGCCTTGGCGATGCATGGTGAAAGCGACATTAGAAGACTTGTGCATCCACAGTTTCATGTTGAACGAGCGCTGTCGGACACTGAAATCGCAAAAACGGTGGAGGTTGAAGTCAAACCCCAAACTAAACAAGGCGCAAAGATACAGAAACAACTCATATCTATTGCGCTGAAACACGCCGATGCGTCAGCTCCATGCGAATTCTTAGCATATGAAGGAAAATTGTTGGGAAAGAACGTTAAGGTCTATGTATATGAAATTGACGTGGGCACAAAATTGCTGGGCCCTGCCGCCCGCAACTACATCTATGTTCATGATGGAAACGTGCTGGGCGTTCCTGAAAGTCGCTTGGAACGGGAAGCCATAGTTAGAAAAACAAAGAAGATTAGAGAAATGGGGGTTTCAGTTGGGTTCAGCTATCTCGATGCAGTAGCGTCTCTGGCAGCCGCAAAAATCGAAGAAGCTGTAAGGTTAGGACGAAAAAACGTTAAAGTTAGGGTGCGGATGGCGAAGAACCCTAGCGACGTTAACGTTAAGGTAAGCGATGTAGCTCGACGATTCATAATGAGTAATAACAAAAAGATTGAAGTAACTGGACCCGTCTTCATTGGGGTTCGAGCTGAGATTGCCAGTTAAACTTAGCCAAAAGTTTTCTGTTGAAAAAGCTCATAGAATGCAACTGCAGTTGTCTGAACAGGTGATACGTGAGGACCAGCTGCCAGACACTATTAAGTATGTGGCTGGCGTGGACGTTGCATACATACGGGAAACATCTATCGCTGCAGTTGCTGTTCTAGACTTCAATTCCCGATCACTTGTGGAATCACAGGTAGCTCACTTAAAAACACGGTTTCCCTACATACCAACACTATTATCATTTAGAGAACTCCCTCCAACTCTTTCAGCTGTAAACAAGTTGCGAGTACAGCCAGATGTTTTCCTGGTTGATGGTCAAGGAATAGCTCATCCCTATCGCTTCGGATTCGCAGCTCATTTTGGCTTAGCAACAAACCGGCCGACAATCGGAGTTGCAAAAAGTTTGCTATGCGGTGAAGTTGAACCTTTAGAGAAGCAGAGTTGGACGCCCATCACTGATAAAGGAGAAGTTATTGGTGCAGCGTTAGTCACAAAATCGGGGCGAAAGCCAATTTACGTCAGCATTGGACATCGAGTCTCGTTAGAAAAAGCAATAAACATCGCCATAGATTGCACGAGGAATTACAGAATTCCAGAACCCATTCGAAGAGCCCATATCATAGCTGGTGAAGAGAAAAGAAAACTGGGATTAACATAAATCCAGTCAGTTGGTTATGATATAGAAACTAATTCGAAGAGGAACAACCTACAATGTCGAAAAATCGAAGGAAAAACATGTTCGCGTTTATTGATTTCAGAAATCAGCGCTCCTGTATCTATGCTACTCGCAGGGCCTCTAGCTGACCGTGTTTTCGAACCAGCAATGATGCAAGGCGGTAGTTTGGTAGCTATATTCAGTGGGCTTGTTGGCACGGGTCCAGGTGCTGACATGTCACTCATATTTGTCTTCGCTGGAGCTTTAGGAATCCTGATCGGGTTGGTAGGGTTTTCTCTCCGTGTTGTTCGTAATGTCGAAGACATTTTGCCAGATCATAAAGCAGAAGCTAAGTCACCAAACGATGTATAAGACTGATGTTAACGGATAATAACCAAATAGTATAAAAAGAAAATTAAACGCTGTTCTGTAGGTTGAGGGAGGCGTTGTTTTTGGATTCTAAGCTTAAAGAAATTGTTGACCAGATTAAAGATAAGTCGCTTCGAGAGAAAGTGACTAGACTCATTGAAAATCCAACAGTTGAGATTGAAGGAAAAATATATTCGGGATTACCTTTGGAAGCTTCGCCAGCTGGTATGTCTCGTCACCACAGCTATCCCGGAGGCCTCATCGATCACGTTGTCGCTTCAACCCAGATCGCCTTAGCCTTATGTGACGTGATTAAGAAGGTGTATCATGGGAAAGTGGACAAGGATTTAGTGCTTTCCGGAATTATTTTACACGACATTTTCAAACCCCTAATGTATAGAGTGCAGGAAAACGGCTCCTACGGAGCAACACTTCTAGCCGAACGTTTAGACCATTTAACACTGATTGTTTCAGAACTAGTTCGAAGAGGTTTTCCTCTTAACTTGATTCACATAGTTTGTGCGCATCATGGTGGTGAGGCTGGTCCCATATGGCCTAGAACAGTTGAAGCGTTGGTCTGCCACCTAGCAGATTCCACTGACTCTAGACTAAACGGGGAAGTGCTGCGAGCAGCAAGATATCTTTCAAGAGAAACAACTGGCGAAGAACTATACCGCCTAACCTCGAAGGAAGCCTTCGAAATAGTTCACTCGAAGGTAGTCGAAGGTTGGGACGGAGTGAAGAAAACTGTGGAAAAAATAAAACAGAAAAGGTTCAGCACAGAATTGTAAAGTCACTCATAAAGGAATTATCTTCACGTCCAACGTTTTAGTGTCTAACGTAGCTATAGTTGGCTTTCCTGTGAGATAGCCACAAGCTTCTCCAGGATTGATGACTAAGGTTTTTCCCTTCTGGTAGGTTTTTGCTTCATGTGTGTGTCCATGTATGATTACGTCATAACCGCCTACGTTGATGAGTGATTGAAGAAGGTCGTTTTCCTCACCGTGTACCATACCAATTCTTAATCCTTCAATAATCACTTCAGCGAATTTCCCTCGAATTTCAGCGCCTAAATCTGAGAATTTTTTTCTAAGCAGTTCTCGATCGCCATCGTTGTTGCCGAAAACACCGATTAAATCAGCTTTCAATTGTTTGAGGTGTGACGCAACGAAGGGGGCAACATAGTCTCCCGCATGTAATACAATCTCAACTTTTTCTTCGTTTAACCGTTTCACAGCTTTATCCACCATGGGCAAACGGTCATGTGTGTCCGCAATAACGCCGATTAAAATGTTCTGTAACCTCCTTTTTTAGTTATGAAATTGTATTCTACTTGGGCTTATGTAAAAAAACTTGTGGAGTACACAATGTACATCGTATGCAGTAGTGGTCCTCTGAAAAGCTCTTTCGACAGATTCTACTTGACGTCATCAAATAGACCTTTACGTTTATATCCAAGATAAGGCTCGAAGTTTGTAGAAACAACTGTTGGAGACAAGAATGAACACAAGCGGTAAGACCCTACTAACTCAAAGAGTAAAAGTTTCTCGAGGAGAAATTCATATTATCGAAGAACGATG
>JGI2173J19968_10000313_pt1 | contig 17571 bp, 18 predicted proteins | sample DeeMarSWOR136_30_FD_19968 | JGI IMG/M metagenome (IMG submission 19968) | reverse complement strand
AACTCATAAAGAAGCGATTCAACGAATCTGAAGATTTGGAGATTCATGGAAACTTCGCAGAAATATTTGTAGACAACTTAAAAATAGCGTTACTTCATGGAAGTGAAGAGGAGCTTCTAGAAGCCTTGATCAACAGTAATAGCTTTGACGTAATTGTTTATGGACACACACATGAGGCAGAGATTAAACGAAAAGGCAAAACTTTGATTGTGAATCCTGGCGAGGTATGTGGATATCTAAGTGGGAAATCCACTATGGCTATATTTGATACATCTTTGGGGAAAGCAGAAATAATCAAACTTTAAGCATCAAGTTAACGGAATACTACTAGATATTAATGGCTTATCAACAAAAGGGCAGGAAATGTTTTAACGTAACAGGCGTCTTTCACAAAGGTTAGGAGCCATTCTTCAATTTTCTATTTTCGAAGTTTGATAGGGATAACTGGCTTTCTTGGCTTTTGTTCTTAGCTGTTTCAGACCGTGTGGAGGTTTCAATTGAAAGNGTTTTCAGACTGTCTTCTTGAAGCTCTCGCATAATCTGTTTCATTTCATCAACTTTCTTCTCTAAACCAATTAATGCAGCCCTAAACTTATCAATGCGACTTAGAACATATTTGATGAGGGGCTGAATCTCTTCTGAGGTTTGTATACTTATTACCGAGCTTTTTGTTTCTGAAGCCTTCTTCAAAGTGAGTATTGCATCCATGAGCGGGGAAGGATCATCTCTTATATCGCGCATTAAGAAAAGTAGATCTGAACCGTCTGTCAATGCTTTTCTCAGTTGTTCAAAGGCTAAACGGGAATTAGCCAGAGGTTCTGGAGAGTTCTGAAGCAAAATTTCCTTGAAAGTTGTCAAAGTTTGGGTGAAGTTCTTGCACAGTGTTCTTGCAGTGTAAGCCTTTTCTGGTTTAAGAATCACCGAGAGTTGCTCACTTTTTGTCGCCAAATCCTTTAGGCTTNTAACGTAATGCTCGGTTTTATTCAATAATTCTGAAGGTGAAAGCTTTTCGAATATCATTCCACTGGCAATGTCGCCTGCAATTTTCTGGAGAATCTCTTCCAACTTACTTATTACTTGATTAAAATCTTCTTTGAACAAATTCTTCACCGCTATAATAAGTTGACTGACTATTACTTATTTGCATGTTCCCAAATCTCTATGAGGTTCTCCACAGCCTTGGTTTTAAGCGAAGATTTGTTAAGCCTGTACAACCTGATTCTGCCGAATTCCTTATGCTTAACCATGCCTTCATCTTCCAAGACTTTCAAATGTTTACTCGTGATCTTGTAGTTTACGCGAAGTCTGCGGGCAATTTCTGAAACATTAAGCTCGCCCACTTGCATCAGAATCTTCAGAGTCTTCATTCTAAGTCTTGAAGAGAAAACGTCCTCTATATTCATGAGTTTCACGCCTCTTCTTTCTGTAGAAGAAAGCTTAGTTCTTTCTCTAACTCGTAAGCTGGAATTCTTGGCAAAGAGATAGCTGTCGATCTTCCGCGCGAACCAGCCGAGGAAACTTCGGTGTCTAATATGCCAAGAGCCGAGAACATACGCAAATACTTCCATAGTTGTGTGTGACTATGCGGTTGTATATCAAATTCTTCGCAGACAATAGCATAGGCTTGTTCTATCGTTGTCAAGGAAGCATAGGCCTCTTCACTTTCTCTGAAAAATCTGGCTATGCTAAGCAAAAACAGTTTTTCATGAAGCCTTAATGATGCCAGATCACTCTTACGCATAACAGCATATATATTAGAAACGGCTTTTCGGATGCACTCTGGTGTGACCACGCTCAGATCTTCTACATCAGCGTACTTTCCCGCTCTCCAAAGCAGTTCGATACCGAAACGAGCATTTCCGTTCTCGCTAAAGGCAAGTTGAGCAGCTAGATTTACAGTGTCTTCTAGCATAGCTAGAGGTTTGAAAGCTAACAAAACACGATCATTAAGGATGTCTAGAAGCTGTTGTTTAGAGTATATCTTAAGGTTGATTATATTTGATTGCAGAGTGCTTCTTGCACTTGCATCTAACTCTTCAACTACTTCTAGGTTTCGTAAAATGCATATTAGTGAAATTCTTTGAGGTTTGTTCAATCTTATTTCTTGTAAGCGAGTCAGTTTATAAACAGCCTCAGAGCCTTCTCTCTCAACCAAACTTTCAAACTCGTCTAAAGTTAAGATTACACATGTTTTTTGCTCATCTAATACTTGTAGGAGAATACGTAGAAGTTCTTCAGTGGAATAGCCGCGTCTCGGAAAGTTTGGATGAAAAATGGAGACTATATGATGCACAATGAGAAAGAGGCTTCCACGATATTCACGGCAATTAACATGAACATAGCGAAATTTTATTCCCCGTCTATTTGCTTCATGGGTAATGTCTGCTCCCAACCGTTGAGAAAGTACAGTTTTACCTGTGCCAACATCTCCAGTTATTATGACTCTTTGAGCCATTTTTTTGGGAGTCTGCAACAAGACATTGAAAAACTTCATGAGTAAACGCATTTCGTTGCTTCTATGGGGAAGTCTATGGGGAACATAGTTAATGTCAAGTTTTGTTTCATCTTTGAACACGCTCATGATGCCACGTTCCAAACCTCAAGAAAGATTATCTGAGAAGCTCTTATTCTTTTTCCTATTGCAAGAGTAGAATTTCTAGAATATTTTCCCGAAAACAAAAGACTAACAGGCATATATTATCCAGCGTGCGGTAGATATTCAAATCTAGATGTTGAATGACTTTGAAATCACCATTAAATCAAAAGATATGTCTGAATCTATACTCGTAGGACGAATACATTACTAACTAATCCTCTAATCTACAGCTTTGTAAAATCATCAAATGTGCGCTAAACAAGCGTGTGCTACAAGAAAACGTGAACTCAAGAGAATGATGCGAATAAATTCATTTTTGAATCAGTTAAAAAACTACACGAAACCTAATAACTCATTGAAGTGCGTTTTGAGATGTCTACACCACATCATAATACTTCGCAATCTTCAGAAAACACAAGTAACAAAACAATATTTAGCTCCCGAGAAACAATACTTTAGAAAAGTTAATTTTAGACAAAATGAATGTTTAACACAGCGATGAGATGAGCACAATCCCACTATTACTCTCTTCGCGGAGAGCCCCATGCAGACGGACCCAACAGAAAAGATAAGCTTTGTGCCTGTCTTGTTATGACGGCGGGTTTACCCAAGCATTGGACATGGTGGGCGCGGGCAAAAATCCCACGTCAGAGAGAGCTTAACTCAGAGGAGCGTATAGCTCTACAATGAAGCTAAGTGATAGGTTACGTGGGAGACAATCGCCCGCGAAACAGCTTCTAACCTCAGATGTCTCCATGAAAGACCTAACTTCCAAAACCTCCTTCTATTTCCTGCGAAGCTCATTCATATAGGTTTCTTCATAGTAAAGGCATCTTAGACACCGAGTTTCAAAGAAACTTATAGTATGGGTTGCAAGTATATACCAAAAGCTTCTGTCACACGTATCCTTGTAGAAAAGTTTAAATACAATGAATCGTTGAACCCATTGCTTTTGAGGGGAAAACAAAGTTTTGAAAAAACTGTGCAATATTATTGTCGAAACGGGAAAAAGAACCTATATTTGACAATTAATTTGACGATTGAGATAGTGTTTGCTCCTCCTCAAAAGGATATGGGGAAAATGAAATGAATAATGATGAAGGAAAGAAATATGGGATCTATGACACTCTTCCAATTTCAGAAGTTGAGTCATCCAAGGCTCAATGTTGCCCAGAATGTGGTAACTCACGACTCATGCGTGATCGTGAATGTGCAGAAGTAGTTTGCATGAACTGTGGTTTCGTGATAGCCGCAAAAATGACTGATAAGGGGCCTGAATGGCGAGCTTTTACGAAAGAACAGAGAGAGAAACGGAGAAGAGTTGGCTCTCCATTAACTTATACAATTCACGACAAAGGCTTATCTACAATGATTGATCGGCGTAACCGCGACGTTTATGGAAACCGTCTTCCGCCTGGACAGAATGCACAAATGTACCGCCTTAGGAAATGGCATCGCCGTATAAGAGTTTCAAATGCAACAGAGCGTAACCTCGCTTTTGCATTGTCAGAGATTTCAAAGATCGCTAACAACCTGAATCTTCCTAGAAACATTCTTGAGACAGCTTCAGTCATCTACCGCAAAGCTGTGAAAAACCGATTGATAAGGGGAAGATCGATTCAAGGTGTGACTGCCGCAGCAATCTACATATCTTGTAGGCAATGTAAGCTACCTAGAACATTGGAGGAGATTGCTAAAGCGTCAAACATGAGTAAAAAAGAAGTTGGTCGTAGTTACCGTTTCCTCATCAAAAAGCTTGACTACAATGTTCCGCCTGTCAAGCCAAGCCAGTACATAGCAAAGTTTTCAAATCAATTGACGATGCAAGGAAAAGTTGAAGAAATCGCTCATAAAGTTCTGGCAGTAGCTAAACAGCTCAGACTCACCTCAGGCCGCGGTCCCACAGGCATGGCTGCTGCCGCAAGTTACATAGCGGCTGTGTTATCAGGGGAAAGGAGAACACAGAGAGAAATAGCTGAGATAGCAGAAGTGACTGAAGTTACCATCCGAAATCGCTACAAAGAGCTTGTTGAGCGCCTGATGTTCCAGATAAGCCTTTAGCCTCCTCTTTTAGATACACAAGTTGCTACAAGAGACTGAAAGCAACATTCAAACAACCTAACTTTTAAGTTTCACTTTTGCATACAACCTTAGAGACTGTAGAAAGCAGGCAGGGCAAAAAGCGTGGACATAGAAACAAAAATCGAGTTAATCAACAGATCTCCAACTGAAGAAGTTCTCACCATGAAAGGTCTAAGAAATCTCTTAGAAACTGAAGAACAGCCTATTGCCTATAATGGTTGGGAGCCATCCGGCTTAGTCCATCTAGGAACAGGAGTCATCTGTGCTTATAAAATGAAGGATTTTGTGGGAGCTGGAATACGATTTAAGGCTTATCTCTCCACCTGGCATGCTTGGTTAAACAACAAATTAGGTGGCAACCTAAAAATAATTAGAAAAGCGGCAGACCTCTTCAAACATTCATGGATAGCTCTAGGAGTTCCAGAAGAAAAAGTTGAATTCATTTATTCAGATGAACTTTACAACGACCTAAACTACTGGGCAAAAACAGTAACAATTGCCAAAAATTTGACAATAGCTAGAACCAGGCGAACATTGGAAATCGCTGGAAGAAAAGAAACTGAAGGAAACTATGTTTCAGATTTCTTATATACGCCAATGCAAGTGGCAGACATATTCCACATGAAAGTCAAAATCTGCCAGTTAGGCATGGATCAACGTAAGGCCAATGTAGTTGCCAGAGAATTGGGTGAAAAACTCGGATTCTGGAAACCAATATGTATTCATCACCATCTGCTACAAGGTCTAGAAAAACCAGCGATATGGCCGATTCCGGAAGGAAAAGAAAGGGAAGCCTTAGCCTCGGCTAAAATGTCAAAGAGTAAACCTGAAACCTGTGTATTCATCAATGATTCACCTATAGAAATACAACAGAAGATTACGAAAACCTTCTGTCCAGAAAGAACTATAGCACACAATCCAATCTTGGAAATATGCAAATACATAATCTTCAGGGAAAGAAAAATATTCACAATAGAACGGTCAGCAAAATTTGGCGGCACAGTGGAATTTCAAAGTCACCAAGAACTTGAAACAGCTTATAGACATGGCAATCTACATCCACAGGATCTTAAAAACGCTGTAGCAAAAGAACTATCAGTAATCCTCAAGCCTGCAAGAAGATATTTTGAAAACAATAGAGAAGCAAAAGAATGTTTAGCCACGGTGAAAAAAGCTGAAGTTACAAGGTAACGGTTTTGTCCACACACCTAAAAGAGAAAGAAGAAAAACTTCTACAAGCTTTGAAACGACTAACCCACAAAAATTCTGAGGGAATCCCTATAATTGTTGAAGGAGAGAAGGATACTGAAGCCTTGAGGGCATTAACCATAGAAGGAAAGATAATCGAAGCAAAAACCGCTGGGAAATCCATCCTAGACGTCATTTGTGAAGTGGAAGAATGTAAAACACAGGAAGTCATACTTTTATTAGATTTTGATAGACGTGGAAGAGAGTGGACTAAACGCCTAAAACAATATTTGGAAAAGATGCGGATAAAACCCAACATCTTTTTCTGGGAAAAACTATCGAGTATTGTAGGCAACGAAGTAAAAGACGTTGAAGGCTTGACAAGCTACATGAAAACCTTGAAGAGAAAAATTGGCGATTTCACGTGAAGGTTTACGTAAGCCCTTTTACTGTATCTGTCTAGCATGAATTGTACACTAATTGGTCATTGTGCAAGTTCCCTAACCTTTTTCAGGTTCTCCAAATCACTTCTTCGTTTATCTATTGGAGTTTCCAAAATCAAGGGTAGCTGCCTCAGTCTGCTCTTCAAGATATTTCTAAACCCTCCCTCTCCTATCCTTCCCATTCCAATATGTTCATGTCTATCTATCCTACAGCCTAAACCTCCCTTAGAATCGTTTAGATGAACAAGCTTGACTTCTTTAAAGCCTATTGTCTCGTCTAATCTCTGCAATACATATTCAACAGCTCTTCGTGAAACTAGGTCATACCCAGCTGCAAATGCGTGACATGTATCGAAGCACATACTGATACGCTTGCTATCATCAGTCTGAGAAACAATGTATTCAATGTCTTCAAAAGAGGATCCTATACTGTTCTTCGTCCCAGCAGCATTCTCAAGAAGAAGAATAACCTTGTTTTCCACTGCATATAAAGAGCTGTTGACAGCGTGCACAATTCTTCTCAACCCACCTACTCTTCCACTTCCAAGGTGACTTCCCAGATGAGTAACAACATAGGAAATACCTAACTCAGCAGCCCTATGCAACTCATCTCTAAGAGCCTCAGCTGATTTACGATAGACAATCTTCTTTGGAGAAGCAAGATTCAATAGGTAAGGCGTGTGAATGAAGACTGGTTCTATTCTACTCTGCCTTAGCTTCATCTTAAAACTCTCAATCTCCTCTAAATCCAGTTTTCTGGACTGCCATCCACGCGGATTCCTAGAGAACATCTGCAGTGTACTACAACCCTTCTCTACAGCTCTGTTAACCACTCTATCAATTGACCCCTTAATCGACAAATGAAGACCAAGCTTCATTCTTCGTCACCATAATGAACTTTTGTCTATAATCATTGGGTGCTATGTTCGTCTATTTCTGTTGGACGCGCGTAGAGCAATATGTAATAAGTAACCGTTTGGCTGCCGATCTCTTCACCCATGTCAATGGAGACTTGAACTTGCCTTATAAGTTTTATCAGAACAGCTGAAGCAACGAAATACGTGCTAATGGCTATGAACTACAAATTTGAATAGGTTTCCAGGTCTCTAGAAATCATATCACCTTATGGTAAGCTTATATCGTGGAACACTTGATAGTCGTTACCTTTTTAAGAACGCCACATTATGGAGTAAATCAACGGGAAACAGGATTTGAAAACATGGTTTATGAGAAGATAGTACGCCGAAGAACTATTAGAAAGTATACAAAAAAGAATATTCCAAAAGAGGTATTATTGAAATGCGTAGATGCCGCAAGGCTTTCCCCTTCTGGAGCTAACCGTCAACCACTGAAGTATATAGTTGTTAATGATCCAGAGCTATTAAACGGAGTATTCACCACGTTGAGTTGGGCTGGATATCTACCAGATTATCAACCAAACGAAGAAGAGATGCCGAGGGCATACATCGTTATGCTATTAGATAAAGACATCCGTGAGAACGCTGGTCACGATGCAGGCATAGCGGCAATGAGCATCTCCATGGTCGCCTACGACGAAGGTTTAGGTTCGTGTATTCTCGGTGCCGTTGATAGAGATGAACTGAGAAGAATATTGGATGTACCAGATGGCGTCGATATAGTTCTAGTAGTTGCTCTTGGATATCCAGCTGAAAATCCAGTAGTTGATAAAATCAAGAATGAAGACATAAGATATTGGCTTGACAAAAACGGAGTACTGCACGTGCCTAAGAGAAGTATTGAGGACATAGTCAAATGGAACAGATAATACGTGGAAAAACATTATCTTAGAAGCAAAATTTCAGATGCTACATAAAAAAGAGGAGAAAAAGAAACAGAAATGCCCGTTCAGGCTAGATTGCTCAAAGTCACAGCGAACGAGCAGAGAAGAAGCATGTGTGCTATCTGTCAGGGACATCGAAAGCTCTGTGGAAAAAACATCTGTCCTATTCTCGCGAAGGCTGAGGCTTTGATGAGACTTGAGAAAAACCTTTCCAAAGAGAAAATCTTCGGATCTTCTCCTCCAGCAGTATTTGTTGGATCATGGAATTATCCGAAGGTATTAGCCGGTCCTTTGGTTCCACCAATCTCAGTAGAAGATGCTTCAGTTATGGACATGCCTGAACGCTGGATAGACAAATCATTCAGTGAGATCCTGCAGTACAGATTCTCTCTCGTTAGAGGGAAACGCTTCACAAATGTTAAATCCGCAGGAACTCCAAATAGAACTTTGTCAACATTCCAGGAAATCGTTATGGCATCCAAGCCAACAGATACTGAAATGTGGTTTAACAAGAAACCTAAGCTGTCTGTAGTCTTTTCTCCCAGAGAACCTCCATCAGGCCCCTCTGCCCTTATTACCCGTACCATCTTAGCTGAAAATCCTCAAATTCCTAAGCCGGTTGATTGCGTTGTTTCAGACACCGATTTGAAAACTGAAAAAAGCATATTGAAACTTTACGACTCAAAGGTTAATCAACGACAGATAACAAGGATGTTCTCTATAGGACTTTTAGGAGTCAAGAGACAGAGAAGACTTGTCCCTACAGAGTGGAGCATAACCGCTGTAGATGACATTCTTGGAAGAGCAATCCATAAGGAGATTCTTAACTATCCGTGGATCAACGATTTCATGATCTTTGGACATAAAGCCTTAGCAAATAACATCCAGATTCTCCTGTTTCCATCTTCATGGATGTTTGAAGCACAAGAAGCTTGGCTTGTTTCATCTAATCCAACTCCTGGAGTCAATTATGAACTTGTTCATGGACGACGATCTTATGCATCTGATCTTGCTGGGGCATACTACGCTGCGCGACTACCAGTCCTTGAATACTTGAAGCGAATAAGACGCCAGGCAGGAGCCTTGGTATTCATGGAGGTATATCCAGAATGGATTCCTCTCGGTGTTTGGCGTTTCAGAGAAATCTGTCGAGAAGCATTGAGAGTAAAACCTATCATATTCAATACGCTTGAAGAAGCCTTGGAGGAAATTGAAAAAAGATTGAATCTTTCCCTTGCAAAATGGCTGGAACGAAGCCAAATCTTAAGATGGTTCAAGACTCAAACAAGATTAACCAATTTTCTGTCTCTTCGAACCTTATCTTGAAACAAATCTATTTCCTTTAATATAGAACCTTAATTTCCTTTTAAGATCTTTCTTAACACCTATTCTGTGGGAGCTTCTCATCTCGAATTTCATTCGGTTGTTTGCGATAATGATCCCACTTTCGGATGAAGTTACAGGAATCCTGTTTAGGCTCTTATCGATCTTTAAGGCTATTGTAAGTTTTCCAGGGCCATTCGTTAAATCAAACACATCTATGACACGCCTATTATTTTTCATAATCTCTATTCCTTTCACTGGTTCGATGGCTCTGACTAAAACAGCGCCTATTTCATTAATGGTGTGAGCAACTATATTGAACATCCAATATCTATGTACATTGTATATGAAAGTTCTTCCATGCTCCTTCCACATGGGCCTGTTATAATTCTTAATACCATGGTAAGCGCGAGAAGCTGGATCATTTAAGCCATAATAGGCTTCAGTTTCAACTATTATTCCTTCCATAGAATCTTCGTCTAGCTTTCTTATCAACCTCTTACCCAATAGCTCTTTTGCAACTATCTCCGGGCTTCTCTTGTAGAATTCTTTGGGCAAAATCTTTACAGGTGTAAAATATCACATCTCCATTTCAAGTCTTTTAATAGCGTAGAGCTTGTAATAAATTGGTTCAAACAAAAATCAAGCTTGTCTATCTATCCTAATAAAATAAGAAATAGAAAAAGTTTGTACGAAATGCCGCCAGCATCAGAAAACTTAAAGAGGAGGATTTGTAATTCATAAATTATAATAATACTAAGGTTAACGTAATCTCGTGATTTGAGGGTATAATCTACTCGTCACTTGGTTAAAGCTAACTCAATTAGTCAATTTGAGGTGGATGCTTACGGGATCATCACAATCGTTTACCATAAAATATGTTATACGCGCAAAGTTTGAAATAGGTGGAGTAGTTGAAAAATCAGATGTTATAGGCGCAGTTTTCGGACAGACCGAAGGCTTGTTCAGCTCAGAGCTTGATCTACGGGAACTCCAGAAATCTGGAAGAATAGGCAGAATAGAGATTAAATTACATTCTAAACAAGATGAGACTTCAGGAACAATAACAATACCAACAAGTATGGACAGGGTTTCTACAGCTCTAATTGCTGCAAGCATAGAAAGCATAGACCGGGTTGGCCCCTGTGCCTCAAAGATAACTCTTGAGAAAATCGAGGATGTTAGAGAGGCACGTAGAAAAGTAATAATTGGTAGAGCTAAGGAAATCTTGCATAGATGGACTATTGAATCTATGCCGTCAGTAGATGAGATATTCAAAGAAGTTGCGGAGACATTGAAAGTAGCAAAAGTTGAAAAATATGGGTCGGAAAATCTTTCGGCTGGACCAGAAATTGAAAACGCCAAAGAGATGATAATTGTTGAAGGGAGAGCTGACGTGATCAACTTGATGCGATGCGGATTATACAATGTCATAGCTGTAGAAGGCGCTAAGATTCCAAAGACAATAAGGAGGCTCTGTGAAGAAAAGGAAGCGACAGCTTTCCTCGACGGAGACAGAGGAGGAGACCTGATTCTGAAGGAGCTTCTCCAAGTTTCAAACATAAAATATGTTGCTAGAGCACCTAAAAGAAAAGAAGTTGAAGAATTGAACTGTAAAGAATTATTCGATGCACTAGAAAGAAAGAAGACAGTGGAAAAGCTGTCTAAACCAATGAAGAAGAGGGAAGAGATGAAGGTTCCTGACGAATTTACTCAAATAATAAAAGATTTGGAGGGCACCTTCGAGGCAATTCTCTTAAATGAAAAGGCAGAACGGATAGATCAATTACCAGTAAGTCAACTAGCAGAGAAACTTCAACAAACAAAAGATGTGAATACTGTTATATTCGATGGAATCGTAACACAAAGAATTGTCGATGTAGCAAATGAAAGAAACATAAAGAATATTATTGCTTCACGTATATCGGAATCTGTTAAGACACCATTAAATGTTCAACTGATGACTTTTTCCGATATTNTGAGAGGTTAACGTCCGGAAAATCTGTGGGCTTTCTAATCTCTGCTTTTTACGTGTACGCTGTATTGTAAACGTTGTAGATTTAAACATCAGATGTGTTTGCATTTAAGTCATTTCTATTTCGTGTCAAACTTGTGAGATAGCTTTGTTGTCGTTTAGTCAACGTATTGAATATCGAATATCATCTTCGAAGCAGTCGTTAGGAGCTTCGAACTTTCGAAAAGCTCTGGTTTATTTCGATATGAAGTTCCGGTTTCTACAATACACTTGACGGTTTCTATTAGTCTCTACAAGAATTTACTTTAAGCAACCTCAAGATTCGTGACAAGAGGATATTGGGGTCATACAGCTTTGATTTCTTGAACAATCCTTGCAGTCAACACGGCTTTCAAGTACAGCATAATAGTATGCAAGATAGTTTCTGCCTGTAAACGCCACTATAATTCCAGAACCATCGACTCATCAGAACCGAANTTTCTATTTCATGATCCTTAACTTGGCATTTCACGTCTAAAAGACAAAAAGCCTTCATAGTCGGTTATTCCTTTAGCAGTCAATAGCGAAATCAACCTCACTTCCAATTTCTTTAGTGAATAATTGACCAATGAATTCCTATGGAAAATCTTTTAAGTCCTCTGACCAAACTAAATAGGACGTAGTATTTGGAAAAAGGATGGAAGAGAATTGAAGAAAAATCGCTTTTTCATTTTCATGGTTATTTTGGCTTTACTACTTGTTGTGAAAATTACGTACAACATGTCTGCAATTGCCGATAGAATATATGAATACAAGGAAGGAGATGAATATAGGTTCATCGTAGAGATGTCTTCATCTGTTGATACAGAAGAAGGAAAAACGGTTTCAACCATCTCTGATGAGATAATTGTTAATATAATAAACATTGATGAAGATGAAGGCAGTTATGACATAAAAATTAGAGTATTTGTAATAAGCTCTGGATACGGGAATTTCCTGGGGAGATATAGTGAACCTATCTCTGAACAGATGATTGAAGGTAACACACTTTTGTCTGAGGGAACCTATCCCGGCATGTTCAATTTATTTACATCAACAGATTGGGATGACCGCGAAGATGATTGGAAGTACATTGTAGATGAGATTGATAATCGAGAAGGTTATAGAGTTACTGAAGAATCAGCCTCCAACGGAGTTTTTACGCTCCAAGCTGAAATAACTGTATCGGACGATGATTCCGATATGGACTATGATAATGATGGCGACAAAGATAGCTATACAGGATGGTTTTCAATGAAAGGAGAATACAGTGGTAACGGGGTTCTTAAATCCAGCAACATTGAAACATACATTGAATTCAACAAGAATAACCATATTACATACTCAAATATAGTCTATAGCGGAAGTAAACCCCTAATATCAAACGAAAGATTCGTATACATCGGCACGGGCTTGGCAGTTTTTATTGTTGCCTTCATTCTAGGATTCTTAGTTGGAAAACATCGAAGAATACCGACAGCGGAAAATACATCTCTGCCTGAACAAAGAACTACAACAAAACAATGTATCAATTGTGGTGCAGAGATTCCTCAGAACGCGACGTTCTGCACAAAATGTGGTAAGGAAAGGGACAAATAGCGCAGACTCGGGGCAAACCTATTTCAATCAATTACGGTTCACACAGCTTCAGTTATAGAGATAACTACTGCTTATACTCGAAGTAATCTTGATATAGATATTATGATTCGATGGGACAACATGTCGGTCTCGATTATGAGACTAAACAAACAGAAATAAAAATATGAGATGAAAGATATTCTAGGCGGGACATGAACCAAAAGCAGGGTATTATTCCTGAATTGGTGGTCAAACTTATGAAGTTGAGGTTTTCATGGTGGATGTGAGAAGCAATGCTGGCAAATTCGACATTGCTACAACAGAGATTCCACCTTATCCTCCAGCATTTGGCCTCTCATCTTTACGTACTGATGAAATCTGTTATTGACGAGTCAAATATAAACAAGAGGAGGTTGAGTCTTTGAAAATCTTAGGAAAAGATTTGAAGAAAGGTATAGTGAAGATTATGCCTGAAACGTTTGATGATTTGTGGCATTTATATAACATTATTTATGAAAATGATAAAGTATACGCGCGTACGACGCGTGAAGTAAAACCAGCTGAAGAATATGCAAGACCTAGACGTGGTCAGCGGGTTCCAGTCTTCTTAGGTGTCAAAGCAGAAAAGATTACTTGGGATAAACTCTTAGGTAGACTCAGGTTTCACGGAACCATTTGTGAAGGCCCTGAAACCGTTCCAATGGGGGCCCATCATACTATAAACATAGCTTTGAATAGACCACTTACTGTTGAAAAGAAGAAATGGGCCAAGCACCATGTTGAAAGATTGGAGAAGGCGAGCAAGACATCGGAAAAACCAATAACGATAATTGCAATTGATGATGAAGGTTATGTCATTGGTATGACAAAACAATATGGCATTCAAGTGGAAGCTGAAGATAGAATAAAGCTTCCAGGCAAGCTTGAAGCTGAAAAAAGAAGCACAGCTGTAAAGAAATACCTTCAAAAGGCTTTAAGCAGTCTACGCCACGTCTGGACAACGACACACAGTCCAATAGTAATCATAGGTGTAGGTTTCATAAAAAATGATTTTGCGAAATACGTAAAAGACGAGGCAAAAGACATAGCTGAATCAGTTGTAGATATAAAAAGTGTTAACAACAGCGGTATCGCTGGAATATATGAAGCTCTACGATCAGGCGTACTCTTAAAAACCATGAAACATCTGCGAATCATCGAGGAAACAGGGATTATGAACAAAGTTTTGAAAAGACTCGGCAGAAACGAACATAATGTTGTTTATGGGTTTGATGAAGTGAAAAGGGCTGCCGAATCGGGAGCTGTGGAAACGATGGTTCTGGCAGATACCATTCTCCGCAAAACATCAGATGAGAAAAGACTGCTTCTAGAAGATTTGATGAAAAGTGTAGAACGTAAAGGTGGAAAAGTGATGATAATGAGCACGGAACATGAGGCAGGAGCGCAACTTGTATCCTTAGGCGGAATTGTTGCACTCTTACGATTTGCACTGAGTTAAATCTAAGACGCCTTCAACCTTCTTCTAACCGCTGGATTCCTGTAAGCAAGTTTCTTCATAATCTTCTCAAAAGTTTCATCATGTGAGAGTTCTTTTTCTATGAAGACCCCTGTCCTACCAACTTCATCCCTTCTTAAGAGGGCGTGAACACGATCCAGAACTGTTTCTACAGATATACCCAGCTGTTTCGAAGTGCACTCCTCATGCCCAACAATTGTATTTTCCACATGTCCGTCCGCAGTAGGGTTAATCAGCATCAATCGTTTGTCCACTCCTGGAACTCGGAAGCCGTCCCTCAGATTTTTGGCTGAGACTTCACCGCCAAACCTGTAAAATTCTCTTTCAACCTTACGCATCTTCATTAAAGGAAATGAAATGCTTGTATTTTCATTTATTTCTATGTACGCCTTCATGGCGTAAGTTGGTGTGGCTTGTATAACTAGACGCTTATTGACTTGTAAACGAGTTTTTGCTAAGGCGGTTTCTACGAGGAAAGATGATACTTGATAGGGTATAACGACGTCTATATCGCTCTTTTGCGTAATATCTCCTCTTGCAATACTACCATGTACGAAAGGTTCTAAGTGGAATCTTTTTAGTGCTTCCATTATTTTTATGGCTTTCAGTCTAAGCCTTTCAAGTGAGGCCCAATGTTCAGTAGTGTAAACGATTTTTCTGTTTTCCACGCGTCTCTGAAGTTTCTTCGCCATATTCTTGCCTCTTTCAAAAAACTATTGTATTCGGTCTAATTTAGTAGTTTCCAGAAGTAATTCAAGGCGATGTGTAATTCCAATGAGCAATGATGTCTGCAGCGTGTGCAAGCGTAGGGAAGCCTTCTTCTTTAGGCAATATTCCGGAGAGAAACTTTGCAGAAGATGTTTTGCCAAATCTATTGAGAGGAGGGTTAGGGCAACAATTGCAAAGTATGATATGCTCGAGTATGACGATAGAATAGCAGTTGCAGTTTCGGGTGGAAAAGACAGTTCAAGCCTTCTACAGATCTTAACTGGAATAGAACAGAATTATCCGAAAGCCTCGCTTGTTGCAGTCACAATAGATGAAGGGATTAGAGGATATCGAGATGAAGCATTAGAAATAGCGGCTGGAAACTGCAAAAAACTCGGCATAGAACACTACGTAGTCTCCTTCAAGAAGCTTTACGGTTATACATTGGACGACATTGTTAAACATACGAAAAGAGATGGAAAAAGCAAGCTAACACCATGTGCATATTGTGGTATCCTGCGAAGAAAAGCATTGAACATTGCTTCAAGAGACGTCAAAGCAGATAAGCTTGCAACCGCCCACACATTGGATGACGAAACACAAACAATTTTCCTAAATATTCTTCATGGTGACCCTTTAAGAATAGCGAGGGAGAAACCACTAACAGACAAAGTCCACCCTAAGCTTGTGCAGAGAATAAAGCCTTTCTGTGAAATTCCAGAAAAAGAGACAACCCTTTACGCTTATATCAAAAGAATGGAAATTCAAGACACACCATGCCCATACGCTTCAGAAGCCTTAAGAAACGACATCCGCCTTTTTCTGAGTAGAATAGAAGAGAAACATGCGGGAATAACATTTACAATATTTAGATCAATAGAGAGAATCAAACCAGCAATAGCAGAGGTTGAGAGAAAAGAAAGATTAAATGAATGTAATCGATGTGGTGAGCCAACAACTGAAGAAATATGTCAAGCATGCCAGATACTCCATGAATTAGAGGTGTCCTGACACCAGTTATGTACTCATTCGCGTTCGTATGTTATTATGCGCTANGCATTTAATATGTNCAATGCATAAAATATGGTGATGTTGCCGGATGCTTGCGACTTGTGGNTGAAGNCATGATTATACAAGAAAAGCTTAGATAAGGACTCATTTTGTTATTTGGGGGATCGAAAATAATCCATTTTGATCTGGAGAAGTATTACAAGAGGCAGATTGTCTTACGTGAACTTGGACGTGAAGGACAAGAAAAGCTGAGGCAATCAAAAGTCGCGGTTATTGGTTTAGGAGGACTTGGAAGTGCAGCAACTCAATATCTTGCTTTGGCGGGAGTGGGGCATTTACGTTTGGTGGATCAAGACACTGTGGAATTACATAATTTACATAGGCAAGTACTCTACAGTCTTGACAACCTAAAATTCCCTAAAGTCGAAGCAGCTGCGAAGAGGATCGAGCAGATAAATCCAGATGTTCATGTTGAGCCTATACCTGAAAATGTTAGAGAGAGTAATGTGAAAAACATCCTTGATAGTGTAGATTGTGTTATTGACGGTTTAGATAATATGCGTACGCGTTATCTTTTAAACAGGATATGTGTAGATAGAAAAATTCCTTACGTTTATGCATCTGCCATAGGAATTGAGGGCTATCTTTCTGTGTTTGACTCTCCCAAAACACCATGCCTCAAGTGTGTTTTCCCAAACTTGGACGATCGAGACCTTCTTACATGTGAAACCCGCGGTGTTCTTGGTGCAACAACAGGAATTATAGGAACAATGGAAGCCATGGAAACCATAAAATTGCTTGCGGGAATTGGAGATACACTCAAGAATACCCTGTTAACCTGTGATTTTTACGACATGTACTTAGCCAGAGTTGAGATTTATAAAAATCCAAAGTGTCCAGTTTGTGGAGAAGCAAAAGCAGAGAAGAATGTGGAAGTAGCTGAACAGTTGGTTTGGTTATGTGGGCAAAATACTGTAAATGTGAATCCCAGAGTACGTCTAAAAATAAGTATCAATGATGCGTATAATTTCCTGAACAGGCATTTTGAAGTGTTGTTAAAGTCATCTTTTGTTGTAGTGTTTAAACATAAAGGTGCAGAAATCAGCTTTTTTGAGGGAGGTAGAATGATAATAAAAAATGTCAAGAGCGAAAAAGAAGCTTTAGAAATATATGATAGCATCATGAAACACTTAGGAGCCAGCATGCATTAGTGTACGGTTTATATGGCGTTTCAGATGTTAATTCGTTTCTTTTCTTAAACGGTTCTAAGAAAGCTGGATGACTATGCCTGAAAGGTATTGGCAAGCTTTTTGGTAGCATATGTTTTTTAGA
>JGI2173J19968_10000310_pt1 | contig 17611 bp, 20 predicted proteins | sample DeeMarSWOR136_30_FD_19968 | JGI IMG/M metagenome (IMG submission 19968) | reverse complement strand
GAAAGCAACATAACTGTTCAATTCTTCTATTGGGTTGCATTGGTAATTTAAATCTTAAAGAAAAATACACGCATTTTTTTCTGNATCATCAAGTCATTCAAACCGTTGCTCATGTTCGCTCCGCTCCACTCGCAAGCAAAACAAACAATGCGTGCATAATCAAATAGGTTATATTTACTAAGTAACAAAATGGAGCGTGGAGATTATAGGATTGGTTACGGGATATATTTTCATGGATGTGGAGAAGGGCAGAGCATTGGAAGTTGCTTCGGAAATAGTGAAGATTAAGGGCGTTAAAACGGCTTGTACGGTGACTGGCACTTTTGATGTGATAGCCACCTTTGAGGTGAAAGAAATTGAAGATGTTGGCGAGGCAGTTGTGAAAGGCATACATAGGGTAGATGGAGTCTCCATAACGCAGACAGCAATATGCGTGCAATGTTGCTCAGAATAAACCTGTTGCGTGCGCACAGCATTAGGCACAAGGAAGAATTTCGGAAGGAAAAGGTAACTAGAGATTTTTCTAAAGTATGGGGACGAAAAGTGCAAACAAAAGCATGCCATATGCCAAAATAATAATGCTATTGGAGATTAACCAGATTCGTGTTAGTTTTGGGGTAAGCGTTTTTCTCATCTTCTTCCCAATCAGGATTTTTTGGGGAAAATGTATGTTGAATGTGCCACTCAATTTTTTGAAATCTTCCTTGCTGAGGTATTCGACAGGTGTTAGACCGATGATAAGTGAAGAAGTGATTGTCTTGCCTGCTTCTTCATATTTCATTTCTTTAATCAGCTTCTCTATGTCCACACTTGGAAAATAGTCGAGAAAGAGATGTGATGCAAAACCAAGCATAAAGCAGACTACTAGTATTGCATAGCTACGGAGTGGTGTAGGATACAAGTATGCCAACAAAGCAATTGTTGGAATCAAAGCGGAATGTGTAATTACACTTCGATGATGCCAAGGGCTCAGATACTTGTAGAGCAGATCATAATCAGATACGGTGGAACCAAATAAGGATAAGAATAAGCCTAATGTGATCCACTTGTAGTCTGAAAGAAGAGCCAGCAAGTCGGGCTCCACTCTGAAAAAAGTGAAATGAACAAAATATGCAACTGCAAATATTGCGAAGGTCACGAAACCTGCAAGAACATGGTATTTTGAGGCAGCCACGAATACCCCTTTCTAATATACCCTAGTTGTTCCAAACATTAAACCTATCGGTTATACAAAGAGAGCCACATTCTATTCTAGCCAATTAACAAATGGTTGCGATGCGCGTATGCATGCATACTAAAATGCCGTTCCTTCAAAAAACGCAACACAATGCGCGCGCGTCGAGCCCAAGAAAAAATATAAAAGTTTGGAAACTTGAAGGTTTGATATGGGGTGTAATTATGATAGTTGTCTCCTTTGAGACCGAAAAAGATCAAAAAGAGATATTGGATAAAGCGGTAAAATACTTTGTTGACAATGTAGGTTTGAAAATAACCAGCCGAAACGATTGCTGTGCACGTTTTGTAGACGAAAATCAACTTGGCTACGTCTGGGTGACACTTTCCCAAAAGGGTAAAAAGTTTGAAGTGGATGTGGAGAGCAAAGAATTCGAATATCACGCAAAGAAGTTTGTAAAAGATTTTAAATAAACAAAATATATGCGCGCGCATACAACACATAGCAATCATTTAAGGAAGAATAAGCGGAGCAATGGGTGAGTGCATGCTAAAATGCCGTTCCTTCAATAAACGCAACACAATACCTGTCCTCTTGAAAAGACGAACAACACAAAAACACTGACCGCTCGCTCCGCTCGCTGTAAACAACCGAAACAAAACAACCCACCAAAAACAACCGCTCAACGAAACGAAAAGAGCGACATAAAGGTCACCTTTTCTACGCTAAACCCATACCTTCGCTGTTAGATGACATGGGGTTGTGTGTTAGTTAAACTAGAACAAGCAATCCAAAACACCGAAATGAGCGACACCTCTTAAGAATAAATGACAACAACGCTTAAAACAAAGAACGCTAAAAAACAAAAAATTAGAGGACTCCAAGCACTCGTTAGCACCACAACAGTAGAAAAACACTTGTAATAAACTAACTACATGCATGCGCTAAGTTAGGAAGGGCTTGAAGAAGCCAGAAATTATATAGGAAAAGGAGAGAGTCCTTCCCTTTTCAGCTTCTCCAAGCCCAAAAAAAACCGAGTTGCTACATCTTATATTTGTTGTCAAAGAATCTTCTACAAAATAGTTTCAAGTGATGCAACGCCTTGAGTATAATTGCAAGTTCAATGGAATCCCTTAACCTGTGAAGTATTTTCAAGACCCGACCTATCGCATGCATGTTACACACATAGACATAATGTTCATATTCCTAGAACACCCATAGTAAATATAGGAGAAAAACAAAAATGACACCACCTACTTCTAACAATAAACACAAGAAACAACAAACACAGGAAAAAAATAACAAAAATGACAAATTACAAAGACTATGGACTGGTTCGAAAGCTAGACCTAGAAAAAGCAATCTCAAAGATCAAGCCTCACCCAACACCTAAAGCTTATCTAGAACAGTACACACTCCCCTCAGAAACTGCAGCCGAAATCCTGTACATAGCAGCATACACCTACAACGACATTATTGATAAGACAATAGCGGACCTAGGATGCGGCACAGGAAGACTCGCAATTGGCTCAGCCCTTATCGGAGCAAGAGAAACATTCGGCGTAGATATTGATCGAGTGGCAATAAACGCAGCGCATAAAAACGCGGAAAAAATGAATGTGAAAGAAAAGACACACTGGGTCTTAGCGGATGTTGATGCTATTCAAGGCTCTTTCGACACGGTTTTACAGAATCCTCCTTTTGGCGTGCAGAGAAGAGGAGCAGACCGAAGGTTTTTAGAGAAGTCTTTAGCGCTGGGTCACAGAATTTACTCTCTTCATAAGAGTGGAAAGACCAATCAAGATTTTATCAAAAAGCTAAGAAGACGTGGAACCCGATTTATACCTGTTCCGCCTTCCCCTTTTTTGAAAAGATTCATTGAGAAGCATGGTGGAAGAATCAATGCAGTTTATGCTATGTTAATGACCGTACCACACATGTTTGAGTTCCATTGGAAGCGAAAGCATGAGTTTACAGTTGATTTGTACATAATTGAAAGAGTAGCTGAATGATGACGGAACTTTTGCATTTTATACACATTGAACGAGCTACAAAATTTAAGTTGAACTAATCATTAAGATGTTATTATAATTAAAAGGAGAGGTGAATTTAATGAACAAGTATTCATGTGAAGGCGATATTTTCTGTGGAGTGAACACGGTGAAAGATAAAGAAAACATGACAGATCTTGAGAAGAAACACACTCCAGTTATCGACGCGCCGGAAAAGGTAAACAAAGGAGAACCGTTCGAAGTTACAGTTGAGGTTGGAAAATACATGAAGCATCCTAACACATTAGGCCACTTCATCCAGTGGATTGAACTCTACTCTGGCAACACATTCTTAGGAAGAACGGAATTCACTCCTGAATTCAGTGACCCGAAAATAAAGATGGTAGTGATGTTAAAACATGGCCATCCTTTGATTGCTGTGGAGAGATGTAATTTACACGGCGTTTGGTCTTCAGAACCCAAAACCATCAAAGTTGTTTAGATCAACAATTGAATGGTTTAGAAACACAAAATGAGTTGTTCTTTGAGGCAACTGAATCAAAAGGTTTATTGAGAAGCTTAGAGCAAAGGTTACAAGCGACTTTCCAGTGGATATAGAAATTCCAACGAAAAGAAAGTGAATGTTGAAAAATTAACTTATATCAAACAGAGGAAATAAAACATGCCTGAATCAAGAACAAAAAGCGGGCAATTCGTTACGCCAGGAGACCGACTTGGAGTGATTGAAGAATTCACACCCGGCCCTGGAACATATGCCGAACAAGGCACTGTGTACTCTGAAATTACTGGGCGCACACTGGTAGATATGTTAAACAAAAAAGTATCAGTGTACCCCATGGTTCGCGTGGTGACCTTTCCAAAGGTAGGTAGTACAGTTTTCGGTCAAGTGTTGGACGTACAGAGCAGAACTGCTACACTTCGTATATTAAAAGTTGAGGAAAATGCGGTCGCTGGCTTTTTCAGCGGTGTCCTTCACATCTCAGATGTAAGTCCAGGTTTCGTTGAGAACATGTTTGAGGTGTGCAAAAGAGGTGATCTAATGCGGGCTAAGGTGATCAGTGATAAAAACAGAGTATTTCATCTGTCGACTGCGGATAAAAACCTCGGTGTTGTTCATGCCTTCTGCTCTCGGTGTGGGCATCTTTTGCCTTTAGAGGGACAAAAAACGCGATGCTCTAGCTGTGGTAAAATTGAAAAACGAAAAGTTGCGTCCGATTACGGTAAAATGGAGATTTAGATGGAGGGAAATGAGTGGAAATCAAAGTTTTGAAGAAAACTTCTAATGAGTTAAAAATAGAAATTGAGGGTGAAGGACACACTTTTTGCAACGTGTTACAGCAAGTTCTCTTGGAGGACGACACCATAGAAATGGCTGGTTACAACATAGAACATCCTTTAACCTCCAACCCAACGGTTTATGTTCGTACCAAAGGAACGCAAAAGCCAAAGGCTGTATTGATAGAGGCGGCGAAAAAAATACAGAAGCAAAACAAGGAACTCCATAAATCCTTTGAAAGAGCGTTAAAGGAATGGAAGCAAAAATAAGGGCAGGTCAAATTCTAAAAAAATACAAAAATCTTCAAGAAGTGTTACTTGATAAGGATTTAGCTGGACTCGGCGACATATACGTAAATTTTGTCCACTCCTTAGCGTTATCGCAGAAACTTCGAAAACCAGCGGGCACTAAAGTGAACAACAGAATCTTAGCTGAGGCTGTAAAGAAGTCTGGTTTGAGAAAAATGTTGCCCAAGAGAATCGACCGCCACGCTCAAGGAGACGCTGCTGAAGCACTAATAGTATACGCTTGGTTACAAGACGTCGTGGGTTTGGAAGACTGCTTAAAAATCTTGAGCAAAAGCGAAGATCCCACTGAAGCGTTAACTCAATTGTTGCAGGAGATAGGGAAAAGACTCGGTGCAACCTATGAATAGCGAGAAGGTTGTGAAGTTTCGCTCCGTGAAACCGGAGATAAGAGTGTTAGGGGTTGATGACGGAGTCTTTGTTCCCCGCACTAAGGGTATGGTTGATGTTATTGGAGTTGTTTATCGAGGAGGATACTGGCTTGACGGAGTTATGCGGACAGAAGTTGAGGTTGATGGAACTGATGCAACGGAAAAAATAGCAGCTATGATAAAAGGTTCACCTCATTATGACCAGCTTCGAGTGGTTGTGTTAAACGGTGTCACTTTTGCAGGCTTCAACGTGGTGGATATTAAAGAGTTATTTAGAAAGGTGGGATTGCCTGTCATAACGGTTACTCGAGAGAAACCTGATTTTGAAGAGATAAAGAAAGCTCTTGAAAATTTGCCTGAACATGAAAAACGGTGGAAAGCGATGGAAAACGCTGGGAAAATAGTTGAAGTATACACTCGAGATGGTGAAGAACCAGTTTACATGCAAGTTGCAGGAGTCTCGGAAAAGGATGCTGAAAAGATTTTGAAAAACACCTCCACGCGAAGCAACGTTCCAGAGGCGTTGAGAGTGGCGCACATTATAGCGTCTGGACTTGCTCGAGTAAAGCAAAACGCTGGATAGTTGCGAACAAGTTTTTCCTCAACTCGTTTTATGATTGAGGTTAAAGACGGCGTAAGACCTTGTCATTCAACCTTTAGAAGAAAGATTTAAAAGACTCGAAATGAAGAGAAGTGCGAAAGTAATAGAAACATGGTGGTGCAAAATGGAGTTTTGTCCCAAATGTGGAATGAAGTTAACTCCAACCCGAAAGAAAAAGGGTAAAAAAAACGCCATTGTGCTGTCTTGTCCAAAATGTCGCTACAAAAAACAGCCGGCTGACCCAGTAGTAGCTGTTGCTAAAACCATAGAGCATTCTCCTCAAGAGCTTATAGCAGTGATTGGGAAGCAAGAGCAGAAGTTGCGAACTTTGCCTACAGTTAGGATGGAATGTCCTAAGTGTGGAAACCGTCTTGCTTATGTGTGGCAGGTGCAAACTAGAGGTAGCGATGAGTCTTCGACACAGTTTTTCCGATGTACCAAATGTAGCTTTACGTTTCGAGAGTACACCTAAGGCAATTCAATTCACATGAAGCGTTCAAGTTTTGTTAACCCAATAATTTCGTTGAAGTCTAATCCTAACGCGTCTAGAACCTGATCAAAAGTTGACTGTAAATAACTCACGTATTTTTCTACGTCTATCTCGCTGTTGGAAGCCAACTGAAGAGGCTTTACATGAGGCTCCTGCATAACTTTCACAAAACTTATCAGGTCACCAGCCTTCAACTTATGTTCCTTATTTTCAAGTTGCATCGCAGCCTTCACGTGTTGTGGAGTGGTCTTTGTGTAGTGGCTAGTGGGTTTTCCTAAAACAACGTGAAATGCCAGCTCGTCTGGACGGTCTCCCCACTCCCGTCTCTTCAACCTTGAATGTCGGTCTCGAACTATTTTCTTAATCTCTCTTTTAGTCTCCTCAAATTCCACTGGAGACTTCACTTGACCAAGCCGTTGCTGCATCTGATCAAAAGCCTTTTTGATGAACAGAGGAATGTGTCTCTTCTTCCCTGTGAGCCCCTTGACCTCAACGTTTCCGTCAAGAAAAACTCCTAGATAATTCTTTTTTCGGGAACTGAAAACTGCGTAACGATAAATTTTGTCCACTTCTAACCTCATTCCCAACTCCTTTTCCGACCACTTCACTAAAGCATCAATCTGATCTTGAGATACACCTTTCAAGAAGATACTGTCAGTGTCTCCGTAAATAATCTCAATTCCTAATCCCTGAGACTTTTTTATGGTTTCAGTTATAGCATGCCTGCCAATAGCCGCTGTAGCTTCAGCCACTGGCGGACAGTACAAGTCAAAAGTTCCCGCTCCGAACACGCCGTAACTTGCGTTTAATATAACTTTAAGCGCACTCTGTATAACATTGTACCAACTCCGCAGTTCTCTGGGCAATGATTTGTCCTTAGATCTCGGTTTATACCATTTAACTCTAAGATCTCTAAGTGCACCTATCAGCAAGCTTTCAAGGGCTTTCCGTTTCGTGCAGATCCAGTGAGGTGTTTCCGGAACCTTGTTGTCCATACATTCTTTGTGGGAACAACGAATTGACTGGTAGCCCAAGTTGTGAACCTTGATGATGGATGGGTACAGACTGGCGAAGTCCATGACTTTCACGTTAAAGTGCACACCGGGCACGGGCTCAACAACGATGGCTCCTTTGTACTTCTTTCCCTTTATGACCGCCTTTGTGACAGTTGCTCCTTTAATCGCAAGTATATCTTCGGCATTGGGGATTAACGTGTTTTGGCGTCTATGTTCATGGTGGAGGAAGTTTCTGATCCACCGTGAAACTCCCTGTCTGCTCACGTCTTCCATGGGCATGCTGCTGATCCTGGTGAGTGCCAAGATGAGTTTCATGACGAGGTCATCGTCAAAAGTGGTGAGCTTAAAAGTTATTTCAGCGTCTCTCCAGCAGTATCGGGCTAACTCAGTGTAAGTTAACTCGGGAAAAGGCTTAGCTAACTCAATTTTGGTTATCCCTAACAGCGCTTTGCCAATATCTCCTAGAGTCATGTCTGTGTATCTTCGACCGAACGCGTAAATTTGGATGGAACGGTTGAAGAAGAACTTGTAAAGGTCAATGTGAACTCCATCTTTGAGTAAGCACGCTCTCCTTCCAACTTCGATTGGATTTGTGTCTCTACTTAACCCAAGGTTCTCGGCTCTTTTCGATAGATATCGAAAGTCAAAATCGTCTCCGTTGAAAGTTAATACGAAAGGATATTCTGAAAGCGCCTCAAAAATGGTGAGAAGCAACTTTTCCTCAGAATCAAAATACTCAACACTTACGTCAGAAGGCAGTTTTTCATCACCTTTTTCGACTCCGTCACGTTTCAAAAGTAGAACCCTCTTTTTTCCATCGGATCCTAGGAGGGATACGCAAATTACTTGATAAGCTGCTTCAGTGGGGTCGGGAACACGGGTTGATACTGGCGAGAAAACTTCGATGTCCAAAGCAAGCCTCCGGAATTTTGGAGCTGGATACTCTAAGAGTCTTGCCCATCTTTCTATGTACTGTTGGAACTCTTTAGGTTCGTCTTGGAATACTTTGTGGATTTGTTTAATCGTTTCCTCAGAGGGTTCGTGTCTAACACGAACGAGTTTGTTGTTTTCAATTTTGTATATCATGCCTGGCGCTAAGTCTCTGTCGTAAATGTAGCTTTGATAGTATTTGATGGCGGCTTCCCAAACCTTTACTTCTTTTTCCAAACCAGCTATTTGTGGGTAATTTTCAGGTATGATGTCTCGTATGTGGCCTCCATATGGTCCTCCAATGGATGAGGGGTCTTTAGCCACAACTTTTGTTATGGTTACTTGCTTGTCTAGAAGAGGATGATATTTTTCCACGGGTTCAAAGTGGTCAAAGCCAGGATGAGAAGTTAAACGGCTGATTTTTTTGAGTTCACTTTGTGGAAGATTGGTGAGGCAATAGGGCTTGTGTCCAGTTGTGTCGCACCAGAAATAATTCTTTTGTGACTCTGGCTCGTACAGTTTGATGCACGCAGAAGCTTTCCTTCCGTTATAGATAGCGGATACGAAGTATGAGGGCGGCAACTCTTTGGATGCCACAGAATGGAAAGCGACACGTCTGTTTTCTGTAGGTTTCTTTTTTTTGGGGGGTGAAGAAGATTTTGTTTGCTTCGTTTTCACGGGTTTGGGTGTTGCAAAGTAATCGTCTAGCAGTCTTTCTGTCATTTATTCGTGTCCCATCTAGATATAATGTTTTAAGCCCTAAAAAGCTGTGGTGTGAACTAAGCAACTTAAGCCTTTTATCCATATCCAGTTCACTTACAACCGAGGGTAAATTGTTACGAGCTGCTTGGGAACTTGCTATTGAAACACTGAGTCAGATGGAACAGCGAGGATTAGGTGAACGTTTAGCGTTAACTAAAACAGCAAAGCAACTGAAAATAAGAGACGCAAGAGTCGTTGGGCTAGCTCATAGACTGGTGTTTGAAACAGTTCGAAGACGAAACTTCATCGATTTTCTTCTAAATTTAACATTAGCGCCTCGCTCTCTCACGGGTTTCAAGCCTAAATCTTGGGCTTTCCTTCGTCTATACACGTATGAAACTAAAATGGTTAACGACAACTTTGAGAAGGCAGTTAACATAGCTCGAATGGGACGCTCAATTTTGGGCTGGCGTGAACTGCGGGAAGCGGAAGAAACGCTTGGCGAAATATTAAGCTTGGAACCCTCTGAGGTTTTGAAGGGGTTAAGTGATGAAGAGCGAGTGGCGCTTTCAACTTATCATCCAACCTGGTTTGTCAAGTATTGTTTTCGACTGTTCGGAAGAAAAGAGGCACTAAGATTCTTAGAGAACGCCGTAGAAACTTCACCCGCCTACATACGAGTAAACACGTTGAAAGCCTCTGAAGAAACTGTTCTGGAAAGTATAGAGAAGGAGGGAGTCGTCATTGAAAAGACGCAACAACTCAAATACACTTACCAAGTGGTTAAAACCCAAAAGCCTCTCATGAGAACACGAAGTTTTTATGACGGTTTCTTTTTTGTTCAAGACAAAGCTAGTTGCCTTGCCGTGGAAGTTGCAGACCCCAAAGCTGGCATGACAGTGCTCGATGTCTGCGCTGCACCAGGAGCCAAAACAACCCATCTGGCTCAACTAATGGAGAACAAGGGAAACATATACTCCATTGACTATTCGAAGCGAAGGATGAAAGTTTGGAAACGAGAAACAAAACGCATGGGAGCCAAAATAGCCTTTCCAATTCTCGCAGACGTATGTAGGTCTTTGCCAACAAAAATTTCCGCTGACCTAGTGATTTTAGACCCACCTTGCACCAGCACCGGCGTCTTCAATAAGGTGCCCTCTGCAAAATGGAGACTCTTGAAACGGTCTATTTTGGGCATGGCAAAAATTCAATGGGAAATGTTGAATCAATGTGCAGAACACGTGAAAGACGGAGGCTTCCTAGTCTACTCCACATGCAGCATTACTTTGGAGGAAAACGAAATGCTAGTTGAAAGATTCCTGAAGTGGCACCCAGAATTTACGTTAACGAAGACTTTGCCGAGAATAGGTGTGTCTGGGTTGCGAGGACAAATTAAATGTCAAAGACTATACTCCCACATTCATGGATGCAACGGGTTCTTTATTGCAAAACTCTTGAGGGAAGCTTGAAATTTTAACTTATGTTAAAAAAGTAGAGTGTCTATCTATCAGAAGAGTCTTCCACTTGCCTAGAAGGACACAACGTTTTAACAGGACAAAGCTTACAAACTGGTTTTCTGGCTTTACAGTATTTTCTTCCAAGAGAAATAAGTAAGAGATGAACGGGAAGATAGTCTTTAGGCTTGTAAAGAGCTTGAAGCGCCTCCCGAACATCCTCATACCCAGCGTCTAACGGAGCTAATTTCAACCTCTTTGAAACACGATTCACATGAGTATCGATTGGGATTGTTGGTTTTCCAGCACAGAAGTTAAGAACAACATCAGCAGTTTTAGGTCCAACACCAGGCATACGCAAAAGCATTTCCCTAGCCTCTTCAAGCGGAAGAGAATAAATGAAATCAAGCGAACCCCCAAACTGTTCAAGAACCATGCGAGAAAGTTTCTTTATAGTTCTAGACTTGTTTCTAAACAAGCCCCCAACTCTTATAGCCTCCTCAACCTCTTCCACCCTTGCATCCGCCAAATCCTTCGGAGTAATCGGAAACTTTTTTGAAAGGTTTCTAAAGGCTCTGTCCGTGTTCCTGTCAGCGGTGGCCTGCGAAAGCACTGTAATAATTAGCGTTTGAAACGGGTCCTTAGACGCATTAACCCGTCGTGGAAGAGAAAAACTGTTCCGCAGTATATGAAGAATTTGAGTTGCTCTCTGTTCTGTCATACCAGTTCACTGATTCCCCTTCTTTTTTGAAAACAATAAATAGTGATATGCAGAGCTATAAATACCGAGTAAGGTTTAACCCATGTCACCAGCAAAGATTGTTCAAGAAGAAATAAAACAGGACAACAAACATTTCTCAGCAGTTTATCTAGAAACAAAAAACGCAGGTTTAATTCTCTTAAGCGAAGGAGAGGACCAGTTAGGAACACTTGCAGTAGCCATACCTCAAAAACAAAAAATGGTCGGCCCCCCACTATCTTCCATTCTACTCGGCGACCGAAACGTAATAACAGCTCGCCTCTTCGCCGAACGCTTAGCTCAAAAAATGAATAAAATCGGGTTAGCATCCATTTTCATCAAGTCAATAAGTGAGAGAGAAGCTGGCCCCATTCTTGTTAAATTGTTTGAAAAAACCATGAAAAAAGAGGAAACAAAAAATGAGCCTACGAAAATTTCTGGAGGAAAAAGAGAAAGAAGGGAAAATTCTTCACATAAAAGACCAAGTCTCACCTCGCTTTGAAATTTCATCCATAATAAAAGCATTTGATGGCGGTCCAATACTGTTCTTTGACAAAATAAAAGGACACACCACAAAAGTTGTGGCCAACGTCTGCGGTACACGGGAAAGATTCTGCTTAGCATTGAATGTTAATGCGGAAGGACTATATCAAAGATTGATTGATGCTTGGCAGTCACCAGTTTCACCAAAAATAGTGAAGGAAGGTCCAGTTAAAGAAGTAGTGGAAAAACCAAAATTATCTAAAATTCCAGTTTTAACTCATTTCGAAAAAGACGCTGGGCCATACCTAACTTCAGCCATAATATGCGCACGGAGTTCTAATAGAAAAATTGAAAACGTTTCCATACACCGCCTCCTAGTGCTCGACGACACTCACTTAACCATCCGCATAGTGCCAAGACACCTTTTCAAACTATGGGAAATGGCTAAGAAAGAAAGAAAAGACATGGAAATTGCCATAGCACTTGGCTTAAATCCAGCCGTCTCGTTGGCAGCTGCGTCATCGCTTCCATTCGGCGTAAGCGAGTTTAACGTTGCAAACACGCTGCTCAAAAACAATTTTCGCCTTATAAAATGTGAAAACGTGGACGCTTATGCTCCAGCAGACGCTGAGATGGTATTGGAGGGAATTATGTCAGTGAAGAAAGAAACTTTGGAAGGCCCACTCACAGACGTCACTGGAACATACGACATTAAGAGAAGCCAACCCATCATAGAGCTGATAGGCATGATGCACCGTAAAGACAGCATTTACCAAGCGCTTTTACCGTCTGGAACCGAACACAAGTTGCTGATGGGATTGCCCCGTGAAACAAAAATTTGGGAAACCGTTGCGAAAGTCGTGCCCGTTGTAAAGGCTGTAAACCTCACTAAGGGTGGATGCGGATGGCTTCACGCCATAATATCCATAGAAAAACAGAAAGACGAAGATGGAAAAAACGCGTTAATGGAGACATTTGCAGCTCACCCAAGCCTAAAACACGCCGTGGTTGTTGACACCGACATAAACGTTTTCAATCCTGAAGAAGTGGAATGGGCCATTGCAACCCGATTCCAAGCAGACAAAGACCTAATTATCATTTCAAACGCAAGAGGCTCAACNTTAGANCCATCTGCTAACCAAGAAACNGGGTTNACCACAAAACTCGGCGTAGATGCAACCCGNCCCTTATCAAANCCACGNNNAAAATTTGAGCGGGCAGAAATACCTACAAACAAAAGAATCAACAAGATAATANGCGAGTTAAAAACAGCGTCGTAAACTGAGTCTTCCTTCTATTTCTCTCTAAAAGGCTTANGTCCATGGGTTCTTCTTAATTCAGTTTTTGTTTTCTCATGAAGAAATGATAACNCATAGAAGGGATGGAAATGTGGATTTCAAATATGGATTCTACTGCGGATTAATTTATAAGCCCAATCAGACAAAAATTGTTTCGGTGTACTCATGTCTCTACAAGTCGAAGACGTAATGGTCGAAAAAGTGGTAACCACTGAGGAAGATACAACCGTGATGCAGGCAGTTAAAATCATGAACAAACTTGAAATTGGATGTTTAATTGTGGTGAAAAAAGGAAAGCCTGCTGGAATACTTACTGAAAGAGACCTCCTTCGACGAGTTTTAGCTAAGTCCAAGGACCCGAAAAAAACCATGGTCTCAGAGGTTATGACAAAACCTCTCGTGTTTAGCAAGCCTCACATGGAAGTTGAAGAAGCCGTAAAACTCATGTTCAAGATGAAAATAAAGAAGCTTCCTGTTGTGGGAAAAAACGGGCAACTCGCCGGGCTGATAACCTTAACGGATCTTGTACGTTTCCAACCTCAAATGATCAGCATAATTAAGAAACTCTCTGTTAAAGAAGATGCTCCAAAGCGACTGCAGAAGGTCGTCCACTACTACATAGCTTAAATCTGAGAAGGCAGAAAAGATAAAGTTTAATTAATGCTGAACGTAAGGCTACAAGCCATACAGACGTTTGCGTCAGTGGAGGTGGATATGATTATCATTCCTGTTCGTTGTTTCACTTGCGGTAGCTTAATTGGAGATAAGTGGGAAGATTTTGCGATGAGAATTAAACAGGGAGAAGACGCTGGAAACGTTTTAGACAGTTTAGGTGTGAAGCGATATTGCTGTCGCCGCATGCTCCTATCTCACGTGGAAGTTATTGATGAAATTCTCAAATTTTACGAAGAGGCTAAAAAGAGAGAAACACACTAAACAACTGTGTAATCAAGAGGCATGATTGAACGTTGTCCACTGTCATCGAAGACATTATCGCCCGAAAGGTTTTCAATAGCCGGGGAGGGGAGACGCTGGAGGTTGACGTAGTAACCACAGCGGGGTTTGGAAGAGCATCTGCCCCATCAGGCGCCAGCAGAGGCAAAGCTGAAGTTGTGCCTTATCCTAAAGGCGGAGTGAGCCAAGCGATAACAAAAGTTGAGGAACTCATTGCTCCAGAACTTATCGGCATGAACACAGAGGAACAAGAGCAAATCGATCTTCTCCTCCACAAAATAGATGGAACCAAAGACTTCAGGAACATCGGCGGAAACACAGCTTACGCCATTTCGTTAGCCACTGCAGACGCCTCAGCCTCCTCATACGGCATACCACTTTTTCAACAACTAGCCGGCTATCTCGCCAACGAACTTCCCTATCCATTGGGAAATGTTTTAGGCGGTGGAAAGCATGCGCGTGGCAAGACACCGGACATACAAGAGTTTTTGGTTCTACCCGTTAAAGCAGACTCCTTTTCAGAGGCAGCGAAAGCTAACGTTATGGTTCACCAGAAAGTTGGGGACTTGCTCAAAAAATCGGATGCAACCTTCACTGGCGGGAAGGGAGATGAAGGAGCATGGGCGCCCAGCATTAAAAATGAGGATGCCTTAGAAATCATGATGAACGCATGTGAAGAAGTTTCTGGAGAAACAGGAGTTGAGTGCAGAGTGGGTTTGGACATGGCTGCATCCACGCTGTGGAGACCTCGAGAAAAACGTTACATGTACATTCGGGATGGAGTTAAAAGAAACTCTGGAGAACAGGTGGATTTTGTATCACAAATCATTAAAGATTATGATTTAGTCTATGTTGAAGACCCCTTTCATGAAGAAGATTTCAAGAGCTTTGCAGAACTCACAAAAAAAGTTAAAAAATGCCTTATCTGCGGAGACGACTTGTTCGTGACGGACAAAGAACGCTTGACCCATGGGATAGAAGTTGGCGCTGGAAACGCTATTATCATAAAAACGAATCAGGTGGGAACCCTCACTGACGCTTGGGAGACAACGAAGATTGCTAGAAAAACACGTTACGTCACTGTCATGTCTCACAGGTCTGGAGAAACTCCTAATGCACACATAGCCCATTTAGCCGTGGCATTCCACTGCCCAATTATCAAGACGGGTATTATACCTGGAGAACGAATTGCGAAAATTAATGAACTCATCCGAATAGAGGAGGCACTTGGAGAAAGGACGAAAATGTCCACCATAATATTATAGGAGGAGAACTCGTGTCAAAAGAGAAAAAAGAAGAAGAAATTGCTTCAAGCGATGAGGAACTCTTGCTACCCCAAGACACTCTGTTGTCTGCAGGAATCCACATCGGCACCCGAATGAAAACCCAAGACATGAATCAATTCATCTACCGCGTTAGACCTGACGGCTTATACGTTTTAGACATCAAAAAGACCGACGAACGCATACGGGTCATTGCAAAATTCCTCGCCCGCTTTGACCCAGCCAAAGTCGTTGCTGTGGCGGCGAGACTGTACGGACGCGATCCGGTGAAAATGTTTTGTGATGTAACTGGGGCGACTTCTATCCTTGGGCGTTTTATCCCTGGAATGCTTTCTAACCCCATTTATCCGAAACGTATAGAGCCCGGCGTCATTGTTGTATCTGACCCAAAGGCTGATGCGCAAGCGGTGAAGGAAGCCTCTATTATGGGTATCCCAATTATAGCGCTTTGCAGCACCGACAATGAGTTTCGTGATGTGGACTTAGTTATACCAACCAACAACAAGGGTAGAAGAGCTTTGGCAATAATTTATTGGCTTCTAGCCAGACAGATAATGCGTGAAAGAGGCGAAATACCCGCAGATGGAGACATAAGCCTATCCATTGACGACTTTGAGGTGAAGTTAACAAAGGAAGAATGACCAGGGAGAGAAGCGTTTGAAGGTTAGGCACCCAGCCGTTGCAGGTTCATGGTACGCTGGCACCCCGCAAGCTCTACGAGCACAACTGGAAAACTGCTTCACCCACACACTTGGACCAGGCAAACTCCCCAAAGTCGCAGATAAAGGACCCAGAAACATAGCGGGACTAGTTTGCCCTCACGCGGGATACATGTACTCTGGACCAGTGGCTGCTTACTCCTACTACCAACTCGCAATGGACGGCAAACCAGATGTTATTGTTATTTTTAGCCCCAACCACACTGGACGCGGAAGTGCACTAGCCCTCATGAACGAGGGAGCTTGGCGCACTCCATTAGGAGACGTGGAGATTGACGCTGAAGTTGCCAACAAGATTCTAAGTGAATCTCGCATCATCGACGTGGATGAAGAAGCTCACGCTTATGAGCATTCCATTGAGCTTCAGCTTCCCTTCCTTCAGTACCTATACGGTTCCGCCTTCAAGTTTGTGCCCATCTGCTTTCTCATGCAAGACTTGGAATCCAGCCGGGTGGTGGGACAGGCGACTGCAAAGGCTTTGTCGGGTAAAAATGCTTTAGTAATCGCCTCTACTGACATGACTCATTACGAGCCTCAGGAGAGAGCTGAACGAAACGACAGGGTTGCTATTGACGCTGCTTTAAAACTGGATGAAGAACAATACAATTTCGCCGTGGAATTACACGGCATATCCGCATGTGGCTACGGTCCCACCATGGCTGCAATCACTGCGTCAAAACTGTTAGGCGCTAAAAAGGCGCAGTTGCTGTGCTACAAAACGAGCGGCGACGTGACAAGTGACTATTCTTCTGTTGTTGGTTACGCCTCTATATCTTTCACAAAATAGCTTGTGGTGTATTTGCCAGAAGTTGTGGCTTCCGCACCCGGAAAGGTCATACTTTTCGGGGAACACTTTGTCGTTTACGGCGAACCAGCGATTGTCATGGCAATCGACAAAAGAGCCTACGCCCTAGCTGAGACAAGGAACGACCGCCGCATATACATAAACTCCAAGAACCTTGGAATCTCTGGAGTTTTTGTGGGAGAAAGTTTTGAAGCAAAAAAAGGCGGTCGTGAGGCACGAATTAGACTTGAGCCTATTAGAAAGGCTGCTCAAAACGTGTTAAATTTAGCTGAAAGAAAAATTGGCGTGAGCATCGAAGTTCGTTCCACCATTCCTATCGCTGTAGGTCTCGGTTCTTCAGCGGCAGTAATAACTGCAACAGCAACCGCTGTTTCTAAGCTTCTAAACGCTAATTTGTCTAAAAAAGACGTTTTCCGCATTGCCTACGAAGCAGAATGTATTGTTCACGGCACCCCGTCTGGAATAGACCCAGCAATCTCCACCTACGGCGGAACTCTCTTATTCTCACAAGACAAGGACTTTGAACCTTTAGAAGTGAAGGGAGACATACCGCTTGTGATCGGCGACACGGGAATAGAGCGCTCCACAGGTGAACAAGTTGCCATAGTGCGAGAAAGAAAAAAACAGTATCCATCAATTTTTGCCCTTATAGTGGAGACGGGTAGCAAAATCTCTCATCACGCTGTTAAAGCCCTGAAAACAGGAAAACTCCAAGAACTCGGCAAACTAATGAACATTAACCACGCGCTTCTCTACGCCATCGGAGTTTCCAGCGAACCCTTTGAACGACTCGTCTATGCGGCAAGGAAAGCTGGAGCATTAGGAGCTAAGCTCACAGGAGCCAGAGGCGGAGGTTGCATGATCGCTTTGTCTTTACCGGATACACTGGAACAGGTTGTGAAGGCGATTGAGGAGGCGGGTGGAACGGCTTTTGTGGCGAGAAAAACAAGTGAAGGCGCGAGAGTTGAGGGCTAAACCAACAGTTCTGAAACTCGGAGG
>JGI2173J19968_10000305_pt1 | contig 17676 bp, 19 predicted proteins | sample DeeMarSWOR136_30_FD_19968 | JGI IMG/M metagenome (IMG submission 19968) | reverse complement strand
ACCCTAGGGGATGTACGCTCATCATCCGGAAAAGAATCGGGGGATCGTTCCGGAAAGACCCGTTATCCCTCTTCGAGCTCAGCACTCTATTCGGGAAAACCCCTCTACTTCTGGCGGGATCAGTTCGAGATGCTCAACTCGAAGATCGCCATGAAACAAAAGGATATTCGGTTATTGAAAAGCGCCATCGACAAAACGGATATGTACCAGCCCGAGAAAAAGAGCGGAATGATCATCTATCCCCGGGAGCTGAGGGTCGATGGAAGGCTTTTGAATACCAGGGCCCAATTCATCGAGGAATGGACCCGGCAGACCGAGGAACTCAGGGAATTAGAGGAGCAGCTCCGGACCTTAAGGGGCGAGGCTCAATTGGCCGGCATCCCCCGATGGGTCTGGGAGAATTAGTCAATTTCGAGGACCTGAAAGGGGAGGATCAAGTCATGATCGTTCAATGTGAACAGTGCATGGCGAAATACAGGCTCGACGATTCCAGGATCCCCGGGGAGAAGGCTACAGTCAGATGTTCGAGTTGTCAACACATGTTCCTCGTCTCCAAGGAAAGTCTACCCCAAACGGAACCACCACCCATTGAGGTTTCACTCAAAGAGGGACCCAAGCAATCAGTCCAACCCTTATTCCAATGCCCCAATTGCGGATTCGAGCAGCCACATTCCCAAGAGTGCATTAAGTGTGGCATCATCTTCAGCAAGTATAAGCCGAGGACTGAAATGCCGCCTCCCCCCTCTCCTTACAGCGCAGGGGGATTCGGGCTCGACAAACATCTCATCGATGAACAAGTTGAACCCAGTCCAATGACGTATGCGGGATTCTGGCGCCGGTTCGCCGCCTACTTCATCGATGGGATTGTTGTTGGGATCATCATGAAAATCTCCATGTCCGTGATGATGGTTCCAATGGCCCACTATTTTTCCAGCATGCGGATGGTCGAAAATCCCCAGGATTTGAGCATTATCGCCCCCTCTTTAATGATGGTTGTTGGAACTTCCATGCTCGTGGGCGCATCACTTCAGGCTCTCTACTTCATCCTCATGTGGGGATATAAGGGGGCGACCCTGGGGAAAATGGCCATGAAGATCAAGATCGTGAGCACCAATGGGTCCGATATCTCCTACGGAGCCGCATTTCTCCGTTACATCGGCACCATCATTTCCAGCATCCCCTTCAGCCTCGGGTTTCTCTGGATGCTTTGGGATGACAAGAAGCAGACCTGGCACGATAAGATCGCGTCCACCTGCGTCATTCGAACCGGATGATCCCCATAGCGCTATTCGATCCTTTTTACGGTGGGTTTTGCTCCTTCTTCCGCAGTACCAACCAGCACGAGATGGGCCAGGCCGGCAAATATCCCGTTCTCAACGGCTCCGGGGATATCGTTCAGCTCCCGTTCTAGGCCCTTCGGGTCCTTTATCGCGGAAAAACGAACATCGATGATCATATTGCCCTGATCCGTAATCACCGGGCCATCCTTTTTCACCCCCATCCGTAATTCCGGGTTCCCCCCCATGGCCAGCAATTTTTTCATGACGGGATGGACGGCGAACGGGAGCACTTCCACCGGCACCGGGAACTTCTCACCCAGATGCTTCACCAGCTTCGAATCATCGACAACGACGACAAAAAGCTCCGCCCAGCTGTCCACGATTTTCTCTCGGGTGTGGGCCGCCCCCCTCCCCTTAATGAGGTTCTTATGAGGGTCGACTTCATCGGCCCCATCTAGGGCGATATCAATCCTTGATACATCATCCAAGGTGCGGGTAGCGATGCCGCTTGCCCGGGCAAGCATGGCCGCCTGATATGAGGTTGGGATACCGATGATCTCCAACCCCTCCTCGCGTACCCTTCTTCCAAGCTCCGCAATAGCCGGTGCAACTGTAGAGCCGGTTCCCAATCCAACGATCGCCCCGCCCGTGACCATCTTTGCGGCCTCCAATGCCACCCTCTTCTTCAAACTTTCTCCCCGATCATCCATCCCCATAGCCCCCGTCTTTTCTCGTTACTTTGAGATGCCCTTGATTGCCTCGGCGATTTCGCGGCTGAGGCGACCGAGTGCCCGGCTTTGGGCTGCAACGAGAGCCGCGTGACCTTGCGTTCCTGATGGCTCACTGATACGAGATGTATGCATAGAGAGCACTTCCTTGTCACGGCCACCGAACACGGTCCAGCGGGCGTCCAGCCAGGCATTCCCGCCAAGCTCGCCATCGAAACGGGCTACGTCCACTACTACTTGATAATCGATGGACATTGACCTTCGCCACGGGTAGAGGGAGACTCGATCCGTTGAGAGCAGGATCGATAGATTTTCCGCGAGAACCCTTGAAAAGTCATCCTTGAGTGATCCCGCCCAGCGATCGAACTCCGCAAGCCGGAGCTCATTCCCGCTGCTCCGGGTAACGATCTGTTGCCTGTCCAGATGCTCCGGAAGCCTGATCGGGCCAACCCCGATGGCGATGCCGGGGCTTGAGGCACCCGCCTTCGTTCCTGTTTCCGAGCTGACCAGGGAGCTCAAGGTATAAAACCTCGAGGGTTTGGTGCTGGCGCACCCTGTCGCAATCACAAGGCAGAGGACCACTGCAACGAGCGCGAGCCGAAAGCGAACCGAATTGAGCATATCATTCTCCTCTTGATGTGCCTTTTCCCTTGAGCAAAGCCTCGGGGTGTCGTTTAAGATAATCCGCCAATAACCGGATGGAACGCGCCGCATCGGACACCTCTTTCAGGGCATTCTCCAGTTCGTAAAGCGGGGGCGAATCCTCCCCGAGGACGCCCTCCGCCTCAGCCAAGGCCTTTCGGCCCTGCTCCACCGCGGCGCGGGCCTCTTCCAGGGTCTTTCCAATGTCGGATGCCAGCACAGCAGCCTGGCCATCTACAGTGCGGGCAAGCTTGCCATAGTCTTCCACGGTTTCCTTGATGCTGGATGCCAACGACCCGACCTGGACATCAAGATTCCGCGTGAGCTTCTGCAGGTTCTGCATTACCTGCCGGGCGTCCTTCAAGGTTTCATCAATTCCGGATCCCAGCGGGGCGACCTGGCCATCGATATTCCGCACGAGTCGTCTGAGATCCTCCGCGGCCAGGTTCAGGGAGCTAATGATTCCCTGTACCTCGGGGGAATTCACGATCTTTTCGATTCCCTCAACCGCTGCCAACAATTTCTTGAAGATCTCTTCAATAGGAACCTCTTCGATCTGCTTGGATAACTCCTCCAGCGGAGACGGGATTGTCGGAATCTCCGGATACCCAGTGTCGGTCCCGACCAGTTTGATGGGCTTGTCGGGATGAAAATCGAGCTCTACCATAAGCCGGCCCGTTACCAGGCTCTGCATTTGTAGCCGGGCTTTCAGGCCACGTTCTATCAGCTGTTGACAGGTTCTCAACGGATCTGGTTCAGGGGAAGGCTCACGGACGAGCTCCACCTTGTCCAACTCAATCTCTACAATCACCGGGATCTTAACGGACATATCAGCCGGATTGTAACGCAGCAGGATGTCGGTCACCCTACCCATCTCAACACCCCTAAAGACCACCGGGGAACCAACATTCAGACCCTTCACGGATCCCTCGAAGTACATGACGAACTTAAACGTCTCCTTCAGGAATTTGCCCGAGCCAAAGGTCAGAATTCCCGCGACGACTAGACCCAGCGCGCCCACCACGAAGCTCCCAATCAACGTCCTACTCACCGGCTTACTCATGATCTACATACCCCCTACGCTTCACCCCGCTCGCTCCCCACCTCGAGTAAGAAAGTTACGAACCTTCGGGTCCCGTGATTCGACGAGGAGTTTATCGGGATCTCCGCTAGCGATCATCGTCTTGGTTTCCGCGTCGAGGAAGATCGAGTTGTTCCCGACGGCGAAGATGCTCGCCAGTTCGTGTGTCACAACNATCACGGTGGCCCCGAGGCTTGCCCTCAGCTCGAGGATCAGCTCATCCAGCAGATGCCCGCTGACCGGGTCAAGCCCGGCAGAGGGCTCATCGAAAAATAAAATATCGGGATCCAGCGCCATGGCCCGAGCTAGGCCGGCTCTCTTCCGCATGCCCCCGCTAATCTCGGATGGGTAGAAATCCTCAAATCCGCCCAGACCGACCAGCGAAAGCTTCAGGGAAGCCACCTCCCGTATCTGGCTGGGAGTTAGGTCCGTATACTGCTCCAGCGGAAGGGCAACATTTTCCGCCAGGGTCATGGAACTCCACAGGGCGCCAGCTTGGTAGAGAATGCCAACGTGTTTCATGATACGCGCACGCTCGATGGAATCCTTTTCCCAGAAGCTTATATCGCCATATAAAACCTCTCCCTTGGCAGGCTCCTTAAGGCCCACCATAGCCTTCATGAGCGTGCTCTTGCCGCAACCGCTTCCACCCATGATAATAAAGATATCGCCCTGATTAATCGTGAAATTAAGGTCTCGCATCACCACGAAGCTGCCGTAGGCCACCGTAAGATCACGTACCGTAATATGAGGCTCAGACCTCGTTGCCTCTCCCTGCATCTCTGCTTTCCTCGTATTCTTCACAACTCCGGCACTTAACAATGAAATCTAAAATGTATAATTCAAACCCTCCAGCCCCAAACCTCAAGCGGAGCACTCCTCCCAGCGTCTTTAAATGCCAATCACATTGCAGATGAACGTTATTATCGCCGTTGCCACGATGATGCTGACGATTCCCGTCACCACTGCCGAGGTTGCGGCATCACCTACCGCTGAAGCGCTGCGTCCGCACTGCATCCCCCTGAGGCACCCCGCTAGAGCCACTAGTACTCCGAAGACCACGCTGTGGAAGAGGCCGATCCAGAAGTGGTTCAGGCTGACCGCTTCCCGGGTCTGGGTGAAGTACACCATCGGGTTCAAATCGAGCATGGTCACGCCGACCACCAAACCCCCAAGGATACCCATTAAATCCGAATAGAGGCATAACAGGGGCATCATCAAGGCAAGGGCGAGCATCCGCGGCAGAACGAGAAATTCCATGGGAGAAATTCCCAGGGTGCGAAGCGCGTCTATCTCCTCGTTCACCTGCATCGTTCCCAGCTCCGCGGCAAAAGCGGCACCCGTGCGGCCCGCCATGATGATTCCAGTCATGATGGCGCCCATCACACGGACCATGGCGATTCCGACGAGGTTCGCCACATAGATCTGTGCTCCAAACATCATCAGCTGGACAGCGCCGATGAAACCGAGGATAAGGCCCACCAGCACACTGATGAGCGAGACGATAGGGAGGGCTTCTGCGCCACACTGCTGAATGACCAAGAATAGGTCTGAGCGACGATAGCGAGCCCTACCCCCCAGGAACTTGGTGAAGGCCACAAAGGCCTCGCCAATGAAGGCAAGCATCTCACCTGCCGAACGAAAAAAGGAAATGGTGTCCCCCCCCACACGGGACAGCAATGGCTCGTGAATAGCTTGTGTACGCGTATCCTTCTTCTCAGGCACAGCGGAGGCAAGTGAGAGGAGTCGCTTCACGCCCCCTGGCAATCCATCGGTGTCCAAATCGATATTATTTTCAAGGGAAAGATCTCGAATCTTAATGAGGAATGCCAGGAGTGCGCTGTCCCAACGGGTGAGCTCTTTGGTGTCGAAGGCGAAACGCTTGATCGGAGTTCCAGAATCAAGCTGCTTCCGCACCGCATCTGCCGAGGGAAGCTCCTGCCCAATTCTCCAACTTCCTGCAAGTCGGATAAGCAGGGTATCGTCAGTGGGTCGGCTGAAGCTCAGCTCACATCGCACCGGCTCTGTTTTCACGATGTCTATATCGCTCCCTCCCACCTTTACGGCTTGCCATCCTGCTGTGAAAGTGTGCTTTAACTAAAGCGTATATGGAATCTCCACAAAATCGTGTTTTTTTAGATCAAAGTCTTTTGTGTTGCGGGTTACGAGCCTTATCTTGTGATACAGGGATAAGGCGGCCTGAAAAGCATCTGGTAATCTCCAACCATATTTCCTTCTCAACGGCGCCGATAGATCAGCGATCGCCGTGTCAATTGTTAAGAGGTGATATTGGTCCAAAAGTGCTTTCACTAACGGTTCCTCGCTTTCTCCTATTCCCGCAAGGATTTCGGCCCGCGTGATCACCGATATTGCTGCCTCTCCAGGATCGAGATCGAGGATAAACTGATTCGCCTTTTCTAACCCGTTCAAATGATCAATTAAAATAACGGAATCAATCAACCTCGTGATCATTTTGCATTCCATTCCGATCGCATTTTCCTTTGATACCTTAAACCATCACCTTTTCTCCATATCCCCCGGGTATTTTCGACAAGTGTGTGGTAAGTCTTCAAGCCATCAGTTTCTCTCAATTTTTCAATTCCCTTCCGAATTGCCTCAGCAAGGGATATCTTACGGGCTTTACTGTATCCTTCCAGCCACAGTTTATCCTCTTCCGAAAGGGTGATAATAGTTCTTTTGCTACCCATAATACCCTCAAGTACAGTGATATATAGGACTATATATCACTATCAGACAAAATTTTCAAGGTACATAAAAACCATGAGACCTCTGACTCGCCCGCTTTAGTCATTGGTCGCTGAAAGGAGGAATACACCCGCAAAAAGAAAACCAAGGCTGGCACGTGTCGATCGTAAATCCATCAGTTAAGCTCAACCTCGCTGCCCGGTTTCTTCGATATTCGAACTCTGGCGCTGTTTGAACGGTATATGAGGATTGAAGAACTTTAGGGGAGCTCCTCTATCCAGGAACCATCCTTGAACCAACGCTCATGTAGCTTGGTCAATGTGCCGGTGCCCTCTAGCGTTTGGAGAAAATTCCCAACCCAATTGACCAGAAGTGGATCGTTCGCGGGCAAGGCGATACCGAGGGGTTCGACGGTAAAGCGGACCTCTCCTGCGGCCAATCCCTTTCCTCGGTGGCGAAAGGCGGATACCGCACAGACAGGATAGTCGGCAACCAGGGCGTCAACTTTACCCTGAATCACCAGCTCCACGGCATCATCCAAACTGTTCGGGGTCACGAGATTTGCCCTGGGTATGAGTTTCTCGGCAAAGAGCTGGCTGGTAGAATTTTTAAGCGCGGCCACGGTAAAGTCGGGCCTGTTCATCCCGGAGGCTTCTTTCAAAGACGCCACTGTTTCGATCTTGGTAAGGATGCCTTTGCCGGAAATATAATAAGGACCGACGAAGGCTACTTTCAGATTTCGCTTGGGGGTCATGGTCATGCCGGACAAAACCATGTCCACCTTGCCGCCCTCAAGGGCAGGGAGTAACTCAGGGAAGGGCATAACCTCAAACCTGAGTTCCACCTCCATGGCATTGGCTAAGTATCTGGCGAGATCGGCATCAAGGCCGATGATCTTCCCCCCTTTGTTCTTGGCAGTGAGCGGGGGTTGTTCACCGGATGTGCCCACCACTAATTGCCCCCTCTGCAGGATACGATGGAGCACGGGTGCGGTCGGTTGACTCACCCCTGTGCCTGTCATCTGGGCGCATGCAAAAAGGCCAACCGCTAAAATCATCGAGACAATTGCTTTCACTTTGTGCATTTGAAACCTCCTCTGTTATGAATTCGATTGGGCAATACTTACCATCAACATTCAGTGCTGGAATCGCGGATTGAATAACGGAATACACCTCTTCCGCCGCAGATCTATCCAGCTGCGGAACTAGCGGGCACCGCGGAGATCGAGGGCTGCCGGGCGCAGGAGAACCGGCCCTTCAGTGGGAAACCTCGCCTCTTGCTCTTCCAAGGTAACACAGCCCGCATTTAACAGGCCAACCAGAACCCCCAACATCGCGAAAACGATGCTCCGGGCACTTTTACTTCCCTTCATCTCCTCACCTCCTTTGTTGGGAATTAACCTCCGTAAACTTACAGTTCCCTCAATTCTCGGTCAATCAGACCGCTACAGCCTTTTTTTATTCAATCACCTCTGCGGCGGCCTACGAGCTCAACCGAGATCGCTCCCAACCGTTCCAATCCGTTGACATCGAATGGAGGAGGTGGTGCCCCCTGTTTGGCGCCCCGGGATAGGACAAGGGGAAAAACAACTTTATTGCTGGTGCTTCTGCCCCTGTCCTGAATATATATCGTCAGGCTGAGCTGGGTCCACTCTGGTAACCTAAGGCCGTCGCCGGCTCCGCTGTAAAAAGTGAGATATCCCTTCATCTTTTCCCGGTGGTGTTTCTTGATCATTACATAGTCGGGCGAGTAATATCCATAACCCACCTGTTTGAAGACGCACACAAAGTGCCGCATATCCCCATCCGGATCATGGGCCTCCACATAGATCTTCCAGGCATCGCCGTGGGATAGTTCCTTGGAGGCAAAGGAGTGCGTGATTACAGGCGGACTCCCAACTGGCTGAGTCCCCCTTTCCGCCATGGTCGTGCAAGAGGCCATCGCCAGGGGAATGACAATGAAGACCGGGAAAAGAAAAACTTTTTTCATGGGTTTCATGGTCCTTCTCCTATCTAAAGGGAATCCTCCTTCTGTTGAGATAAAATTATGCCCTGGCATGAGCCAACGCTTGGCGATGCTCTGCCGACTTGGAGTTGCCGATTTCGCCCATCACCAAAACGCCAGCCGAATCATTCAATTCGCGGTGCTATCCCGATCCTAATTTTTCATTACTTAATCAAGGGCAATTCAGAGGCTATCTGCAGATCAATGAGGAGATTGATCTGGTTTTCGAGCTGGAAGAACTTTCCCACAGTCTTTGAAGGCAATACTTTATCAAATTTCTTAAAGTACTTCTTCTTCAACTTTGTCCTTTTTCCCTCCAGTTTCAGGGCTCCCTCAACCAACTCCCTGGCCTTCTCATCGGTCATCGTCTCGTAGTGCTGGGCATAATCCTCAATTAATGCGATTCTCGCATCGCCGATTTTGGCCAGCTCTAAGTCATATTCCCTGTAGATCGGCCAAAAGGCATTGGCCTCTTCATTTGTGAACTGCATGACTTCCGTGATGATCGCCACCTTTTTCGTTTTAACGTCTGACCTCAGAAGCTCGATATAGGCCTCTTGTGCATACCCGATGCCGGTCGCTAAAACGAAAACAATGATGAACAACAGTTTTTTCATCTTTCCTCCTCCCCTCTTTCCTTAAGTTGCCGACCCTCGTCTCCCCGTCCTCACTTCCTAATTCCAAATGCACATCTTCCTAGAAATGAAAACCCAAACCCACGATTGGGCCACTCATGGTTACATCATACTTGAATTTGCTGGACCCACTCCCGCTATCGTAGTCCACTCCTAAGACTCGATATCCCAACCAGAGGCTGATCGTGCGCGAAAAGTGGTACCCAAAAATCGCAGAGGCATTCCAGGTGAAGTCCGAGCCCACCCTGAAACCTCCAATGTCGCCTCTCACCGTCAGGGAAAGTTTCTTGGTCAGGTCCGCCCGAAGACGGGCTCCCACAATTGGATCGATCCAATCCTCGCTTTCTTCGACCCTCCTGCTCAAACCCAGCAAAGGGACGTCCGCATTGAGCTTGCTTTTCAAATACCAGTAACGCCCCCCTCCGAGCACGTCGAGAGAAAGCGCCCTTCCTCCATCCGCCCCAAGAGGCCAACTGCCGAGCGTATATAATCCTCCAAATTCGACGAGCCACTCCTTGAGATCGACGTCAACGTCGATACGGCCTACCAGAGGCCTATTGGTATGTCCATCAGCTGAAAGTTTTAAAAAGGTTGGGTCGAGAAAGATTCCCCACCTCCCCTTCCAAGCTTCAACATGGACCTCTCCTCCGTAATCGAGCATATCTAAAACGTCCGAACTCGAAAGGCTAACAGATGATTCAATTCCCTTCACCGTCACATCTCCGTCAAGGCTTGCCAACCAGAAATAGGGAATCACCTGAAACTCCCACTTGCTGTCCCCAGAGGACGCATTCTGGGCATACACCCATTGTGAAGTAAATAGAGACATCAGCACACATAGTGAAATTATCAGCGTCTTCCGGATTATCATCTTCACACCCCCCAAAACCACCTCATCTTCTTCATCTTGGCGCTTTTAGAATCGCTTTACTTGCACTCAGCATCGTGATCGCGGGCGCACCATGCTTGCAGCCCATCATCAAATTCACGAGGGCCGTCAAACATACTCAATAGCCCATACAACCAATAAAACTACGCCTCTCACTGTTTCTTAATCAATGGGGTAAACCCCGTATTTCATAGACAAAAACCCTGTATTTTTTAATGAGAACCTCCCCCTGATTACTTCTCCGTCTGACGAATCCTCCTTCATGTTGACGATCGTTCTCCCCACAGAGGGAAACCATGGATTGAGGACGAGGCTTTGGTTTAACGATCCGGCCCCGGGTCACTCTCCCTCACGATCACGCGCGCCAGGAGAGCCCGTGGGCGGGTAATCCAAGGAACCCTTGAGTTCTTCGATCTTCTCCTTTGGAAAGTCCGGGAGGTAGAGCTCATCGTTCTCTCGCCACTCCTTCACCTGGGCCTCGGCTTCCCGGGCCAGCTCTTCATTCAACCCCTTCCCCCTCTCAAAATACGTCGTCTGGGAGGGAAAGGCCAGGCTGGAGCCCGACTTGGCTACGATGTCCATAATCCGCAAGTTCAGGTCCTCAGCCACTTCGAGAAACTTGTTGTAATTGGGCACATCGATATAGGCAAAGATATCGAGATCGAGGGAGTACTCTCCGAACTCCGTGAAGCGAATCCTGGCCGGTTTGCGAAGGACCTTCGGGTGAGCGTAGAGCAGCTTCCGGACCTCCACGAGGATAAAGCGGACCTGATCGGGGGTGGTTTCGTACCGCAGTCTGATTTTAGGGTGGTACCGTATCTTGTCCCGCATCGCCACGTTCTCGAGATGAAGCCGCGCAAACTCGGCATTGGGGACGCTCACAACGGTACGGTCGAGGGTCCGGACCCGGGTCGACCGAAGCCCAATCTCCTCGACTGTCCCAACGGTCTTTCCAAACCGGCAGAAGTCCCCCACCCGCACCGGACGAGACACGTAGAGGGTAATCGCGCCAAGCATGTTTTCAATNGAGCTCCGTGCGGCCAAGGCCAACGCAAGNCCTCCAACACCGAGNCTTGCTAAGAATGTCGTCACTTTNATGCCGATGTTGTCCAGCCACATGAGCGTGGCTATGAGNAGAATACAAATCTTAACGGCGTTACCCACAGGGCGTAACAGCACGATTGCCCCCTTCTGCCCTCTCGCCTTCAACCGCTGAGCAAGNCGCTCGGAGAGGACATCGAGCAGACGCATGATAGTCCAAACAGTAGCGATAATCAGGACGGTCTTTCCTCTGAGTACCGCACGATAGGCAACCGTAGGATGGATAAGGTCAACGCAAGCCCTGAAAATTAATACCATAAGGAGGAGGCGTACCGGACCTGTGACTAAACGAGCGAGGAGCTGGCGCAGCTCTGTTTCCCCTCGACGGAGGAAGAAGGCCACGCCCCATGTCACCATGAGCGCTGCGAGATACGCCAAGGCCGCAAGCACCAGAAATCCAATCCACTGCCAGAGTTGCAACCCGAGGAACTGAACTTCCGGAAATACTCCTGACAAGGCCTCAGCGAAGGGCCCGTATCCGAAGTGGGCATACAGTGTGGGTATCTGAGCAACCGTCGTGCTGGAGAACTTCCAGACGTACACCCCATCCTCTCGTGGAAGGAGCTCCAGCAAAATATTGAAGGCCCTTTCCGGGGTTTCAATACGGCCCAGTCGCTCAAGCTGCGAAGGAAGGCCATCATCAGCCTCTCCCCTCGGGTCGTTGCTCAACAGATCGAAATCGACCCAGAGGGCGCGATCGAGCACGATCCTCAGTTGATGCGCCAGCTGCGGTCCGTCCCTTTCAGCCAGGCCCCTCCCCAGGCTGCTGAGGTTCAGATACTTCGCCGCGCTCACGTTATTATCCTCTCCCGTGGCCTTCATGAATCCCTGGAAGGCGGTCCGGGGGGTGCCACGGTTGTACTCGTCATCCGGAATAGGTGGGCGCAGATCTTTCGGTTTGGGAGTCTCCGGCTTCGGTTTTCCCGTAACCTTTTCCTTCTCGGAGCTTTTTCCGAGGACATCCTTCAGTTTTGGCTGTGCCAAGGCCCTGTCACAGAGCACGAGAGTAGCCGACATGAGAATCACAGCAAGAGCCAGGGAGCAACCAACGATGGCCCCAAGGGTTGCAGTACGCTTCATGGTATCCATACCTTTTCGCCTCCTATAAAAGGGATTTCAAGAGTTGATTTTACCGGTCGAATCTTCATGACGGATTGTCAAAAGACCCTAACCGAATAATAGGGTTACCGCTATAACCGCGGCAAGATAGGCCAGCGGATAGGACCAGATGACATACTTATCAATCCTTTGGACAAAAACCTCCTTACCCTCGGTTACCTTCCGTTTTAGATAAACGGACAGTATCAGGACCACGGCAGCTACCACGAATGCGCTGACCAGGATCATGTCCAGGAAGGTCAAATAACCCAGCCTGGGCAGATCGTTGGAAATGGTAAAGTTGAACGCGATGAAAAGGAGGAGGTTGGCACCTGCCGCGTCAACCCGCTTGGCGTAATCCTTAAGGAAAAAGATGATCCAGGAAACGATGATGATGATCAGGAGTGGGAGAAGGATGCGGAATATATAGTAGGTAAGGTGCCTTCTGGCCTCGAAGCGAAAGTTGAACCGCGAGACCGGCCTCCCTGCAATCTCCGCCTGGGCAATTCCAGTGTCAAATTTGGTGACAATCCACTCTTCTTCCCCCAATTGTTTACCGACTTCGCTGTAACCCTCCATCTCCTTGAAGATACAAGACCACTCCGGGAACACGAAATCCACGCGGATGAAGAATTGCTGGGTGTCGAAGGGGAACCTGCGGAAGTCAAAATCCGGGGCCTGCAGCGTGGTGGAGAAGCGTTCCAGGTAGGTCGCCCTCCCATCAGAAAATACCCCGACGATCCGGTTCTGAACCCAGCGATTGCCCTGCTGATTGAAGAGGGTGAATTCGGGCCACATGGTCCCTTTGCCACTCATGGCCCGGCTGAAACTATCCCCTGAATAGACCTTAATCCGGTCCTGAACGGTTTCTGGATTGAAGGCAAGAGCGGGGTCTTGCCATTCCATCATCAATGTGGCCACCACACCGAAGTTTTCGGCCTTCTGCTCTACATGGGTGATCTGCTGCATCTTGATCCCGATCTTGACAGGAATCGGTCCCTTCAGTACACGCCGACCCTTACCCGTCCCTTTCCCCGTCAGGACCTCGGGCGCATCAATGCCCAACAGGATCCGATAATCACCAGCGGTGATCGTCCCATCCGGGCGTTGCCCTGAAATCTTCAACCTGCAGTTGCTGGCGGGCCGGTCGAAGCTATACTCCAGGGTGGCGTTTGCCTTTTCCCCCGAAAAATTCCCGGTCCCCAGAGGCTTGTCGCCGAAATCGTACAGGGTGACGATGGGCCTGAGATCCCCGGAGGTGGTCTCAACATAAGCATACAGGGTTTCGCCGGCGTACATATCGGTCAGATTATGAAATTTGAAATATCGATCCCTGGAAAGCGTACCCTTCACTTCCTCCACGCCTTCTCCAGGTACAGTGGCTGATCTATCAATGAAGACGAACGCGTCTCCTGTCGGTTTAGCATGGCCCCTCAAGACCTCGGGGGCATCCAGGCCGATCAGGAGACGGTAGCTCCCGGAGGTCTCGCGCGCCAATGTACTTCTCACCAACAATCTATAATCACCGTTCGCTGGAACCTTGAACTGAAAAGCAGCGTCATACCTCCCCCCGAAATCGTCGTTCCATATCAGGGAGAACTTGTTGAGAGTTTCCGGGATGACGACCAGGGGATCTCGTCCAGCTGCCACCCCTCTTTCCAATTGGGCCAAATACGTTTCGCGCGCGGTTTTAAAATCAATACCGGGTTTCAGCAGTACCACCAGAGGATCAAGGTCGCCGGAGGTACCCTTCATGTAAACGTAAAGCGTCTCTCCCTGTTTGAGTCTGGTGAGTTTATAAACGATATTCTCTTTCAGCTCGAGGCGTCCGGAAATATCCTGGATCGCGGTTTCACCCCGGGAATAGGCAGAACCTAAGCCAAACATCAGGCTCAGGATGAGGATCAAGTAATGCGCCATCCTCCTTCGGAGATTTTTGAAGATTTGTCTGGCTGATTGAAGCTTCATCATCTCCTCCTCCAGCGTGGTTGCTTCCCTTCTTTGACAACACGGGAGAACCGTCGTCAATGCATGACTATCCTAACGGGAGGATCACCGGTGGAGCCTTTTCCTCGCACGCTTTCGCCCAGTTCACGGCGCAGGCTTCGCCCCCTTTACCGCCTCTTTCGCTTGCAGCCGGTCAACGATGAGCGGTAGGCGACGTAATACTTGTAGATGTTGCTGACGTACTGGACAGTCTCTCGCCCGATTTCTTTGGCTGCCACCACCTCCACATTGTGAAACCAGACGTTGGGATCGAGACCTTCCCGTGCTGCCTGCCTCCTGAGCCCGGAAATTCTGGCTGGCCCTGCGTTGTACGACGCAAAGGCAAACAGATTTCTGTTGAGATCATCCATTCCCCCCCCCTTGAAGTACCTGTCCATGATAAAACGCATGTATTTCACCCCGGCATGGATGTTGCTCTCCAATTCCTCGATCTTGGGTATATTGACGTTAGGGTCCGCCGCAGTACTCGGGAGTACCTGCATCACCCCGATAGCGCCCATCGGACTGCGCTTACTCTGATCGATCCCCGACTCTTGGTAGCCCTGCGCGGCCACCATCAGCCAGTCAAAACCATACCGATCGGCGTATTTCTTGAAAAACTCGATGGTCTCCCGGAATCGCCTGATTTCTTCGTCTGAAAGGGAATTCTTGACCCACTTCGTCTCGCGTAAGTATCGGTTGAATACGATGTTACCTAACATCGTGCCTTTNTTGTGGCCCCTGACAAATTCGTTGACGGCGGCTTTCATTTGCGAACTGTTCTTGCGGAATGCCCACGCGATCTGTCCACCTGTATTCACAGCGATGTTAGGATGACCTTAAGGTCATCAAAGATCTGGGCCCAGAACTGCGCCTTGTGGCTGTCCACAACGACCATGGGAATTAGGCCGGCATTGACCATTTCCAGAAGGTCCTCATCCTCCAGGTTTTCGTCAGCCAGCGTGAGTTTTAACGGAGCCTTTCTTGCCTTCTTGAAGGACTTATTGAGTCGCTGGAGACTCTCGTGATAACTGCTCGAGGCCCTCACGTGGATTTCCTTGCCTGCTAAGTCGTCCAGGGGGCCCAGCGTCGGGGCAGCCGGGCCTGCGACAACGAGTTCCTTTACGTCTGTAAGAAAAGGATCGGAAAAGTCCACGGACCTAAGCCGCTCCGCCGTAATGGTCAAATTGGCGGCTGCAAGATCTCCTCGGCCTTCAACCAGGGCCGGTATGAGCTGGTCGCGTCTCACCGGAATGATGATGACGTTTACCCTAAGCGTTTTCTTCCCGAGTTGCGTGTTGACGAACTTCTCGAATTCCGTCAGCCCCTCGTACGTGATACCCCGCTGCTGCCCCCGGTCCACAAAGTAGAAAGTTTTGCTGTGAGCTACGAGGGCACGAATGATGCGGCGCTCAACCATCCCGCCGAAATCCCCCCTCCATGGTTCCGCCGCTTTCAGGGCCACTTCCGGTAGTGCGGCCTTGCTCTTCGTCGGGAACGGACCGAACACACAGAAATAGAGCCCCATCACCACCAGCGCTAAGGTGAGCTTGCGGCTGCGGCTGCTTCGCTTTACAGGGAAGGGTAGTTTCCTGATGTTTTCATCTCTTTCATTTCTCACCACGGTACATTACCTCCCGGCGGACTTACGGGTCTGGCCATCCAGACGACCCTTTCACCGCCGTCAACTGTAACATGTGAAGTGTGTTTTTAGGAAACCCTTTTACCGCGTAAACCTCATGGTACCGGTATCATATTTCAAATCGATGTACAGGGCGTCATCTCTCATGAAATAGATGGCCGCGGCGTTGAGGTCTCGGATATAGGCTTGCTCAAGCGATTCTGGCTGACAAGCGGCCATGGTGGTATGGGTGATCTCGATTGAAATTTGACTACCAACCAACGTATACACACCGCCACCCCTGTTGCAATCGGCCCTTATATTGACCTTGCCGTCCGGCAGCAGCTTCAAAGTGTAGTGGTCAGGGTTGGGTGGGAGGGCTTTTGTGTCGTTGTTGTACAAGGTCTGCTGCCACTTCCACCCAGTGCCGATGAGCTTCTGATCAACCGTCCTCCGGGCCTCCATGCTCGTTTCCACGAGTCGATCGTCCCTCAAAACGAATCGCTGAACCGTGTGAAGGATGGGACAGCACAGTGGTTCCCCTGGAGCCGGTTTGGTCATATCGACCACAATATGATTGTCTGTAATGGCAAGGGAATGGATTTTGATGCGATCGCCCAGAAAAGCGATGTCCTGATTGACCCATCCCTGAGGCTCTTTGACGAGAAGAGCCAGGTCATAGAACGTGCCGCTGCCACCCGGATTGGTGACCAGGATGGCCGCTACAGCTTCTTTCCCGTCCACTTTTCCGCAGGCAATGTCATCGGTCAGCTTCACAACAGTTTCGGTAGCCGAACCCGGGGCTGCCGGCTCGCGGTATTCTCCGTTGACGAGTTGAACTTTACCCGACTTCGTCCAGCTGGAAAGAAATACTATTTTATCGAAATTGATATCAGGTAATTCCCCCGCCCTCCCCATCCCTGGTACCAATTGGAACAGCACGATAAGCCAAAACAACCTTGGAATCATCTCACTCTGTACGATGCCTTTACGCTTGCAATTAACTTTCGTACTATTGAACGAGCGGTATTTCTTTGGCCAACTCGTTCTTCACAATCGCTTCGATCTTGTTCTCAATCTGGTAATACCTTGCTACCTTTTTGGGGGACAACACTTTACTAAATTTCTTTACGAACGACCTTTTTAGATTGAGCCTCTCTTTTTCTACAGCCAAACAATCCTTGAGGAGTGCGTCGGCCTCATCATCCGTCATCGTTTGATAATTTCTCGCGTATTCCATAATGAGGATCGCCGTTTTCTCATGAATTTTTCGAAGGCCTTTCTGGTATTCGTCGTACACAGGCCAGAACCCCTGGCTTTCGGCCTCGGTAAAGTCCATGTTTGCCGCGACGACCGCCTTCCTCTCGGTCTGCAGGACAGACCGAATGATCTCGGCCTCATCTGTCCTACTCTGAGCAGATAGTGGCCCAGATACAAAAGAGAAAGAAATCAGCACCATGGCAACGATTAAAAATCTTCTCATCTGGCTGTCCTTTCTCTAGTTTTTTCACACGTCCGTAACTTCTATTTGACCCTTCAGGTCAAGCCCAAGCCCGGCCTTTAGCAACAGGAACAAAGGCGCATTCAGGATCAATTCCTGACTATGCCCGGCTGCGGAGACATTGCCTCCCAAACTTGGGCATTAGCAAAATTCATCGTAATCTGAAGCCAGCCTGTTACCGCTTAGAACCGAAACAAAACCGAGAGCCCTCCGCCCACCGCGCTTGCCTCGTAGAAATCGATGTTCGCGTTATCCTTAAACGCAAAAATAGTGCCCATAAGGCTCAATTTCTCAACATTGAATAGGCGATGGTAAAATGCGCTAAATGACCCACCGAAGCGGTGGTCCTCTTGGGTTTTGTTGTAAATTGGATTCCTTTTGTCGTAATCCGCATAGGAATAGAG
>JGI2173J19968_10000304_pt1 | contig 17682 bp, 14 predicted proteins | sample DeeMarSWOR136_30_FD_19968 | JGI IMG/M metagenome (IMG submission 19968) | reverse complement strand
TCGGCTATGGCAATCGGTCTCGGCGACATAAACTTCGCAGCCAATGATTGGTTTTATCCCTGCTTCCTTAGCCGCCACATAAAAATCGATGACGCCATACATAGCGCCGTGATCAGTGATAGCAAGGCTGTCCATGCCCAGCTCTTTGGTCCGGGCAATGAGCTTGGGGATGCGGCACATGCCATCGAGCAAGCTGTATTCAGTGTGGACGTGAAGATGGGTGAACTTCTGTGGCATCGGTTAGATTATAACACTTGTACTGAGGGCCCCAAACGAGGAATTTTTAACTATTAAAAATTTCTTCACCACAATGGGCATTGCTCTGGGCTTTGAAGCAGGTATGATAATGTTGTACAAAATCAGATTGAGACCAAAAGTGTGGGTGATGGGCTCTGGTTTTGTGGTAAACTTGGGGAAAAATAGAATACGGGTTTTAAATAAAGGAAGGAGAAGGCAATGATTGCAACTCAATTCAAGAAAATTTTCGAGCCAACGAACATAGGCCAGATGCAACTGAAGAATCGCATAGTCATGCCGCCGATGGGGACCAACTATGCCGAAGCAGGCGGCGCTGTTAGTCAGAGAATGCTCGATTACTATGAGGCAAGGGCCAGGGGTGGAACAGGACTGATTATTGTCGAAGGAAGCGCTCCCGGCCTACAATGCAACATATCTTTCCTCGGATCTCCATCCTACCAGGCATCTCTGGGAGACGATAAGTTCATTCCCGGATGGCAAAAACTGACGGATGCCGCTCACAAATACAGTGCCAAGGTGGCTATCCAGATAATGCATGGCACCCTGGAGAACTGGAATGGAAAAGCAGTCCAGGTGAGTCCGTCCTCCCTAATAGTGCCAGCCAGGCTTATGGGTATTCTGGGAGGACCTCCTCATGAGCTGACTGTGGAAGAAATTGAGGAAAGAGTAGAGTGGTTTGCTTCGGCTGCCAGACGAGCCAGGGAGGCTGGCTTTGATGGGGTGGAGGTTCATGGTGCTCACCAGTACATTGTCTCTGCATTTCTCTCTTCGGCTACTAACCAGCGCACAGACAAATACGGTGGCTCGGTCGAGAACAAGGCAAGGTTCTTGGTAGAGATACTTCAGGCTATTAAAAGAGAAGTGGACCCTGATTTTCCTGTCTGGGTTAGGTTCAACGCTCAGGAATGGGGCATCGAGAACGGGATTACCATTGAGGAGACAAAACAGATGGTGCGGCTGGTGGTGGAGGCGGGGGCTCAAGCACTTCACGTATCGGGCTATGGTGCTGGGTCCTATATAACCACCGCTCCAATTTCAGATACTCCGGGCTTTCTGGTGCCTCTGGCTGAGGAAGTCAAGAAGCTGACCAATGTGCCGGTAATTGCGGTGGGCAGACTGGACCTTGAGCTTGGCGAGAAGATTCTTGAGGAGGGCAAAGCTGACCTTATAGCCATAGGCCGGCGTCTTTTAGCCGACCCGGACCTGCCCAACAAAGTGGCTGAAGGAAGGCTCAACGAAGTTATCCCGTGCATAGGCTGTATGGAATGTATTGAGCGGCTGGCCTTCGATGAACGAGGTGAGGGTGTAACCTGTGTCGTCAATCCTACCCTGGGCAAAGAGAAGGCATATCAGATAGCACCAGCGAGAAAGGCTAAAAATGTGGTGGTAGTCGGTGGCGGTTCGGCAGGCACGCAGGCTGCCATTGTGGCGGCACGTAGGGGTCACAAAGTCACTCTGTTTGAAAAGGATGCGAAATTGGGTGGGCAACTGAATATAGCCGCTCTACCTCCATTTAAAGGCGACATCTTCCAGTGGATAAACTATCTGACCAATCAGGTTGAGAAAGCTGGAGTGGAAGTTAAGCTTAATACAGATGCCACTGCTGAAATCGTTACTAAAGAGAATCCGGATGCCGTTGTGATAGCGGCGGGAGGCATTCCAGCCATGCCTGACATACCCGGCATTGATAAATCAAATGTGGTTACCGCTCAGGATGTGCTCTCCGGCAAAGCTAGGGCCGGGCAAAATGTGGTCATCATCGGTGGGGGGATGGTTGGCTGTGAAACGGGGCACCATCTGGCAGAACAAGGGAAAACGGTGACCATAATAGAAATATTGAAGCGGATGGCTAGCGACATGTTCTTCATGGCGAGACGCCGGCTTATGGATGGGCTGAGGGGCAAAAAGGTGACCCTGCTGGCCAGCGCGACCTGTGAAAAGATAAAAGAAGGCGGTGTTCAGGTAACTACTGCCGAAGGTAAGAAGGTAACTATTCCAGCCGACACAGTCATTATAGCAGTCGGCTACAAGGCGAATGATCGCCTATATAAAGCCCTGGAAGGTAAAGTCCCTGAAATATACTGCATAGGCAATTCTGCCAAACCGCGGAAAATACTGGAAGCTAACAGCGAAGGATATCAGGCTGGCCTGGCTCTATGAACATCACAGGCAGGCTGGCTATCTAGGCGACTGGATGGTCAGGAAGAGGTTTAGGTTATACCCTGAGGACGGGATTCCATATTTGCTTAATCTGCAAAATATGGTAATCTCTTGACATAAGATACGAAAACCCAATAGTATGCAGAGCAGAGGGAAGGACGGGGAATGAAGCTAGTGACTTTCGGGGTTTCCACACCAGTTGGCCAAATACAGCGCATCGGAGCCATACAGCAGAACAAGATTATCGACCTCAATATGGGCTATGCGCGCTACCTGGTTGATAAGCATAGCTATAGTCAGGCCTATGAACTAGCAGCAGCAATGCTGCCACCCGACATGATTGCCTTCTTTCGAAGGGGAAAAGAAGGCAAAGATGAGGCCGAGCTGGTCATCGACTATGTGACGAAATACCAAGGCAAAGACGGCTTACTTGGTCCCCGGGGTGAGAAGATAGTCTATGAGATGAATGAGGTGAAACTTAAGGCGCCGGTGCCGCGGCCGAATTCCCTTCGAGATTACCTCTCCTTCGAGGGCCACGCCAGCTTTTCCGGGAAGAGGCAACTTGACAAAGGCTGGTATGAGATACCGGTGTGCTATAAGGGTAATCCTGACACTGTCATTGGCCCCGACGAAGTAATTCTCTGGCCTGCCTTCACCGATTTGCTGGACTACGAGTTGGAATACGGCATCTATATTGGCAAAGAAGGTAAAAATATCCCAAGAGAAAAAGCGGAGGAGTATATTGCTGGCTATACTATCTTCAACGACATCAGTGCCCGTGATATCCAGTTGCAGGAGATGCTGGCAGGCGGTCTTGGTCCGGCTAAGGGCAAGGACACCTGTAGTGTAATGGGGCCTTGTCTGGTGACCCCTGATGAATTGGACCCTATGAACCTGCGGATGATGGCCCGTGTCAACGGTAAGCTATGGTCGGATAATAACAGCGGCACGGCTTACTGGACCTGGCCTCAGATTATTGAGTTTGCCTCCATGGAGGAGACGCTATATCCCGGTGATTTCTTAGGCTCGGGGACGGTGGAGGGTGGTAGTGGTATGGAACTCAACCGTTGGATTCAGCCAGGCGATGTCATTGAGCTGGAGATTGAAGGTATCGGCATACTCAGGAATCGCGTTGGGGAGAAGCCGCCGAAGCGCGTGTTCATCCGTTGATATTTCTGTTGAAAGGGTGTTTTGTACGCTATCAAACATCCCGATGATCGGGATTAAATAGGGTTAGAAAGAGGGAGACACTACTATGAATAAAGAACACACAGTTCCGACCTGGGAACCGGGGGTCAAGCAGTTGGCTCCTAATATCTATGCCTATATTCAGGCCAAGGCTACATGGTACTGGAACAATGCTGGATTCATTGTGGGCAACGATTATGTGGTGGTCGTGGATTCGCTGTCTACGGTCGGTCTGACCCAGAAATTCAGGGACGAGATTAGAAAGGTCACCGATAAGCCAATTCGCTATTTAATCAACACCCATCACCATGGGGACCATATCTACGGAAACCATGTCTTTGCGGGGGCTATCATAATCTCGCATGACTACTGCCGCCGTGAGGCAATAGAGCAAGGTATAAGGGACCCTAGCTTGATGAATACCATCTTTCCTGAATTCGATTTCCGCGGAATCGCGGTTACACCGGCTGATATCACCTTTGACAAGCAGCTTACCCTGTATATGGATGGGCGGGAGGTTCGGCTGCTACACTTCGGGCCCGGCCATACTGCAGGCGACATAATTGTCCATTTACCCGAGGATGGTATCATCTTCGCTGGCGACTTCATTTTTTTGTATTCTACCCCGCTGGGCATGGAAGGGTCCTTTGCTGGCTGGCTCAGGAACCTGGATGCCATGGCGAATTTGGGTGCTCAAACGTATGTCCCCGGCCACGGGCCGGTGTGCGAAGCGGAAGGGCTGAATTTGTGTCGCGATTATCTAGTCTTTGTCCAACGCGAGGCCAGGAAGCGGTTTGACAAAGGCATGACTGTTGATGAGGCCGCTAAAGACATTGACTTGGGGCAATTCAAGCAATGGCCCGATCGCGAACGCATTCTAGCTAACGTGGAACGCCTATGGCGCGAGTTCCGCGGCGAAGACCCCACCACTTCTAAACTGAACATTGCCGAACTATTCTTGCGGATGGACGCCATGGCCAAGGCAGGAGAGTTGTAGTAGGGAATTGGAATTAGTTGAGGATTAAAAGTAGTCCAACCTGTTCGACATTCAATAAAAGCCTGAAACGTTACTTAAATGCAAACTGAGATGAAATACNCAGGCCGAAATTTTTGGTCTATTGAGCGTGATTTCAACCGTCCACATCAGGCCCTGGGCTATCTTGTCCCTTAGAACGTATTGAAGGGAGCTTACCAAAATATAGTGCTCAGTGTTGCCCATGTGGTCAGCCAGCACACACTGTTGACAAAAAGTCTACCTCCTGATATAGTTTGCAATGATTGTAGACCGAATGTTCGTTCGACTACCCGGGTGAAAATTGACTGAAGAGTTTAAAATACGCACTTTTAGCAGCGACGAGGCTTTAGTCAGAGAGCGCAGAAATCATATAGTTCGCTGCTCTACGAAAGTATTCACCAAGAAAGGATATGACCGGACTAATATACGTGAGCTGGCTAAAGCTTGCGAAATGAGTGCCGGCGCCCTGTATCACTATTTTGGTTCGAAAGAGGAGATCCTTTATTCGATTATCAATAGTGCTACATCACAACAGGCGGGTTCCATGGAGGATTGGGCCAATGAGCTGGCAACGGCAAGCCCAACGATAGCCCTGGTAGAGCTTATGAGTAAGTTTTATGAATGGCATAACGACAATCAAGATATTACTCTATTTGGATATCAGGAAACGAAAAACCTGCCGGACAATGCCCGGCAAAGCATCTTCGACTCCGAAGCGCGTATATTGGCTGTATTTGAGAAGTTACTGACAAGAGGCATTGAAGAGGGCGAGTTTAATATTGATAATCCCAAGCTGATTGCACATGACATAGTCGTTCTTGGACATGCCTGGGCCCTCAGGCGTTGGCATCTGAGAAAACACTGGACTTTCAAAACATATGTGAAGAAACAAACCGATGCTATGTTGAGGGCAATTACGATAGATAAGAACACTACGGTTGCTCACAAACAGAGAAAGGAGTCATCCAGATGATTACTTTGAAGGAAGGCAATTGGCGCATCCCCAAATGGAACAGAAAGGTATTTGCTGTTGCTGGTGGTCTGACAAATTATAAGAAGTTCTGCCCGGAGATGAAGCTCGAGGAGCAGGTGATGGTGGCATTTCGGCAGATGTTGGAGAATAATGATTTAAAGCTCTCTCCGTTAGAAATCAAGGGATTAGTCAACTTTATAGCTTGTGGTGAATTCGCAGACCACTTTCAAGACCAGCTCCTGTGCGAAGCCAAAGTCACTGACTATCTTGGTCTTGACCCGATGTATGATATAGGTATCAAGACCGGAGGGGCTACCGGTGGCTCCACAGTGCTGACAGCTGCTATGGCGATAGCCAGTGGATATGCTGATGTAGCGTTGGCTGTTGGCTGGGAGCGCATGTCTGAAGTGGATACGCGAACGGGCAATTACTACATTGCTAACGCAGCCTGTAAAGACTTTGAGACCAGGCTTTCCCGCATTTATGCTGCTTACTACGCTCCTATGGCCGTACGTTTCGCCTGGGCTTACAATCTCTCCGAGGAGACCAGGGCCAAAGTGGCAGTCAAGAATCACCTATATGCCTATTACTCGCCATATTCCCAGCAACCAGGTAAATACACAATTCAGGATGTCCTTAACAGCCCGATGTCAACCTACCCGTTACGTTTCTTAGAATGCTGCGCCATGACAGATGGCGCTGCCTGCATTCTACTTTGCGATGAAAAAACTGCCTATAAGTTGACCGACAAACCTTGCGAGCTTTTCATAGCTGGCGGAAGCCATACATTGAGGGTAGCAGACCGCAGGGATATGGAAATCCCATTGCTGCCACACGAGACTCCCGATATGTATAAGGGCCTGCGCAAGAAGGAGGGGCAGAGGTGGCCAGGTTTTGAAAGCTTCGCTGCGGCACGATTTGCCGCTTATTTCGCTTATCACATGGCTGGCGTCACTAACCCGCTTGAAGAGCTTGACCTAGTGGAGCTGCACGATGCATTCACCATAAGTGATATTCAAACCTATGGAGACATTGGACTCCGTCCCTATGGACAGGAACCTGATTACATTGAATCTGGAGATGCCTATTTTGGGGGCAAATGTCCAGCCAATCTGTCGGGAGGGTTGATTGGTACCATGCATGCTGTAGGAGCAACCGGCATCTTTCAAGGAATCGAATGCCTCTGGCAACTACAGGGTAAGTATGATAAGTTTCATGGCGACACCAAGATTTGGGAGTCTTTTGGCAAGAAAAAGCCTGATGATTGGAAGAGCCTCCAGGTAGCTAATGCTAAGCAGGCACTCTGGATATCTCACGCTGGTGTAGGGTCGCATGTAACGGCAGGTATTCTCAGAAAGGCTTTTTAAAGGAGGGAAACTGTGGCATCGAAGAAAAAGATAACAAAGTATACTGGCAAGCCCGCAAAAGTGCATCAATCCGAACCAGCCCTCGTTATAGAGTGGCCGAGGAGTTTGGCTCACAGGCATACTTATGGGAAACTATCCCCGTTCTTCGAAGGCCTGACGATGGGTAAATTACTAGCTACCAGATGCACCAATCCTGAATGTGGAGAGCACAGGCTGTGGCTTCCGCCACGAGCTGACTGTCCTGACTGTAATCAGCCCATGACCTGGGAAGAAATGCCCCAGCCAGTAATTGGCACTGTGCACACCTACGCGCGTGTGGAATACGCTGGCGCCGGCATAGAGCTTACTACACCCTATTTTCAGGTTGACGTTGAGTTACCTGGAGTGTGCACTATATTTAAGGGTTATCTACAATATGGAACACCTAAAATAGGTATGAAAGTGCAGGCTTGCTTCCGTACTGAAGATCGGACCAACACAATTCTTGATATATACTGGGTTCCTGTTGCTAATGATGCGGATGCCGTATCCTAAGCTAGTAATTGGTAGCGAGCTCGGCAGCAAAAACAGAAGTGAAATAAAGGAACCATGTTATGAGTAAATTACTCTGGGAACCGACGGAGGAAAGAAAAAGAAATACCAACATAACCAAGTTCATAGAATTTGTTAATAAACGATATAAGCAGAACTTTCATTCATATAAGGAGCTTTATGACTGGTCCATAGACAAGATACCGGATTTTTGGGCTTCTGTGTGGGATTTTATTGAGGTGAAGGCTTCCAAAGATTACGAATTAGTGGTTGACGATGTAACTAAGCTGCCGGGTGCAAAATGGTTCATTGGAGCGAGGTTAAATTTCGCCGAAAATCTGTTGAGATACAGGGATAAGAATACGGCCTTTATATTCAAAGGAGAAACTCAAAAGTCGGCTAAGATGAGTTACGCAGAATTGTATAACTCTGTAGGACGCCTGGCAGAATCTCTTCGATTAATAGGACTCAAGCCTGGAGACCGGGTAGCTGCCTATATGCCTAATATGACGGAGACAGCTGTGGCGATGCTTGCCAGCACGAGTATCGGTGCTGTCTGGGCTTCGTGTGCCACGGATATCGGTCCTGGGGCAGCTATTGACCGATTTGGTCAAATCGAACCAAAGGTTTTGTTTACCGTTGATGGCTATTTCTACAAAGGGAAAGCCTTTGATTCTCTTTCCAGCGCTGCTGAAATTGTGAAGGAGATACCCTCTATTGAGAAAGTCATAGTGGCCCGCTACAGGGAAGAAAAACCCGATATAAGGCATATTCCTAACTCTATATATTATGAGGATTTCCTATCAGGAGGGACGCCCGAAATTAGGTTTGAACAATTGCCGGCAGACCACCCTGTGTTTATCATGTTTTCTTCAGGGACAACCGGCAAGCCAAAGTGCATGGTTCAAGGAGCTGCCGGAATTCTGGTTAATCAATTGAAGGAGTTAATAATCCACACCGATTTGAGGCGAGATGATGTTCATTTCTTTATCACAACTTGTAGCTGGATGATGTGGAACTGGATGCTTACTTCTTTAGCCACAGGTAACACCATTATTTTGTATGATGGTAATCCTACCTACCCTGGGCCGGGCGCTATGTGGAAATTGATCCAGGATGAAAAAGTCACTATGTTTGGCTGCAGCGCCAGTTACATTAACTACCTAAGAAACGAAAATATTAAGCCTGCTAATGATTACGATTTATCCTCATTAAAAGAGATATGGCAAACTGGTTCGGTTCTTTCGGCGGAAGGGTTTGAGTACGTGTACCAGGAAGTCAAGAAGGACTTGCATTTTAATTCTAGTTCAGGTGGCACAGACATCAATGGCTGCTTCTTTACTGGAAGTCCGATTCAACCTGTATACGCTGGTGAATTGCAGGGACCGGGTTTGGGGATGAAGGTGAAGGCATATGATGAAAAAGGTCGTCCGGTATTTGACCGACAGGGTGAACTAGTCTGTGAAGCGGCTGCCCCACCTATGCCGCTTTATTTCTGGAATGATCCGACTGGTAAGAAATACAGGGAGGCTTATTTTGGTGTTTATCCCGGTGTGTGGCGTCATGGGGACTACATCGTATTTCATAGTGATACTGGGGGAGCTACTTTTTATGGTCGCTCTGATTCAGTACTGAAACCATCCGGGGTTCGCATAGGTACATCCGAAATATATAACATAATGGAAGGGCTACCGGAGATTGCTGATAGCTTGGCGGTAGGGCAGAGCTGGCAGGGAGACCAGCGTGTCCTTCTTTTTATCAAATTAGTTGAAGGATATCATCTGACGGAAGATTTAGAGCACAAAATCAAGAGAAATCTCCGTGAGAAAGCTTCCCCAAGGCACGTCCCAGCGAGGATCATTGCAGTACCGGATATTCCTTACACCACGAACATGAAGAAGGTCGAAAGCGCTATCACAAACATAATCAATGGCAGACCTGTCATGAACAGGGATGCCCTGTGCAATTCCCAATGCTTGGATTTTTATGAGAAACTTATTGAAAAAGGGGTGCTCAAATCCTAATTTACTTTTATCAGAAACACCAGTAACGGAAAAATTAGGAGCAATGGAACTTAGTGGCGAGATTACTTAGAGAGTTCGAGAAAGGAGTTGAGTGCTTAGATACCATTCTTGTATTTACTGCGCGGAAAGCACCCTTGGGTGAGATGAGCCATGGATTTTGATTTGAGCGAGGAACAGAACCTGACGCGCCAGGCCATTCGGGCCTTCGCTGAAAGGCAGATTGCCCCGATCGCCCAAAAGCTAGACGAAAAGGAGGAGTTTTCTGCCGAGCTAACGCGCAAAATGGCGGACCTAGGGCTGCTGGGCTGCTTTGTTCCAGAGAAATATGGCGGCTCAAATATGGGTTACATCTCGTATGCAATTGCGGTCGAAGAGTTGGCCAGAGTGGATGCTTCCCAGGCTGCTACTATTGCTGCCGGAAACTCTCTCGGAATCGGCCCTATCTATTATTTTGGTGATGAGAAGCAAAAGCAAGAATGGCTTCCCAGGCTTTGTTCTGGGGAGTGTTTAGCTGCGTTTGGTCTAACGGAACCTGATGCTGGCTCCGACGCCGGAAGCTCTCGAACCACCGCAACACTTAAAGGGGACTGCTGGACTATCAATGGGCACAAGATTTTTATCACGAACTCGGCTTGCTCGTTAACCGGCGTTATTATTGTCCAGGCTGTTACTGGTAAACGCGAGGATGGCAAGCCGGAGCTCAGTTGCCTCATCGTTGCCAGCGGCACCCCCGGGTTGACAGCTATGGAGATGAAGGAAAAGATGATGTGGCGAGCATCCAACACCGGTGAGCTTTTTTTCGATGATTGTGTTGTGCCGAAGGAAAACCTTCTGGGAAAAAGGGGAGATGGCTTCCACCAAATGCTTGCCACACTCGACGGCGGACGCCTCAGCATCGCCGCCATGGGACTGGGTGGGTCCCAGGCGGCTTTAGAGTTGGCTTTGCAGTACGCAAATTCACGTATTCAGTTTGGGCGAACCATTGGTTCCTTTCAAATCAACGCTTTCAAGCTAGCCGACATGACCCTGGAGATCGAACTAGCCAGAAATCTACTTTACAAGGTCTGCTGGCTACGAGAAAAAGGATGTCCCATTACTAAAGAGGCGGCCATGGCGAAATTGTTCTGTTCCGAGGTTATGCGCCGCTGCGTTCATCACGCAGTGCAACTTCATGGAGGGTATGGGCTGATGAAGGATTATGAAGTCGAGAGATTGTATCGGGACCAGAGAATTCTGGAAATCGGCGAAGGAACGTCAGAAATACTACGCATCGTGATTGCTCGTAACATCGGTGTGTCGGGGAGGGCAATCTAGAAAGAAGGGCACGATGAAAAAGGAAAAAGCAAAGCGCAGGACTTCTGCCAGGTTACGTCCGGCTAAGGGTAAGGCGGCGAAGCATGATGATTTTCTCACCGACCTGGCTAGTCTCCCCCGTACGGAAGAAATGGATGAGGAAAAAGAATCTCTGGGCGATCGCATTCGAAGGGTTCGGGAAATGCGGGGGCTTACCATAAAGGACCTCAGTAGCCGAACGGGGATCGATATAGATACCTTGGAACGTACAGAGTCAGGCGAGACGATCCCTGCATTAGGGCAGCTGGCTAGGCTGGGCAGAGCACTTGATATGAAGATGGGCTACTTTATATCTCCAGGAATTGACAAGCTCATGACTGTGGTGCGCAAGGGTGAACGGCGGCCAATATCTCGCTACGGAGAGACGAAGAGCATGAAGTATGGCTACTTTTACGAATCTCTGGCCCCGGAAAAGGCTAACCGATTGATGGAGCCTTTCATTGTGACGCTGGTGCCAACAGACGTGGAAGAATTCTCCACCCACGCTGGGCAGGAGTTTCTTTATGTCCTGGAGGGCGAAATGAAAGTGCAAGTTGGTGATCACGTCGACTTTCTCAAGCCTGGAGATGCCGTCTATTACGACTCTAATCAACCTCACCTCGTTAGATGTGTGAGCACCAATGTGACGAAGATATTGGCAGTTCTCTATACGGGATCGAAATAGACCACAAGACAAGCGAATTCTGCCCTGGGGCCAGCCTCTATCACTCAATTTACTGGCTTTTTATCAATCCGACGAAAATCTGGGAAAAACGAAAAAGGCTTGACAGTGCGTGGAGGCGTGGTAGTATAAACTAAGATTCTGGTGCAACTAAATTCATAATAGTGCATTGTATCAATGAAGTACGCTTAGTTTTTTCCATGGGATGATATGGATTTAAGCGAAGAAAAGGAGCTCGTAAGACAGGCACAAAAAGCCCCCGATGCTTTTGCTAAGCTTTACGACCAGTATTATCCCAAAATCTTCGGCTATGTCCTGAGGCGGAGTGCCAATCTGGAAGCTGCCCAGGATATTACTTCAGAGACATTTTTAAAGGCCTTGAGGAAGCTCTGGCAATTTCAATGGCGCAGTGTCTCTTTTTCCTCATGGCTGTATAAAATCGCCACCAACGAGGTTAACCAGTATTTTAGGAAAGCCGAATACAAAAAATCCGTATCACTGGAAGAATTACAGGAACAGGGGTTTGAACCGATATCACCCCATAACCCCGAAAGTGAACTGATAGAAGCACAGGAAAAATTAAAACAGCATCAGGACTTCATGGAAATTCAGGAAAAGATCGTTCAGCTCCCTGCTAAATACCAGGAGGTCATTGCTCTAAGATTTTTTGAAAAAAAGCAGATTAAAGAAATCGCTGAAATCCTGGGGAAACGAGAAGGAACGATAAAGTCCTTGCTCCACCGGGCAATAGAGAAATTACGAGAAGCAGAGTAAGCCACCTCACGAAAATCGCAGGATTTTTAAGTCAAATAATGCAACCTTTTTCGGCTTTCTGCATTTACAGTAACAGAAGGAGGTTAAATCTATGAAATATGAGGACTTTGTCAAGAAACTAGAAAACCTTAAAGCTCCGGAAATCGAGCTTCCCGGCCATAAACAAGCGTTGAGAATGTTCTTGCTCAACTACGGGCGTTTTAAGCAGAAGACGATTATGAATTGGGCAAAAGTGTTAGCCCCGATTGCCGCTACGGTGCTTCTAATAACATTTGTGGGAATTTTTGTGGATATGCCCGGGCGTCTGTATCCGGGAGGGAATCAAATCGGCAAATTCTCTTCTTACGAGCAATTGCAGAATTTCATAAAGACGAACGCAGGATATAAACAATTCTACTGGGGATTCTCGGGAGGAGACGTCCGCCTTTTCTCGGGGAGTGCAGAAAGTAACATACCTGTACCGGCTGCCATAGACGACTCTGCCACAGACTACTCTGGTACCAATATTCAGGTTGCCGGGGTGGATGAGGCTGATATCGTCAAGACCGATGGGAAGTATATTTACCTCGTTTCAGGAAATAAGACCATCATCGTGCAGGCTGATCCCCCTGAACAGGCCCAGGTCCTATCCGAAATCGAGCTAGAGGGAACAGTGATAGGGATATTCATCAACGGAGATAGGCTGGTCTTGTTCGAGCAGGAAACACCGTATTATCCCTATTATGATGTTCGGTCGGAGTCTGACGAAAAAATCTACATGCCTTACATATCACCTAAGACGTATATCAAAGTATATGACGTATCAGACAGAGCAAACCCCCGTTTGCAGAGAGAGATTTCCACCAATGGTCAATACATCAGTTCCAGGATGATAGGAGACTATGCCTATGTGGTGGTAAACGAACCTGTGTACGAACAAGAAGATGAATTGAACTTGCCCGAGATTTCTGTTGGCGAGGAAGAGAAGGAAATACCGGCTGAAGATATATGGTATTCCAATGTGTCTGACTACTATTATATGTACACGACCATTATAGCAGTAAACACGCAAAACGATGGCCAGGAGCCAACGTATGAGACAATCCTGCTGGGAGCCAGCAGCAATTTGTATGTCTCTACGGATAACATTTACCTGACCTTCCCGGTATGGGGTACCGATGTATTGGGGAGGGAGGTCTGGGATTCCCAAAAAACTTCTATCCACAGAATTCATATAGATGGTCAGACAATGGAGTATGTCGCCAGTGGCGAGGTCCCCGGTATGGTGCTAAATCAGTTTTCTATGGATGAGTATGAAGACTACTTCAGGGTGGCTACCACAACCCATGGGCAAACAACCAAGAACAACGTATACGTTTTGAACATGGCCCTCAACATCACAGGCTCGCTGGAAGGGCTTGCCCCGGGGGAGACCATCTATTCCGCCAGGTTTATGGGTGAAAGAGCCTATTTGGTAACGTTCAAGCAGGTTGACCCGCTATTCGTTATCGACCTGAGTGACCCCCGTCACCCTGAAGAGCTAGGGTACTTAAAGGTAACTGGCTATTCAGACTATCTCCATCCCTACGACGAAAACCATATCATAGGGGTAGGTAAAGAAACAACGGACGCGGGGGAATTCGCCTGGTATCAAGGAGTTAAAATATCGCTCTTTGACGTCAGCGATGTCAGTAAACCGGTGCTCATATCCGACCGTGAAATAGGAGATAGGGGCAGCGAATCGCCGGTCTTGCATGACCACAAAGCCTTCCTGTTTGACAAGGCACGGAATTTGCTGGTGATGCCCATTTTAGAGGCGAAGGTAGATGTGACGAAGTATTCTGAGGCGGAGCTTGTATGGGCTTATGGCGAACCTGTCTACCAAGGCGCATATTTATTTGATATATCTATAGATAACGGGCTTCAACTCAGAGGTAGGATCACACACATTGATGATCCTTCTGCCCTAGAACAGGGTTATTACTACTATTACTCTCCTTTCTTAATAGAGAGGTCTCTCTACATAGACGACGTTCTCTACACTATCTCGCAGGCCAAGATAAAGATGAACAACCTGGAAAATCTGGACTACATCAATGAGGTGAAGCTTTCAACCTAAACCTCGATGCCGTTCGACTGTCGCCCCGGGTAGCCTGGGGCGACGAACGGTCTCTGGACGGAAGAGCAAAATTAAACAGTCTAAATATTTATAGGAGGTGAATGAAATGAACAAGGGTTTGATAGTCGCATTAGTCTTAGTGTTGCTGCTGCCGGTGATAGCCTCTACTCAGCTGGCTCAGCCGGTAGCGGGCGAGGTGCTCAAATCAGACAAAGAGCGTATAACTTCACCTGACGTTAGTGCGAGTGAGCAAGCATTGCTGGTCGGAGGAAACAGCGCCTTCGCCTTCGAGCTTTATCAGGCGCTTAAAGAAGAAGGAGGTAATCTTTTCTACTCTCCCTACAGCATCTCACTGGCGCTGGCGATGACGTACGCCGGAGCGCGTGGCGACACAGCTCAGCAAATGGCTGACGCCCTCCGATTCATGCTTGAACAGGATAGGCTGCACTCGGCGTTTAACTGGCTCGATGCCGAACTTGCCAAAAGGGGTGAAGGTGCTCAAGGCAAGGATGGGGAAGGATTCAGGCTGAACATTGTCAACGCCATCTGGGGGCAAAAGGAATATGAATTTCTGCCCACTTTTCTTGATGTCTTGGCCGAGAACTACGGTGCCGGGCTAAGAATACTGGACTTCATTACGGAGACGGAAAAGTCCCGCCTCACCATCAATGATTGGGTCAGTGACCAGACGGAAGGTCGCATCGAAGACCTTATCCCGCAGGGCGCGATTGATGCACTGACCCGCCTTGTACTGACCAATGCCATTTACTTCAATGCTGCCTGGGAGAACCCTTTCAATAAGGACATTACAGCAGATGGCCCGTTCTACCTGCTTGACGGCGGGCAAGTAACAGTGCCGATGATGAAACAGACGGAGGCATTCGGCTACACCGAGGGGGAAGGGTACCAGGCAGTTGAGCTGCTCTATAACGGCGATGAACTTTCCATGGTTATCCTTTTACCTGAAGCTGGCGAGTTTGAGGCTTTTGAAGAAGGACTTCAGGCTCAGCAGGTCTGTGACATCATAAACAGTCTGCAACTTACTGAAGTAGCCCTGACGATGCCTCAGTTTGAATTTGACTCAGAATTCAGCCTGAGAGATACCCTCGCCGAGATGGGTATGCCGATAGCCTTTTCTAGTGACGCGGATTTCTCTGGAATGACAGGTAATCGTGAGCTGTTTATATCAGACGTTGTGCACAAGGCATTCGTTGCCGTGGATGAAGCTGGCACCGAGGCTGCTGCTGCCACCGCAGTGATTATGAAATTAACAGCAGTACCTGAACCTCCTGTGGAAGTCAACATAGACCGCCCCTTCATCTTCCTGATTCGCGACATTGAGACGGGCGCCGTTCTCTTTATCGGGCGCGTCCTCAATCCCGGTGCATAAGTAAACACTGTCTGTATTATACAGAAGCCTGTTAAGGGATCTGTAAAATACAAGGGCTGGATATCCCGACAGCGGGAAAATCCAGCCCTTCTGATTTCGGCGATAATCTGAATCCACCACCTGAGCTTCGTCACTTCCTTCATTAGTCGCCTCTGTGGAAGCTGATAGAGCGTAGGACAATCGTAGTCCCCTTACGGAAGTCAGGTTACTAATGGGTGATTGACGGGAAAGCGAACGGGTCTTAGACTATATTCAGTTAGTTTTAGGGGGTGTTACATATGCCTGTAAAGATAAATGGTCGAATTTATTATAGGACTGCTGAAGTTTGCCAGATGGTTGGCATAGGTAAGAGCACTCTGTTCCGCTGGATCAGGCAAGACATCGTAAAGGATGCCGAATGTAGAGACAGGAAAGGGTGGAGGCTGTTCGCGGAGGATGAACTGCGCAATCTTAAGTCGGAGACTAACAAAATTCAAAGGAACCGTGTGGCCGCAATATGAGGCCATCGATTTTAAGGAACAAATTCTAGGAGGTGTACCGTGGCAACTACAATGACTAAGAATCAACAAGTGAAGAAGGTGGTAAGCAAAGGTGTGGAACAAATGGTCGAGCTTCCCTCCGAGGTTCTCGAGGAGGAGAAGGATCCTATTGCTGAGTTAATGAAGCAGGCCCAAGCTGCATATGAGTCCTATCAGCAAGCTCAGAGAAAGGTAGCGGCAGCATATCAGGAACGCCAGCGCCAGGGGGAGATGTCCTATAAGGAAACTGAAGAGCACGCTGCCAAAGTTTGTGCCGAAGCCATAGAAAAAGCTGCGAGAGCTCTAGCAAAGGCCGAACAAGAAGCTGAGGAAGCGTACATGAAAGCAAAAATGAAGGCCAAGCAGGTTCATGATGACACTGTGAATGAAGCATTGAGAGTACGCCAGGAGACAATTGAGAAAGCTTGGGAAGAAACTAAAAGAAATGCAGAGAGAATCTGGAAGACCTTTCAGGGTGAAATCAAGAAATAGAAATATGGCGGAATATCATGAAATGAAACGGGACTCATTACATTGGTACATCTACCGCGTTAGGAGCCCTGTGAGAAAGGTAGAATATGGTGAATATTATGGGTAATACTACTAAAGATGATGTCATGGTGCTAGGTGGGCGTGAGTTCAAGAGAGTAAAAAACGGGCTAGATGAAGCCCAGGTAGCGCCTTTCATTGACGAGCTTATCAAGGAGCGGGATAAACTGGCCCAGTCTCAGGACCATATCGCGTCTCTTAACAGACTTGCAGAGAGGAATATTGTCGAAGCCGACAAGCTAGCCGCGCAGATCAAGACAGAGGCCGCAGAACAAGCTAAAGCTGAGAGTGCTGCCATTATAGATAAAGCCAAAGAGCAAGCTCGACAGATGTCGGAAAAGAAAATAGCTGAAGCTGTGCAGATTGCTAATGAACAGGCTAATGCAATCAAAGCCAAAGCTGAAGAGGAAGCAGCGCTGCTGCTGGAAAACCAGAAAAATAAAATTCGAGGGGAACTACGCAACCTTGTAAATCAACAATTTGGCTATATGCTGGAAGAGATGGAAAGCCTTAAGCAGCAGGCAGCAGCGGTACAGGCAGATTTTGGCAGTAAGTTGTCTGAGCCTAGGGAGAAGAACAGCACTGTAACCGAGGAAATTGCAGAAAAAATAGACGCCGCAGCTGCGGAAATAACGAAAGCGAGCGACACAATAGTCGCAGGAATCGCAGAAAAAGGAGATGCCGCAGCTGCGGAAATAGCGAAAGAGAGCGACACCATAGTGGCAGGAATAGCAGAAAAAGGAGACGCCGCAGCCGCGAAAATAACGCAAGAGAGCGACACCATAATCGCGGAAATCGCAGAAGAAAGAGACGCTGCAACCGC
>JGI2173J19968_10000301_pt1 | contig 17710 bp, 9 predicted proteins | sample DeeMarSWOR136_30_FD_19968 | JGI IMG/M metagenome (IMG submission 19968) | reverse complement strand
CCCCTTGGAGAGTCGGCTCTGGCCGGAATACTGCGCTAGCCATTTCAATGTTTCTTCCCAGATCAACCTGCGACTTTGGAATCCTGCCCCCCTCGATCAGCCCTGGAATCAGCCCCTCGGACATAATCCGGTCCGCGGCTAGTCCCGAATCCAACGCCGTCCCTACATGCTCCGCTAATGAGGCAAAATCCCGGCCTAAAATACTCCTACGGAGTTGTTCCAGTTTCTTCTCCATAATCCGGTTACTGCTTGGCTAAAGCAATTGACGATCTATAGCTTCCTATTCTCCTTGAATCTGTGCTTTCCATGATCACTTGAGAGCCCTGCCTTCCTAGCAATGTCCGCCACCTTAACTAGAATAATACCACAATCTTACTGTAACTTAAATATTATAAAGTAAAGGAGGCGCAGGTATGAGAGAGAGTATTATTTAAGGTCGAAATGCTAGAGCATTTGTATTGTGATCTGATGAATATCGCTGCGTACTGGAGGAAAATGTTCCTGGGGTTTGTACCATCCTCTAGCTCTTGACACAATTTGACGAATAGCCACTGAGAGATTGACGGTGCGGGGGGTGATATACTATAGAGTACAAGCTAGCGTTTTTAGAAAAGCCTGTTACGGAGAGCATGGTTTTTGAGTAATAGCGGAGCGAGACAGTCTCTTTTTCAGTCCTGGATTACTTGTCGTGCCCTGGATGTGGTTATTGCTTCGAGCATAGAACAAAGCACAGGAGAAGCGTTGTCGTAAATGAGACTGAAAGTTCGGGTGTTGCCATTGGGAAGGGACGTAAACCTGAAGGCACGTACCAATCTCCGAGCAGCCCTGATTGAGGCTGGGATTCCCTTCGAATCCCCCTGTGGTGGACAAGGGACATGCCTAAAATGCAAAGTTCGGCTTTCAGGGATTAGCAGGAGAATAACCGAGCTGGAGCGGGAGAAACTTTCGGCTGAGGAATTACACGATGGCTGGCGTCTGGCTTGCCAGGTTACTGTGGAAATGCCAGGTGAAGTTCATTTGCCTGAAATAGAGCCGCTCCGGGCCAAGGCAAGTCTTACATTGTTAGGTGAAGAAATGCCTTTGCGCCCCAATGTTTACCGTAGACACTTCGAACTTGACAAGCCCACCATAGGTGACCAGCGAGCTGATTGGGACCGCTTAGCTGAACATTTACAGATTTCAGAACCTGCTCCACCAAAGGCGGACCTGACATTGTTGCAGGAGATTCCAGACAAGCTCCGGGAAGGATATTTCAAAGGTGAGGCCATTTTGGTGGGGAATACAGTGGTAGATGTGGAACCGACTGGTTCGACAGAAGATATGCTGGGGGTAGCTTTAGACATTGGGACAACTACGATAGCAGCCGGGCTGGTTGACTTGGGTACAGGAAGGATAATTGCCCTGGATGCCGAGATGAACCCCCAGATTAACTATGGTGCCGATGTGGTTTCACGAATACTGTTCACACGGCGTAGTCCTGAAAAAAGAAAAATGCTGCAAGAAGTGCTTATTAAGGGGTTGAACCGATTATTGCTACGAATGTGTCGGATGTCTGGAAAAAAGAGGGAGCGCATCTTTGAGGCTACTGTAGTAGGTAATACTACCATGCTGCATTTCTTACTTGGATTGGATGCAGTTCATATCGCCCTAAGTCCATATGTGGGAGTGTTGAACCAGGCGCTGTGTATCTCAGCTAAGGAGATAGGCTTACGGATTCATCCTCGGGGGAAGCTGCATATTTTGCCAGCTATTGCTAGTTTTGTTGGGGCAGATACCGTTGCTGTGATACTGGCAACAAAATTGTATCAAGCACTTGAGCCTAGTTTAGCTGTTGATATAGGAACCAATGGTGAGGTCATGCTGGCGACCAAGAATAGTATACTTGCTACCTCTACAGCTGCAGGGCCAGCATTTGAAGGCAGTCGAATAAAATTTGGTATGCGCGCTGCCAGGGGAGCTATCAGTTCATTCCAGGCGACACCATCCGTGGACTACGCCATTATTGGCAACTCTCCACCTCGTGGTATTTCTGGTTCTGGGTTGATTGATTTGGTGGCTGAATTATTTCGAGTGGGTATCCTCAACCAGACAGGTCGGATGCTATTGCCATCCAAGGCAGGTTCTTCTTTGCCCACAGAGCTAGCTCAGCGGCTTAGAGTGCGAGACGGGAAAATGGAATTCATAGTTGTTAGGGATGGTGGGAAGGAAATCGTCCTTACTCAACCAGATATTCGGGAACTCCAACTGGCTAAGGGAGCCATTCGAGCTGGTATTGAGTTACTGATGAAAGAGGCAGGGGTTAATGTCAGTGACGTCCGGCAAATTCTTTTATCCGGGGTGTTTGGCAATTATATCAACCGTCAGAAAGCTCTCACCCTGGGACTATTCCCACCATTCCCTGTAGATAGAATTCACTTTGTTGGTAATGCAGCCATGGGGGGAGCTCTAAGAGCATTGCTCAATTTGGAGGAGAGACAACAGGCGGAGGAGATTGCTACTCAGGTGTCGTACGTTGAATTGGCGGGAAGAACAGATTTCGACGAGACCTTTCTCCGTTGCCTCGAGTTGGGGGTTAAACAATAGGAGTGTTAAGCGAGTATATTGTAAAGTTGCTTATTTGACTAGCTTATTCCAATAAAGGATTTTCTTCCGTGAGGCAGGATTCAAAACTACTGGTAATTGCTCGTAGCATAATGAAGGACGAACTGATGGAAGTTAGTATTCCTAGTGTGCGCTTTGATTTATTAGAGCAAGGGCTCCACCGGACGCCTAATAAAAAGTATAAGATTCTATGAATTCATACGAAAGAGTTCTGAGAAGAGTAAAAGGTGAGTCAGTAGACAAGATTCCTAATCTAAACATCGTCATGACCTTTGCTGCCAAATATATAGGGGCTCCATACAAGAAATATGTTACCGATTACAGGTATCTCGTTGATGGGAATATAACCTGCTGCGAAAAATTTGGCATAGATATGGTCAGTGCCATATCAGACCCTTGTCGTGAACTACATGGATTTGGAGGGAACGTCATTTTCCCTGAGGACGACGTTCCAAGGTATACGGACTTTCTTTTGAAGAATTACTCGGATATTAAGAATTTGTCTGTTGTTAACCCCTTAAAGAGTGAAAGGATGTGGGACAGAATCAAGGCTATCGAGCTGTATAAGAAAGATTTGTCAGGGGATTATCCTATACTTGGCTGGATTGAAGGAGCTCTTGCCGAAGCTGTCCTCCTGAGAGGAATGACAAATCTTATGATAGATCTTATCGAAGCACCAGAGTTTGTCCATGAGCTGCTGGAAATCTGCACTGAACAGGCAATAACATTCGGACTGGAGCAAGTAAAGGCTGGAGCGGATTTTGTCGGAGTGGGGGATTCCGCAGCCTCATTGATTGGACCCAAGCATTACCAGACCTTTGCACTGCCTTATGAAGAGAAAATATGTGCGGCAATTCATAATGCTGGTGCACGGGTTAAATTGCATATCTGCGGTGATATTACACCTATCCTTAATCTAATGCCCTTGAGTGGTGCCGATATAATAGATATAGACTGGATGGTCGATTTCGGTGTAGCGATAAAAACTTTTTCAAACAGATGTTCTGCATGTGGGAACTTTGATCCCGTTAATGTTATGCTGAGAGGAACACCGGAGAGTGTCAGACAGGCGGTAAGAAAATGTGTCGCAGTGGTCAGCAACAATACATTCATCGCAGCCGGATGTGAGGTGCCAAGAGAAACACCAATCGAGAATATGGTAGCTGTAGACGAGACATTGAGGGAGTTGGCTTTGTAGGCTTGATGAATTTGTAACAGGTAAGTCTTGTTAAAAACATGATGGGGCTTCTCGCCTATCAGCTTAGAATTATAGGTTGGTTGGTTTGGGAGCCGGGCTGTGCCCTCTCATCAATTTACTGACTTTTTACCAACAGGATGAAAAATCTCGGAAAATGTTTGACCTTGCCGAGGGGTAATATATTATAATAAGCTAGGCTTTTTAGAAAAACTAGGATATTACATTTGAGAGGTGCCGTTGTGGGTAAATGGAGAAGTAATAAGCAAGAACCGGTTCCATTATCCAATTNAAAATAAAATGAGGTGTCAATATGGATATTAGAAAAAGGCTCAGCACTGTTCCTGTACTGCTACTGGTGGCGGCATTAATAGGAGTCATAGTATTTGCGGCATGTGCACCTTCTGGCAACGGAGGAAATGGAGGCAACGGAGAGAATGGATACGAGCCCCCTCCCAGACCATGGATCGTAAAATTCGGATATGAGATAGACTTTGTAGGCGCGAACCGCCTCGATCCTCACGGTACCGTACAACCGCCGCTCGTTGCGTGTTACGCCGAAGGGCTGGTTGCGCGGGACCAGGTAACGGGTGAGGTCCAGCCCGGTTTGGCTACAGGCTGGGAAGTTGCTCCAGATTGGTCTTATATTGATTATTTCATCAGGGAGGGAGTGACGTTTCACAATGGGGACATTATGACGGCTGAGGACGTGAAGTTCAGCTTCGAGAGGGCGATGAACCCGGATATCAATCCTGTGGGCTATTATTATTATACAGACTTGATTGATAGTCTCGAGATAATCAACGACTATCAAGTCCGTATCCACCTGAAGAAGCCGGCTCAGCTTCTCCTTGAGGGGAGTCCTGCAATTGTGCCTAAAGACTACGTTGAAGAAGTGGGTGATGAGGAATTTGGCCTGAACCCGGTGGGGACGGGCCCATTCAGAGTTGTTGACTGGGCGGGATCCGATTATGTACAACTTGAGCCTGTAGAAGACCACTGGCGCCACACTCCCAACTATGATGAGTTAATGTTTAAGGTTGTAGTTGAGTCAGCGACCATGTACGCCATGTTAGTAACGGGTGAACTAGATATAGGAGTAATATTGCCCCCGCTTATCCCTAACGTGGACGCGAACCCAGACCTCACCAAAGTCATGTCCACTCCCAGTACCATCCGGGCCATTATTTTCTACGATATGGCCCGCCCCGGCCAGCCTAGCCCATTTCTCAACCCCGACGTTAGAAAGGCAGTCAGCCTGGCTATAGACCGGGTGGGCATCTCCGAGAATGTCTTATACGGCGCTTATGTTCCCTGGGGGAGCTATTATGCTCCCTACGTACTTGGGTACAGAGATAGGGAGCCCGACCCCTATGACCCAGACGAGGCCCGCCGGCTTCTTGCCGAAGCCGGCTACCCTGATGGCTTTGATACCGAGTTTGTCTTCCCTACCAACTACCAAATCGAGAGTGAAGCCACCATAGCGTGTCTGCAAGAGGTAGGGATAAGGGTGGAGGCTAAGCAGATGGAATCGATGACCTGGGTAACAGCACACTTGCTCGGGACACACAGTGGCATTGGATTTACGTTCATTCCGATGTGGTCTGGAAATCGTCACCCTCTCATATCCTTTGCAGGTGAAGTAGGCGCCTTCGATCCCGTAGGCAGAACCTACGAAGAAATTCTGGAAGCCGCCGATAACCTGTTGTGGGCTACGACTGAGGAAGAGATTATCCAGGCAGCTTGGGCAGCTGAGGATCTTGTTTGGAGCCTTAATTATAAGATCCCTGTGTTTGCTGTATTGGGGGCTTATGCTTATGGGCCAACAATCGAGTGGTGGCAGCCGCTTCCGGGTATGGAGCATTCTCCGGGACTTGAATATATCAGGTTCAAAGAATAATTAGAGGGAAGCATTCTTAATACTTGGCCGCCGTGAGGGGTGAGTTATGCAAAAGGATTTTCGTAGGGGCGGGGCTTGTCCCCACTCACCTTTAATCATTGAGAGTCCCAATCTATCGGGACATTGCCATCCCTTGCCCTAGATTACTTCACGCTCGTTCCCATCACTGACTTTATTATGAAGTTGTAACAATTTTCGACAGGAATCTCGAAAAATGAGTTGACGGTACGGGTAGGTGATATACTATAGATTACAAGCTACAATTTCTGGAAAAACTAAAATGTTGAAAGCACCTTGTAATGTCATTTTGAGGAGTCTCGATACATCGGGGCTCAGAATGACAAATGAATGGTATTAAACAATCTCGACTGTTACCTCAATGGGTGTTGTTATGAGTAGATAAAGAAGTGATCAACAAGAGTAGGTGCCATTTTTCAATCAAAAATAAAATGAGGTGTAAATATGGATATTAGAAAAAGACTCAGCACTCTTCCCGTACTACTACTGGTGGCGGCATTAATAGGAGTCATAGTGTTGGTGGCATGTGCACCTTCTGGCAACGGAGGGAATGGGAATGGGACACCGACTCCTCCTAGACCATGGATCATACGATTCGGATGTCCAACGACCTTTATGGGCGCGAATGGCATTGACCCCCACTCTGGGGTACGGGTGAGCCTCCGTGCGAATTACTGCGAAGAGCTAATTACCAAGGATCAGGTGACGGGTGCCGTCCTGCCTGGTTTAGCTACAGGCTGGGAAGTTGCTCCAGATTGGTCCTATATTGACTATTTCATCAGGGAGGGGGTGATGTTTCACAACGGAGACCTTATGACGGCCGAGGACGTGAAGTTCAGCTTTGAGAGGGCGATGAGCGAGGACATCAATCCTTTGGAGTGGTATTATCTAGAGGACCAGATTGCTAGTGTTGAGATAATCGGCGCCTACCACGTTCGTGTCCACTTAAAGAAGCCGGCTCCGGGTCTCCTTGAGGAAACTCCCGGCATTGTTCCCAAAAACTACATTGAAGAGGTGGGTGATGAGGAATTTGGCCTGAACCCCGTGGGGACGGGCCCATTTAGAGTTATTGACTGGGAGGTTGACGAATATGTACATCTTGAGGCTGTAGAAGATCACTGGCGACACAATCCCAACTATGATGAGTTAATATTTATGACTGTACTTGAGTCGGCGACCATGTACGCCATGCTACTAGCTGGTGAACTAGATATAGCAATAATATCGCCTGCCAATGTCCCTGACGTGGACGCGAACCCAAACTTGACTAGAGTCATGTCTACGCACAGTCTCATGTGGGGCATTACTCTCTACGACCTGGGGCGTCCCGATGATCCTAGCCCCTGGCACGACCCGATGGTTAGAAAGGCGGCCAGCCTGGCCATAGACAGGGCGGGCATCGCCGAGAATGTCCTCTTCGGCACTCATATTCCCTGGGGAAGCTATTTTGCTCCCTACGTACTTGGGTACAGAGATAGGGAACCCGACCCCTATGACCCGGACGAGGCCCGAAGACTTCTTGCCGAAGCCGGCTACCCCGATGGTTTTGATACTTGGTTTAACTTTCCTAACGGCCAGCGCCTTGAAAGTGAAGCCATCATAGCGAATTTGAATGCAGTAGGGATAAGAGCGACGGCTGTGGAGCTGGAGCCGATGACCTGGGTGATAGGACACTTCTACGGGACACACCTTGGCATAGGCTATACGTATATTCCGTGGTGGGATGGATACATTCACCCGGTTATGAGCTTTGGAGATGAAATCGGCGTCCGGGAACCTGTAGGCAGAAATTATGAAGAGATTCTGGAGGCCTACGATAACTTGTTGTGGGCCACGACTGAAGAAGAGATTATCCAGGCAGCTTGGGCGGCTGAGGATCTTGTTTGGAGCCTTAATTATAAGATCCCTGTGTGGGCTTTATGTGGAGTTTATGCTTACGGGCCAACAATCGAGTGGTGGCAGCCGCGGCCGGGTATGGAGCACTCTCCTGGACTTGAATATATCAGGTACAAGGAATAGCGAGAGGGAAGCATTCTTCATACTTGGCTGCCGTGACAGGTGAGTTTTACAAAAAGATTTTCGTAGGGGCGGGGCTTGTCCCCGCCCACCTTTTGTCATTGCGAGTCCCAATCTATCGGGACGCTGCAATCTTTTGCTCTAGATTGCTTCGTCGCCCCGATTCATCGAGGCTCCTAGCAATAATAGAGGGTAGATCCTTCGCTTTACTCAAGACTAAGAAAGGGATGCCTTCACGCTCGTTCACATCACTGACTTTGTTATGAAGTTGTGACAATTTTCGACAGGAATCTGGAAAAATGAGTTGACGGTACGGGGAGTGATATACTATAGATTACAAGCTACAATTTCTAGGAAAAGTAAAATATTACGCCGGATGGTTTAAAGGTTGCGTTTAGGATGCAGTACACACCCAAAGAGGTAATCGTTGCGGCCCATCCAGTAGGAGAAATGATTCAGGTGAAGCACTACTATGAGGAAAAGATACAGCAAAGGACTGGCTTGAACACTGGCGATGTCCATTATCAGGAGGTGTGATGGACACTAAGAAGAAACAATCAGGAAAAACAAAGTATATGTCAGGTAGGGAAAGAGTTCTGGCAGCCCTTAACAGGCAGTCGGTGGACCATATCCCGTTTACTCCCTGCTTTGACCCATACATACTGTCAGGACTGCCTGTAGAACTTACCGGAGACACAAAACTCGGGTTATATCACCCGGAGAGACAGATAGCTGCGCTTAAAGCACTGGGATGTGACCTGCTAGTACGGAACGTGAATGTCACAGAGCTTTCTTCGACGGGTGCCTTCCAGGTGCAGGGGCTGGGAGCATTTGCGCCACCAGTCGAGACGAAAACAGAATTTAATGGTGCTGAGATGTGCGAGATAATAGCTACTCCTGTGGGGACTCTCAAGGGTATATGGAAATATACTGACAGAGTAGGCGTAATTCCTCACTTCGTCAAGTATGTGGTTAATAACTACGAAGAAATGAAGATATTTCACTATGCGGTGGAGCACTTTAATAAAGAACCGCCAAAGCCCCAGTATGAGACCTTTTTGCAGATAGACAGGTTATTGGGTGATGAAGGGGTGCCTACGGCATCCATGTTCAACACGCCGTTCATGCATCTAATAGAGTTCGTATTCGGACTGGAGAACACATATCTACTGCTCTATGACCATCGTGAAGAGTTTGAGGACATCCTGCAGAAAATGCATGCCACGCAGAGGCGGCACGTGGAAGTACTGGCAGCCAGCCCGGCCCTCGTCGTTATTGAGTATGAGAATACATCGAGCACTTTAATATCGCCGGCCATTTTTCGCCGCTACTGCCTGCCCTACCTGAATACTTACGCCGATATCCTGAGAGCCGCCGGCAAGATATTCCTAATACACATGTGCGGCAAGTTACACGCCATGGTAGATGATATAAGCCAGGGCCATTTCAATGGTATTTGCGATATTGCTCCTAAACCGACGGGCGATCTCTCGCTGGATGAAGCCGCCGCCCGACTGCCTGGGATGGTAATCATCGGGGGTATTGATGCAACTACGTATATCAGCCAGAATCCTGAATTCGTGAGGGAGAAAGTATCGGGTATAATCGAACGGGTGAAACCGTTTCATGGAGTATTGCTGGGCAGTGGGGACGTGGTCCCTCGTGGTGCACAGGTGGAAAATTTCCGAATAATTCGAGAACTAATAGATACGCTGGGAAGCTATAATTAGTGTCTAGAATGGCTGCGGATAATCCCGATACGAATTTGGGAATATCAGCACATTACTCTGACCTACGAAATCGCCAGCGAGCTGAACAATATCGGACATATGGCCCGCGATTTCAAATACCCTGTCCCTATAGGCGTGTTGCGAATCATTAAACCGCCATAAGGTTTTCTACAACTAGGAAGCGGCCTTGGAGTAGAAAGTTCTTCTCCCTTAGATAATGGCAGTATTTACAGTAGAGATTATAGATTGCCCCATATCCTGCGCATCATACGAAGAGCTATTACTGACATAGTTACCATGCTTGCCATAAGCACAGCATTAACTCGACCGATGGTTATGTGAGTACCCAGTGCAGCGGCTTTCCAGGCAAGCTGTCGCCAGCGAACTTGAAGGCACCGTCTGCGGTGCGTGTCAGAGGTTTTTTCTTACCATTTACTTCCAGGTTTTTAAAAAGGCTGCGTTCGTTCTCCGGTATACGGAGTGTTACTTGCCATTTTCCAGCTACACTGGGGGCGTACCAACCGGAATATTCTTCCTTGGATTTATCCAGTCCTACTACAGGAGATACAAAGTGGTATTCATTCTTAGGTAAACACGGTGTCAATTCCAATCCCTCAGGAGTGAACTCGACTCCCATCAATTTGGCGACGTCATAAAGTGTCCAGGCATGCGGATGCATGTTCATGACCGGAAAATCAGTCCAATTTACCTGTCTTATTCCTAGCCTGTTCTGCCGATCTCCAGTGGAGGTTCTTTCGTCAAAGATAGTGTGACCAGGACGGCGCGATAATACCGAATTATATGTATCTGGCCCACTCCAGATGCCATACCATATTTCCGGGTAGGCTTCAGCATGTTGAGCAAGTGTGTTTTTTTTCCATTCATCCCAGGCCATCGAGCCATTGATCAAGGCCAGTGCCCAGACCAGGGTGCCGTTAATCGAGAGCCAGATCCCGGCATTCACCCCTTCCCCAATTGGCGATGCTATTCGCTCGATACACTTGCTCATTAGCATTGCACCAATGGGTGACGGCTTACGAACCAACTCATTTATGGATTCAATCAGTGTAGCAATCTGCTCTGCTGTGGCAGCACCTCCGATGATGGCCCAAGGTTGCGGCTCTAACCACAGTTCATCCTCGCCTACCCAACCCAACTCTCGAGTGAGCCATGATCGCCGGAACCAACCTCCCACCCATTGGGCATGCACAGCCCGGCGTTGTTCTTCAGCTTTTCGCCGAGCCTCTGAAGCCAGCTTAGTTTGTCCGACATATGTTAACATACGCGCATACAAATCCAGGACATAGCTGGCCATCGCAGCATTGAGTACGCTCTCTCCATACTTGCGGACATCCCCTTCTTTTTCTCGAGGTACGTAGCCAATAACCGCACCATCGTTCCAGTCGCCATTGGAAATACGTAGCAACCCGTGCTCACCAGTTCCGGTAACTTCGACCAGATGGTGATAGCAGCGTGACAGCAGATTACCGATCTTCTCCTTGCCTGCCTCTGGCCCATAGACAGGATATGTTGGAACCATTTCATCGAGGAACGTTTTATCCCTAGTCGCCAATACATACTCGCTAGCCAACCATAGTAGCCACATTTCTTGGTCACTGGGGCGAAAAGGCACGGGCATAATCATACCATGGCCAACGATGCCATATGGTATTTCACCATCAGGGGATATCTCCTTTACTGTGTACCGAATTATCTGCTTGACTATCTCCGGCTGGCTGAAAACAAATGGCAGGGCATGCTGTAGTGGGTCGCGGGCAGCGCCCTGAAATCCGAAGATGTACTGGTAGACATGCCCCTGCGATAGAATGTGTTCATGAAAGTAACTATCATAAGTCAAGTTGCTGCGAAGATAATAGTTGTGCCACGTCAGCTCACGGTCTACCCATGACTCGTCAGGAATATTTAACTGGATTCTTCCTGTTTTTTTCCAGGCCTCGCTTGAGCGAGCCCACAGGTTAGGGAGGTCATCATGATACCGGGAGAGTAGTGTTTCTAGCAGACAGCCCTCTGGCAGGTATCCATACGCAAAGGTAAGAATACGCCGTGCTCCGGGCCTCAAGTGAAACCTGCGCTCCAGCAATAGTGCACTTTCACTACCAGTGGCAGACAAGTCACCGGGCAAGGGTCTATTGAGCCCATCTGGATGTTCTACACCTCCTCCCCCAAAAAATTGGCGCGAATTAGTAGTCATACCATCGGCATGGGCATCCAATGAAACAAGAAAAGTGGGTGGTGGGGCAAGGTCTACTTGCGACGCCTCTTTCACTGGTCCCTCGACTGGAGCACCAGCCCACTCCATGCCCTTTGTCGTCAGAGACTTTAAGGCAGCCGCCCACTTTGGCCTATAAGCCATATCCCACCCTTTGAAATGCTTTTCTTCCACCAGACCAGTACCATCACCAATTACCCGAAAGCTGTGGGTAAACTGTTCGGCAAACTCGCGGCGTAATTCGGTGGCAAGTCCAGTGTTTCCTAGTATCAGGGCTATAAGCATAGGCTGGGTCCAAAACTGGTACATCTGGCATTCCCAATATTCAACCCAGCGCAGATCAACCGGTACATCACGCCGATTCACTACAGTTACCTGTGAAATTAGCAGCGGATCGTCCCCATAAGGTGCAAAAATAACCTGGTCCACCAAATAGCTGCCTGCCGTTACTGTTTTCCGAAGATACCCTACACCAAAAATCCGGTTAAATGATTTGTTCTGACCCGAGTAAAAAGTACTGAGCATAGTTTGTCCGTCGGTCAAATAACCAAACCCTCCCGCATACTTGCTGTTTTGAGGAGCATAATCGTTTAGATACTTGGGGCTGCCTTCATCCTGACGGACCTGAACGTAGCCATAATTTGATGCTACAGCGACGAACCGATTATTGCCTATCTGATGTGAGTGTTCCGTCGGTGAACGCCAAATTGGGTTGACAGGGGTAATCGCTTTAGGATCCTTGACCTGGTCACATGTGTAGCGGTAAGCCGGAAGACCGAATTCGTCCTCAACCCACTCTCCAAAATAGCCTGATCCGTAGGGTTTTGCTGCCATTTTTACCCCCTTGTTTTTGTACATTTTTAAACCATTTCAAGACATGCTCCATACTAAGAGGTAGATTCACCCACCCCCAATATCTATGTCAAATCTTCTGCAGCAGGCTATATTGTCATCAATAAAATACCTGTAATTAATAACATTTTTTATATGGAATTCTTGTATATTTGGCAACAATAATCATGCCGATGTTTAGATTAGTAATCTTATCTACTAACTCACCTTCCGACCTTCTCAGTACTCTTCTGTATGAATTCATGGAATCTGATACTTTTTTTCCGGACCTACAAGAATTTCTTAATGTAATCACAATAGAAACGGTAATTCTCAAAAGGAACATCCGGTGGCACAACATGGTCAACGCACGGTAGGCATCCTCCAGCTTCTTTCATGAACGGCACCTTGTAATCAACCTCTTGCTTGATGGCGTCTTTATCCTTAACCAGAGCTCTCTTATCGATATTGCCTATCCACCCTACTTCAGGATATTCCCTCTTTAAGTCACGAATGTCCAACCCTGGGGTACACTCGAGAGGCCCGCTACCTGTAATACCTCCTTCTATCCATAAGGGTATCAGTAGCCTGATGTCTCCATCACTATCCATATTGATGACATCTACCCCGTTACTCTTGAGAAAATCCGTTACCTTTTTATAACCAGGTAGCATGAATTCACGAAAAACCTTCGGCGAGATAATGGGACCCCCTTTATGCGACATATCCTCGTGCCAGTAGATATAGTCTATACTGGACTTCAATGTTTCAACTCCCTTTCTGAGACTTTCCACCAAGAAATCAGCCCAGAAATCCATCATATCGTGAGCAAGCATCGGATCCTTGTAGAAGATGGGGGAGAAATTCTTGGTACCCATAAGATGCCGACCAATGGCATAGAATCCGGTGATAATCAAGCCAACGGGACGGTTTATACGCTGGTAATATTTAACAAGCTCGTCAGTACCCCAAGCAAGCGGATATCGCCTCGCATCGTATGGGTCATATCGTTTTTTTACCCTTTGCCAGTCCTCTTGGTCACGAACTAAGAAATCAATATACATTGGCATACCATAAGAGCTTGGAGTTCTTCGCAACACCTTTTGTATACCTCCCCCCTCATCCTTGATGATTCTGTACCTGTCATCCTCTTCCACAACCTCCCCCACAAAACGAGGGATAGGGCCCAAATCTATGGGAAGGACCTCACCGAAGGAGACTCCTACCGGCTCAATGCCGAAGTAGCTGGCATAGTCCATCCCATAGTCACCAGCGACAAACAGATTGTGGGAAGCATACATTGTGGGAGTAGGATTGTTGGGACCGAAAGGGGCTATATCCCATATTTTTGGTAAGCCTTCTTCGTGCCAGCGCAGATAGGCTGCCGGGTCGATGCCGACGTATTCGATAAACGGCAGACGGTCAGGCTCCTGAAAGTGCATTACGGCGCGAAAGCGCTCCCTGGTATTCATTTGCTTCTTAGCCACACTTTTCCTCCTTCATCCATCGTATGGCAACTTGAACTCCCTGAGGGGCATCCATGGCGGCAAAGTCAGCACCGATTTCTTTACCAAATTCGGACGTGATTGGAGCACCGCCTACGAGAACTTTTACCTTGTTTCGAATACCTGCTTGCTTTAACTCATCAATAACTAGCCTCATTTGATCCATGGTGGTTGTAAGTAGGGCCGACATAGCCAAGATGTGGGCATTTGTTTCCTTAACTTTTTCAACAAATTGTCTCGCTTCCACATCCACCTCCAGGTCGAAAACCTCAAACCTGGCTCCAGTGAATAGCATCTTGACTATGTCCTTCCCAATATCATGTATATCTCCTCGCACCGTGCCCAAGACAACTCTGCCAATAGGCTCCATTTGCGCACCCTCTAAAAGAGGGGCCAGCACCTCCATTCCTTCCTTCATGACCTCTCCTGCAGCCAGTAGTTCAGATAGAAAATACTCCTGAGCAGAGAATTTTTGGCCAACAACTTCCATACCTTTTGACATGCCGTCTACAATTATCCGATACGGGTGGATTCCCGCTGCTAGAGCCTCTTGCACCAGACTGCTAATTTTATCAATTTCTAAATCCACCACAGACTGGCAGATTCTCTCCAGCATTTCTTTCATTGGACTGCCTCCTTTCTCTCTTCATTTTCCACGCAGCCCTCTAACCATGAATTTGCCTTGCTACTTGATGTTCGGAGCCAGATAGATCGCCCAATCTAGGCATAAAAAGTTGAGTTTTTCTAAAAATTGTAGCCTGTAAGCCATAGTATGTCATCCCACCCACACTGTCAATACGTTTTCCTTTGTATTGCAGATTGTATGGAAAATTTTTCCCGGAAAGATTATGGTGATGAAAACCCTGGAGAAAAAATTAATGGAAGGATGTTCTACCACTATGACAAGAAGCCAATAGAATGGTATCATAAGCCTACTGGGACTTAAATATTGAAAAGTAGAGGAGGTATGGGGACACAAGGAGAGAGTGCTGGTGAAGATCAAGATGCTAGAAGGCTTACCTTACGGACTGAGGAACATCGTTGCATATTGGAGGAAAATGCTTCTAGAGTTTGTACCATCTCCTAGCTATACCCACGTAATTTGGCCAAATCCAAATTTTGTATACATCCTGCAAACGTACTTAATAAAACCTGCAACACAAGATAACACGAAAACAAATCTAGAAAAACGAGTTAGCACGAATGATCTGTAATTGCCAAACCGCTGCATTACCCCTGAGCCAAGTTAACATCGTTTTGTATCCTCCCAGTTATATGAAATGAATGTAAACATGCATTGTAAAGGCTTACCGAGCTTCTCCAATGCTATCGAAAAACCGGTAATATCAAATTGCCTTTTGAGCTATGCTGGGGTTATCATATAAAAGATAGAATGAGAAAGAAGATAGTCCTCATAAGCCTGATTGCCGTTCTTATCTTCCTTGGTATATTTTGCTACAAGACCTGGTTTGCCGCTTTCGTCGCCACCAAGTACCTCAGCGGCCGGACAGACGGTAAACAGGGAATTGTCAGATCAATAATCATTCCCTGGCGGAACTATCAGCTCCACCTGCACCACTGGTTTCTTGCCCTGATTGTTAGCGGAGTATTCATGGTAAAGGGCTTTTACATTCTGTCACCAGAGGTCTTTTACGGCTTTTTCTCCGCCATTATCTTCCAGGGAATCTACTGCTACGGAGACTGGTACCGAATTATAAAAAGAAAAGGCGTTGTGCCAACTTTGGTGCAGCGGAGGTCATTAGCTGCCGGGAATGACCCAGAACTTTGAACCGTTATGACAAATAAGCTCCGTGACTATGGTATATAATTATATAGAGGAGTTAAAATAAGATTCTGCCTGCATTAGACACGGAGTATTCATGAAAATCGGCCTTTTCAACGACACATTACATACCGATAAAAATGGTGTTGTTACTGTAATCCAGACGATGGAGCGGGAACTTACCAGGGAAAGCACGAGGTTCCCATCTTTACTCCATTATATCCTCGTTGGCACGAAAATTAGCCACGTATCCACCACTTCTCTCCACTGAGATTTCTCTTTCCCAGAGAAATAGGTATGGGCATACCTTAAAACTGTAGAACATTCAAGTTAATTTCCAGTTTGAATACGATTCATTCCGCCAACCCTTGTCCCCTTAGTCTGTTTGCCTTGAGAGCCGTAGTATCGTACTGGGAACCTCTCTTCTTGCGCAAAATCACTCTGGCTGCTATCAAAGCTAATAATCCCGAAATTAGAAGAGCTCGCCTATCCTTTGGCATAGGGGTCCAAAGTTGTTGCCTCCACGAATCCATTACTTGGCTTATACCAATATTAGGAATCTGGAACTGCCTCTCACCTGATTCGGGGTCGTATTGGTAAAACTTTACTTGAGGATTCTCATATGGGTTCTCTTGTTTACTCTCATAGTCTACCCACATATGTATGGGAGATGAATTAAGCTGATAGGGAATATTTTTTGCTTCCAAAACAGAAGCAAAGACCAGAGCTCGGGCTTTGCAATCCCCCTCTCCTCGCTCCAGCACTTGCTCAACGGTAGGAAAATACCAGGGCATTTTATAAAGCTCCCAATCCAAGCTATAAGATATTCTAGCCAGGACTGTACTTTCTATAGCTACAGGGTCAGAGGGAAAATCATCCAGCATCAATTCAACAGCACTGGGATCAACATCAGGTTTAATAATTCTGTGAATAGTCATGACTAAGTTTAGAGGATTTGGGTATAACACAAGAAGAATCCAAAGTATAAATATAAGGGGAAAATATCTCCGAAAAGCTTTCCTCAAAGCATTATCGGATGCTCCAGAAACGTGTGGTATAGCTGTAGTCTCAGTCGAGCTATTGGTACTACCGGTAGAGGTCAATTATAACCATACCTTCCTTGTGACAATGAAGCTAGTCTCACGGCCGCATAAGCCGGTTCCAAAATGTCTAGTATTTTTCGTCATTATCTCTGTCTTTCCGTGACTAACTTTATGTTCACTGAGAAAAAATCTATTCTTTTAAGACATCCCGAATTGACATACAGCCGGGCGAGGCCGTTCCTGAAAAAGAACCAGAGACATTTTTTAGGAAGGATTCACTAGGTGCCCACCGATTTATCATATTTCTGCTTTGCTGCTCGGAAGCTTTGAACCGATTCAGGCAGCATTTCCATAATAGGAAGCCGATAGGGACACCTCTCTTCACAGTCACCACATTCAGTACAGTTGGCTGCCTTTTCTACTGCGTCAGCGAACATACCTGTGAACAGCCGTTCCGGCGGTAGCCGTCTAATAGCGCTCTTGATAACCATAACCGTAGATATCGGTATTTCTTGAGTACAGGGCTGGCAGTAATCACATCGACGGCAAAACCTGTTACCCAGTTCGCTTCTCAGCCTCTGCATTTCACTTCGTTCGGCTTCGCTCATGTCCCACGATCCCTTTAGGACCCCAATAATCTCCTCTATCTCACGGGGTTTCTCGATGCCCGGTATTGGTAACACGTCAGGGAACTGGAGGAGGTATTTGAAGGCGATAGTCACGTTGTCCAGTGCCCCACCGGCCAACGGTTTCATGGCAATGAACCCCACATCGTGTTTACGACATAGGGGTAGCAGTTCGTCTGCCGCTTCGCAGGTAATGAAGTTGAAGGGAAACATTAACGTCTCGAAACGGTCT
>JGI2173J19968_10000297_pt1 | contig 17817 bp, 18 predicted proteins | sample DeeMarSWOR136_30_FD_19968 | JGI IMG/M metagenome (IMG submission 19968) | reverse complement strand
AGAACATTTTGGCTTGTTTCGTTCACTATGTTATTCTACAGTCTTGCACTTTATCCTCTTACAGCGTTGCTTCTGCCAGTTTTTATGGCACAGCAGTTGGGATATGATTACATATCAATAGGGATGGCTTTCATGTTTTATAGTTTGATAACATCTTCAATAGCGTTCGTAACCCTAAGAATACCGCTTGGTGTAGGACGAGTTGTCACTCAGAGCCTTATCGCCTTGTTTGCAACCTTCTTACTGGCAAACTCGGGCATTTACTTTCCTGCGCTCTTCTTGGCACTGGCTCTGGCAAATGGTCTTGGATTAGGTTTCTTTGAGTCTATCATTGCTAAAGCCACGAGAAATAGAATGAATGTTTCCGTCGATATAGGATTGCTCAACACACCAATGAGGCTTGCTGAGTTCTCCTCTGTGTTGGGTGCAGGACTTGTCGCTCAGTCCTTAGGATATTTGCCCATATTCGTTGCTTCAGGGATTTTTTTCATGGTTTTCTCGGTGCTCTCTTTGTATATCCTCAAAGCAGGAAAAACTGGAATCTATACTTGATAGAATGGCGCGCGCAGATATTTTGGAGCAGTAATAGCTCATTGAGAATCTTTTACTTGAATGTACTGGAAACTGCAATGCGTGTGCATTGCTCTATCACCGAGTGCAAGTTCTTGCATGGTTAGCTAGAGGGTATTTCATTCAAAAAGTGAATTGTAGTGAAATGTATTCTATTTTTCATTGAGAGCTTTGAGGTCCTCTTTTGTTGGGACTCCTTCAATTTTCTTTCCTTTAAGGATTATTGTCGGAGCCTTTATTCCTTTGAACAAGAGCTTCATCTTGCCTAAAGAACTCAAATTTTCTATATCTACGATTTCATATTCTAATCCATTTTCTTCACAGAACTCGTTTACTACATCCACCGCCTTTCTTTGGTCCTCTGTCAAGTATCCATCCCAAGATCCTTTTGGAAGGTCTTTGAGTCCGGAGCAAATGTCATGCCTTGAAGTAACGCATGGATGTCCCATGCTGTCTTTATCTACATAATCGAGTGTTGGAATACCTTTGAGACTTGAGATGTAAACTTTTATTTTCTCCAATTTCAGAAATCTCCGTTAACAATTATGTCAAAAACGCATTTAAAGTTATCACCTAAAATAGTCCAAGGAAAAGGAAAGAATTCATATACATATCGTTTACTTTATCCTACTTGAGAATTGTATTCAATGAAGATTGTTGTTTTTAGGTGTAATAATCTGAGGAGAGAAGCAGATGGATTTTGAAACTGGATTTGAAATTCATAAATCATTTTAAATATGACCGTCAACGTTAAGCCGCAATGTTAAACCAGAAAAGTAAACACAAAGAATATCGATTGCGCAAAACAGGGGCTGACAAGAGGATTGAAGAAGTCAAGGCTAGGATCGAAAAACTTCTGGAGAAAATGAGCAAAGTCGAAGTTCAGCTTGCCCGCAGGGAAAAGGAATTAGAAGGCTAAGCTAAACACAACAGCTAACTTCTACGACCACTCAAAATATGCGTATGCGCACACATTGTTAGAATTTTTTGTACGATGACTATGGATTCTGTCTTCATAACCTACTTATCTTCCTAACTGCACAAGAAGACTCTGGTGGAAACAACATGAGCTCATCAACACAACTTGAACAAATTCAAAAGAAAAGGGCAGAATTGGAGAACGAGTTGCGGTCCTTAGAGGAAAAAGAGAAAGACTTGGAAGCAAGCGTGAAAATAGTTGAAGAAAAACGGATAGTTGAAGATTTAGAAGAAAAGGTTAAGGCGAAACGGGCAGTTGTGGAAAAACTGGAATCTAAGAAAAGAGAACTAGAGAAAAAATTGGGAGAACCTCGAAAGAAAGAGCCTATGGAAGTAATTGTAGAATCGGTTGCTGATGGAGATCACCAGGAAAAAGAGGAAATTCTGCCTGCATTATTGGAAAAGATGAAGTAGCTATAATAGCTACTTTCTCTTTCTGAACAGCTTTGCACTATGTTCTGTTGCGTATTCAATACCTTGCCTTTAGTTTTGATGTGTTGTATTTTGACCTTTGAATGATAAAATGTTCTCAAGAAAATCTGCCAGAGTTCCTCTATGTAGACATGATGTGGAGCGTGGGATTTGAACATTCACTCCCATGAATATCATCCAATCTCCTTTTTTGGTTTTTCAGTGCGCCCAAAAGTCTCCTCAGAAAACGGCAATTTTGCATCTGTGGTTATATTCAAGCCTAGTTGTTTCAGTGACTTTTCGTTACCTTCATTCATAACATGCGTAGTGTGCATCTCACAACCTCTTAATCTGACCAGCGCTTCTACGCATCTGCGTGCACTCTTGTCCGTCACCGCGCTTGCAGCTATCGCGTTTAGTATTTCCTTTACATCCAATGACGTGCTTCTCGACCCCATTTTATTCTTTAGTTGCATAATGCTCTGAATGACCTTTGGGGATATCACGTCGACTTCATCAGGTATATTTCCAGTGATCTTTGTTGCATTGAGAAGGACTGCCGATTCAGCGTAGAGTAGTGGCGAATTCTTGCCAGTAACAATCAAAGCTTTGCCAGAGTCTAAAAAAATTTCAATCGCTGCGCCACAGAACACCCCTTTACATCCTTTTCCGGCGTTCTTTCTCTTTCTAGCATCTACTGCTGCCTCTCTTGCTGGCAAGACAACAGAACGATCTTCAGGTTTTACGCCTGCCTTTTCCATAATTTTTTCCATTCTCTGAAATGTATCATAAAGAGTATCGCCCTCTACAAATTCCCGGTGATATCTGAAATATCGTCTCACAATCTCCTGCTTACTTGCTTCACGAACTGCTGGATCATCGATTATTCCCTTTTCAACCATATTTACTCCCATATCTGTTGGTGATTTGTATTTCGCCATTGGATCGTTTTTGTCAACTATTTTGTCGATTATTTTTTTTATTATTCCAAAATTTTCTACATCTCTACTGTAGTTGACTGCCATTATTCCATATGCTTCTTTGTGGAACGTGTCTAAGACATTGTAATCTCCTATGTCGGCGGTTGCTGCTTCATACGCGATATTTATAGGATGGTTGAGGCTTAGATTCCACACTGGAAACGTTTCAAATTTCGCAAAACCGGATTTAACACCTCGTTTTCGGTCATTATAAATTTGCGCCATACAGAATGAGAATTTACCGCTACCTGGTCCAGGAGCAGTGACAACAACGATCTTTTTCTTAGTATTCACATACTCCTGCTTGCCGTATCCCTCAGCGCTTACAACAAAATCCAGATCTTTAATGTAGTCTCGTATCTCATAATGTGTAAAAACTTGTATTCCCCTATTCTGCAGTTTCTGTTTGAATTTCTTTGCTGTCAATTCGTCGTTGAATCTATTAATTACGACAGCTGAGGTCTCTAAACTAATCTCGCGAAGATCGTTTATGTCTTTGAGTATTTGGTCATCATATGCTAATCCAAAGTCTCGTCTAATTTTTCTCCCTTCAATATCCTTTGCACTGATACAATGTATTATTTCAACATTTTTTCCAAGTCTCCGAAGCATCTGTGCTTTAGTGTCAACATCAAACCCTGGAAGCACACGTGAAGCATGAGAGTCATAACGCAGCTTGCCGCCGAATTCTAGATATAGTTTGTCGAACAACGAAACACGATCAAGTATCTTTCTTATCTGCGTATTCAGGTATTCTCTTGTGTCAAATCCGATTTTTCTAATCATTTAGCCATCTTCTGTTGAAGCAATCAATAATTCTGCATATTAAGTTTGTGCGCTCCTACTTAGGAGCCTTGTACGGAGGGTTTCGAAGTATATTGCGAGGTAAGCGCTGAAGCAAAATTATGAGCGCTTCTGATAACATCGGAGCGTGTCATGTTTTCTGCGCGCGTGTGTCCGCACACTTCCAATTCTTCGTCAGGTTATTTTTTGATTGCCAACTTCGCACCACAAGCAGAACATTTACCATCTGCCGTAATTTTTGGCTGTTCACGAACTTCTGCTTTACAAAGTCCACATTTTACCATAATTTCACCTCCGCAAATTGAAATAACACTAGGAAAACTTGTTTAAGCCTCAAGTATTTAAAATTGTGTTGCTGTTATGCCACAGTCACATATATTTAAAAGCTGCGCTCAAAAAAAGTGTTTTCATGAATTACCAAGAAGTAATTGCTAGAGATATTTCCGTGAGGTTTACGCATCCATATCCCTTCTCGAACAAGATATATCAAAATCTGAGGGTTGGTTACGCTTTCACAAAAACGAATGCACGTGCAAACATAAACGATAAAAGCACTTTAAGCTAAAAGGGATTAACATGAATCGAAAAGAAAGATTAGAAAATATAGCTAAATCACCGATTTCCTTCCCTTATCTGAGACGCTTCAACATCGGAGCAGGTTTTCTACATCTGATCCAAGGAATAATTATGGTGGCTCTCGGATTACTTAAAACCTATCCTAGAGACATATACACGTTTTACCTTAAATTTGAAATGATAAGCCCATCCATTTTCCAAGTTGGACCGAATCCTCAAATCTTGCTTACAATAGACTATGTAGGAGTGATAGCAGCTTTATTTCCTTTGATCTCCGCAATAGCACATTTCACCATCGCTTTTCCAAAAAATGAAAGCTACAATCAAAACCTCAAGAAAGCAATGAACCCGTACAGATGGTATGAATACGCCTTCTCAAGCTCAATAATGATAGTGCTGATTGCGTCGTTTGTGGGAGTATGGGATCTATGGTCACTTGTAATGATATTCGTCTTGAACGCAATGATGATAACGTTCGGATACTTGATGGAAAAAATCAATCAACACTCTGAAAAGACCGATTGGTCACCTTTTGTCCTGGGATGCATTTCAGGAGGAACACCTTGGATAGTGCTGTATTCATATTTCGTCGCAGCCATAGGCAGTGTGAATGCTGACGTACCAACATTCGTGTACATGATACTTTTTATATACTTTATCTTGTTCAACATCTTCGCGGTAAACATGGTGCTGCAATACAAAGGCGTTGGACGCTGGAAAGACTACCTTTACGGCGAAAGAACCTACATAATGCTAAGCTTCATAGCAAAAAGCATTCTAGCATGGCTAGTATTCATAGGAATCTTCGCACCATTCTAGCGCGCGTAACAGAGGAAGCCATTGCATTTCGAAAATCAAGGAACAGCTACACTGCTTCACCTTCTGCCATTGAATGTGTAATACGTCTTTAGTGCGGGGGGTGGGATTTGAACCCACGAACCCCTACGGGACAGCCGCCTCAGGGCTGCGCCTTTAACCTGGCTTGGCAACCCCCGCGTCTTTAGATAATTCCTTTATTCCCTAATTTTGTGCTTTCAATTAAGTCTTGCTTTAGATGAGGAGAAAACCTATTTCAGTTTCCACAATTCTCTTAAATTTGGTTCACTATATTTTTGCAGCAAAGTAGCCCTAATGAACTGTTTGAAGCTTATGGATTTCGGAGCGTAACTTGTTTGGCTAAGATAAGAGCGGTTTTGTTTGATTTGCATGAAACTCTAGTTCATGCGGAAAATCCGGTTACCGTTGAAGAAATTTCAGAGCACCTCTTTAACAAAGGCTATGAAGTTTCGCCACAACAGCTTAGCGCGTCATGGATGTTTGTGGCGTTCATAGATTATCCAAAATATGGATACAAAAGCTGGAATTCCTATTTATCCCGCATCTTCTGGAGACTAAAGGTCAAAGTGGACAAAAAAACATTAAGAGACATCGTTAAACTCCAAGAATCAAACCCGTACCAGCTGTATTCAGATGCAACAGAAGCGGTTATAAAAGCAAAGAAAAGCGGATTAAGAATCGCTGTGGTGACAACAGTCGCTTATTTCCAATTTAAAAAAGCTATCAAGCCAATAAAGAAATATTTCGATTTTGTCATGACCGGTTTTGAAGCTGGATGCGACAAAACAAACCCAAAAATGTACAGAAAAGTACTGGAAATTTTGAAGGTCAAGCCAGAAGAGGCGATCATGATTGGAGATAACATACAAGTGGATGTTCTCCTACCTAAGAAGTTGGGTATACACGCCATACTCTTGGACAGAAAAGGTCAGAATCTGAAGTGCAAAGCAGCAAAGGCTGTGGTAAATAACTTGCAACAAGCCCTAGAAATCATCTTAGCGTCTCAAATCAAATAGACTCGTAGGCAAAAAAAAGAAGAATGTAAGGAATACCGCTGACTCTACAGCAGCCGAAAGTCTTCTTTTATCGTGGTTAACACAACATGAGTATTTGTCCGCTCAACGAACGGCAAAGCCAACAAGCGCTTTGTAAATTTGCCTAATTCTTCTCTACTCTTAAACTTGGCGACAACCAAAGCGTCTATCAAGCCCGTGACATCGTATACGCAGCACACGTTTGGAAGCCGGGCAATTTCATTCTCCATCTCTAAAAGCCTTCCTTTAGAAACAGTTACTTCACACACCACGGTCAATTTGTATCCTAATTTTTCTTGATCTAGCAACGCTGAGTATCCGGTTATTATTCGCTCTTTCTCCATCTTCTTTATCCTTGACAAAACCGTGCCAATAGAAACACCGCATCGTTTAGCGATCTGCCTAGAAGAAAGCCTAGCGTCAAACATCAAGGCTTCCAAGATTTTGACATCTGTCTTATCTAAATCCATATTCTTCACCTCCACTCATACATTTATTCAACAACCATCGAATCTATTCTACATTTGTCCCGAATTTAGTCAACAATATTTTTATACTTATAGAAATAAATCTTTTTGCTGTAAACATGACTAACGCTGGGGCATCTTATGGTAAGCCACAAACCGCGAACAAACCAAAACTTATCGACATGTCTACGGCTGATAAAGAACGCTGACTACATCCTCTTACACTTCACAGATCTACTTGGCTCCCTCAAAGGCAGAACAATTTCAGCAGAAGAAGCAGAAAACGCCATACGAGAGGGAGTAGGCTTCGACGGCTCCTCAATAATAGGAGGAGTAAACATAGAAGAAAGCGACATGGTCATGAAACCCGACGCCTCCACATTTGCTGTCTGCCCACAATACTTTTACGATAAAGCTGTTGCAAGTTTCATCTGCGATCTCTCTAGGCCAAACGGAAAAAGATTCGAAAGCGACCCTAGACACATTTGTCAAAAAAGCACCGAAAAAATCTGGGCAAAAGGATACGACCCAACAGCCGCCGCTGAACTAGAATTCTATCTCGTGCAGAAAGATGAAGAAGGCGAGCTGTACCCAGTTGAAAACCACATAATAGATAAGCAAAGATATTTCGACATAGCGCCCGGTCGAGACATCACAGAAACCTACCGAATGGACTTATCCAATGCTTTGTTCACCATGGGGATTACAGTAGAACGAGAAGGACATGAAGTGGGTTCAGCCCAAAACGAAATTACATTCACATATTCAGATCCAGTAACAACCTCCGACAACATCATGCGCCACAAGTTCGCAGCCAAAGCCGTAGCAGACAAAAAATACGGTTGGACAGCAACTCTTATGCCGAAACCTTGGTTCGGCAAAGCTGGCAGCGGTATGCATGTTCATCTTGGACTTTTTGATAGAAAATCTGGTGTAAACCTGTTTTACGATCCAGAAGGTTATGCGCATATTTCGCAGACATGCTGGTATTTTATTGGCGGTCTTCTGGAACATGCTAGAGCGTTATGTGCTTTGGTAGCGCCTACAGTCAACAGTTACAAGAGGTTGGTTCCAGGCTACGAGGCGCCTGTTTACATAGCGTGGTGCAGGAAGAACCGTTCAGCGCTGATAAGAGTGCCAGGGTATTTCCCAGGAAAAGAAAATGAGGCAAGAATAGAACTTAGAAGCCCTGATCCGTTGTGCAATCCATATCTTGCCTATGCTGCAATGTTTGAAGCTGGACTAGACGGCGTCAGAAGGAAAACTGAACCTGGAAACCCTGTTGACACGAACATTTATCACCTTAGCGACTCCAAGCGTAAAAAACTCGGCATCGGAGTTTTGCCTGCATCTCTGAAAGAGGCCTTGGAGGAGTGGGACAGCGACGATATCTGCATCCGAGCTTTAGGCAAAGAAAACGCAGAGAAATACGTAGAGTTGAAGATGGAAGAGTGGAAAGAGTACCAGCCACACATGCCAAACGAAAAAAGCAGAGTAACCTCATGGGAAATCCAAAAATATCTCTACGCTTAACAGCAAACAGACGTATTTAAAGTAAATCCTAAACACGCGGTTTTTTTCAAAAAAAGAGGATGGTGGAGTGGTCACTATCAAGGATAGAATAGTCACTATCTCATGGATAGGGACCGAGTCCTGCTGCTTCGTTGAACGCGTTAGCTATGTCTAGCCACATGTATTTGTAGTCGTTGTCCCACAACCAGTCGTAGACCAAATAAGGATCCATGAATCCAGTGTTACCGAAGATGATCCAGTATTCGGCTGGGGAGTAATGCTTCGCTCCTTTGTCATATAGCTGAGCCCTGATTTCGTGCTTCCAGTATCCAGGCGAATATCCGGGTTCGCATGGTGGAGGCGGTGGAGGCTCACAAGCAAACACTATGGGAGCCATTAGAACCATCAACGCGAGCACAGTCAAACTTAAAGCAATTTTGTTGAATTTCATATTTAATCCCAAAAAATACTACGAATGTTAGTCTAATTAGGTTTGTGAAGGTGATTTCTAGAACACAACTGAGACATTTTCTGTTTCTTATATCGTAAACCATTTTTCAAGCAGAAAAGTAGGGCAACGGACATGGAATCATAGTGCCACACAAAAACAGCTACGGAAAATCTTTCTTGCACAAGTAATAAAAGCAAAAGTGGAAAGCATAGATTTGTGCTTTCAGGAGATGACAGTTTGAGGTTTGGCGATGTATTGACCGCTGTAGCATCTTTATTCTTGATTACTGTCTTGGTTTCTTACCCCTTAGAAACAGTGCTGATTCCAACCCTAGGCTTTTATTTGGGACCTACACTAGGTGCACTCGTTTCTGTCTTGACCAGTTCTTTGATTGTTGGTTACATATTCGCTCAGAAGACATTGGAAAGCAGGAAGGAATCAATAGCTAAGATTTCAGTTTTGTTTGCGGTTCTCATGATCTTCTCTATTGTGATAAACAATGCAGCTCTTGAAGAGGACTTTAATCTATGGGTTCACGAAACATATCAAGAAGCGAACCCCACAGCTTCATTGTCAACATTTGAGTGGTATGTTATTGGAGGCTTGTTCATAGGTTCCCAAATGTTCATGAACGCAATTACTCTGGCTCCGTTAAGTTTTATAGGACTATATATTGGTTCAATGCTTAGGAAATCCTTAGAGAGTTAAAAATAGCCAAAAAAATATCCTGCAATTATTCATGATGCCAGCATTGTTATCAGTCATAGTCAATAGAAGAATATGAATATCAAGCATGATGAAGTAGACACCGAATACTTTTCGTGTTTCACTTTTTTCTTGATATCAGCAAAACTTCAAAAACTCAACTTTTATGTGTGCTTAGGTCACTAATGCAACTTGAAATGGAAAAATGAGCATATCCAGAAAAATTTGCATAAATCTTAAATCTTTCATGCTTATAATACCAGTATGGATACCCTATGAGTGCCTTTTTGTGTTTAATAGGGATTGTCTCTCAAGTTGTAGAGATTTGCTCCTTCCTCTCACCGACTCTCTGTTAACATAGAAGGGCATGCATAGGGTTCTTCCCTCCATAAATTTTGACATAACCGAAAAACTAATTATAATTGAGAAGAAATCACTTGAGAGGTTGTTGTGAATGAAGNAGACAATGANGAAGCTTCTCTTGCAGCTTTTAAAAGATTCCAAAAGGAGTGACAGGGAATTAGCAAAGGTCCTGGATGTGTCACAGGCAACTGTGAGCAGAATGCGAAATAAGCTTGTAAGAGATGGAGTGATAAAAGAATTCACGGTCATACCCGACTTCACAAAGATGGGATTTGAACTTCTAGCAATTATCAGTTGCAAGTCAGAGTCAAGCAAGGAGATAGCAGAAAAAGCAAGAAAATGGACAATGTCAAAGCCAAATGTCATATTTGCAGGTAGAGCGGAAGGCATGGGAAAAAATGCAGTAATAGTTTCTATCCACAAAAACTTCACAGATTACTCCAATTTTCTCACACAACTCAGGTTTGAAGGCAAGGGTATCGTAGAAGACTATGAAACATTGATCGTCAGCTTAAACGGATTTATTGCTAAACCCCTCTCCCTAAAATATCTAGCAGAGCTCTGCGAAAAATGGTAGAATAACCGTTTTTTCAAATGCAAAAATCAGGCGAGATGAAGTAGCACCTAATACGCAGCATTTGAATAACACGAATGAAGAATAAAACAGAGTATGCTCTAAATTAACCAGTTGTAACAAAGCATTTATTCTATACTTCTGAGAAGACAGACCTATGAAATATGACGTTATAATCATCCTCGACTTCGGCGGACAATACTGCCATCTCATAGGAAGAAGAATAAGAGAGCAAAACGTCTACTCTGAAATAGTTCCGCACAACATAAAACCAGAGGAAATCAGGCTTCTAAATGAGAAGTTCAACGTGAAAGGACTAGTTCTTTCAGGAGGACCCGCCAGCGTTTACGAGTCCAACGCACCAAGATGCGACCCAAACATTCTATACTTAAACCTTCCAATTCTTGGTCTATGCTACGGACACCAACTCATTGCTCAAATAGTCGGAGGAAAAGTTGAGCCAGCTCGGCGAAGGGAATATGGAATTGCCCGTGTTACTATAGACAAGCCCTTAGGTGTTTTAAAAGGATTGGATAGAGAAGAGAGAGCTTGGATGAGCCATGGCGACACAGTCTTCTCCCTTCCGGCCGAATACGAGGTTTTAGCTCACACAGAAAACTGTCCAGTTGCCGCCTTTAGACATAAAGAGAAGCCAATCTACGGCTTACAGTGGCATCCTGAAGTGGTTCACACAGAAAAAGGCATGCAAATGCTTCGCAACTTCATCTTTGAAGTTTCCCGCTGTGAAGCCAACTGGAAAGTAAAGGATTTCATAGAAACAGCTGTACGAGAAATAAAGCAAACCATAGGCGAAAGCAAAGCCATCATCGGGTTAAGCGGAGGCATTGACTCAAGCGCAACCACAGCACTAGCTGCTGAAGCCCTAGGTAGAAATCTGACCGCAGTTTTTGTTGACCACGGCTTCATGCGAGAAGGCGAACCAGAGTTTGTTAAATCAACTTTTGAAAACCTTGAAATAAACTTAATTTTAGCAGAAGCGCGAGAACGGTTTCTGCAAAAATTAGAAGGCATAGCGGACCCCGAGAAGAAGCGCAGAATTGTTGGAGAAGAGTTCATTCGGGTTTTCGAAGAGGTTGCCAGACAAGTAGGCGCGAAGTATCTAATTCAAGGCACCATTTATCCGGACCGCATTGAGTCGGGTTTTAGAAAGTTTTCGGACAAGATAAAAACCCATCATAACGTAGCTGGTTTGCCCACAAAAATGGAGTTTAAAGCTGTAGTTGAGCCTCTACGCGACCTCTATAAGGACGAAGTACGTGAAGTTGCTGCGCAACTAGGATTACCAAAAGAAATTGTTTGGCGCCAGCCTTTTCCAGGTCCAGGGTTAGCTGTGAGAGTAGCTGGTGAAACGACGAAAGAGAAAATCGACGTTGCCAGAAAGGCAGATAAGATTGTAACTACAGAAATCGAAAAGGCTGGCTTGAAGGACAGCCTCTGGCAATATTTTGCGGTGTTGACTGACACCAAATCCACTGGTGTAAAAGGAGACGCTAGAGCCTATGGTTACACGGTTGCTGTTCGAGCTGTTGAAAGTCGAGAAGCCATGACAGCCAGCTTCGCAAAAATCTCCTACGATATCTTGGAGAGAATATCTACGAGGATAACGAATGAAATCCCGCAAGTTGTGAGAGTCGTCTATGACATTACTCATAAGCCACCAGCAACAATAGAATGGGAGTGACAGAAAAGTAATAATCAATTCTAGCTCTGTTTTGGTCTTGGAAAGAAACGACCTGTCTTCTCTTGGTATTTTATGTATTCCTCTCCGAATCTACGTATCAATAATTCCTCTTCTGCGACAGTTGCTCGCACATAGCCTAGAACTCCGACCAAGGGTAATAATGCCACTAGATTAAGCCAGATAAGGAAAAATCCTGAGAACATCAGGAAATATCCCAAGTAAGATGGGTGACGAACATAGCGATAGGGCCCCCATGTTACAAGCCTATGGTTTTCTGACATGGCCCATGAAACTGCATACCTGCCTCTGGCGATAACGCTCCAGATGAAGAGAAAGTATCCAGTTCCTGTCAGGACGATGCCAACAATCTGCACGTAGGAATCATATTGAAACTGCAACTGCAATGGAAAAACCTGTAAAGCATGAGTGAACCCGGCGAAAGCAAGAAACGAAAAGAAGACTGACTCAAGGAAGAAGAGCAGAGTGCCAAATGCCGCAAGTGATAACGTGAAGTTTTTGGGGCGTCTGATTTCTGCATGCACTTTTTTGTTCTTTCTACTCTGACGGAACCTTAAGACATTGGGCAGATTAACTGTGAAAAAGACTGCTAGACAAACGATAAGAAAACCTGCAGTTACGGTTTCGGACAACATCGTTTCGAAATAATAAAGAAAGGTTTATCTTACTTTCGTATTTTGTCTATCATTGCATTTCGCACATATGGAAGTTTTCGATGGCACTTCATGCTGGAAGCATGCTTGGAACGAAAAACGCAGTTTACAAGGTTACATTCATAATTCTACACGCGCTCAGTTTCAATTCTTCTACCTCTACCATATTATGACATGCGTCATATTTTTATGAAACTTCGTATATAATATAAACAGATGCCAAAGATTCAAATTGGATGAAGAAATGTCAGAGCAGATCGTTACCCAAGTAGTATGCTCGGAATGCGAAAGCACAAATATAGTTAGGGACTTAATAGCGGGAGAACTCGTATGTGGTGACTGCGGTCTTGTCATTCAAGAAAACATCTTAGACCGAGGAGCAGAATGGAAAGCCTTCACCCACCAAGAAGAGGTGTCTAGAGCAAGAGCGGGAAGCCCAACCAAGTATTACCACTATGACAAAGGTTTGTCTACGGTCATCCATGTCGATAGAGATGCTTTTGGTCGCCTATTGTCACCAAAAGTCAGACGTCAGATGTGGCGCCTTCGGAGATGGCAGATTCGATCAAGAGTTCACGCTTCCCAAAGCCGAAACCTTAGTCAAGCCATGAACGAACTTCAACGTTTATCTGAAAAACTCCATATTTCGTCCTCAGTGCAAGAAATGGCGGCAGTGATCTACCGAAAAGCCTTAAACAAAGATCTAATCCGCGGACGTAATATCGCATCAGTAGTGGCTGGATCCCTCTACGTAGCCTGCAGATTCACCAAAATACCTCGAACATTGAAGGAAATAGCAGAAGTTAGCCTTCGAGATCAAAAGGAAATCGCAAGAGCATACCGCTTGATAGTTCAAACACTGAAGATGAAAATGCCCATCGATAACCCAATGGAATACGTCACAAAAATAGCGGAAAAAGCCGGAATCTCTAGCGATGTCGAAGGACTAGCCATCAAGATAATTCAGAATGCCAAAAACAAACATGTTACTATGGGCAAAGATCCAACAGGACTGGCGGCTGCAGCGTTATATATGGCCTCTAAGATCAAAAGGAGAAAAACGACACAAAGCAGCCTTGCAAAAGCTGCAAACATAACCGAGGTCACAGTAAGAAATAGAGCAAAAGATTTGGGGAAAAAGCTTGACTTAGACTTCAGTTAATATGACTTCTTGCCCCAGTTTCTATGTAGTTGCAGCAGAGTTCCAAAGGTGTTATCTGCATTAATTGTTCTGTTGTGATTTACGAGCAGTGGTGTTATTCTTCTGGAAAATTCTCGTTCAAACACGAGTTTTTATCACAAGAGAAGGCTATGAATCTAAGGTTCCAACAATCAGAAGCCGTGTATATCCAAACATTCGGTTATGGCTAGCAAATATCAGGTGTTGCTTTCCGAAAATGTTTTCTTATATCTGACGAGCTTAACTTTGAAGGCGTGTGATAGTATGGGCGGCAAGACAGCATTCCTGTACCATGATGACTACCTAGGTTATAATTTTGGATCCATGCACCCACTAAGACCGAAGAGATACAAGGACACGTTTGAGCTGCTTCAGAAGTTAGGAGTCTTTGATGCAAAGGTTAAACATTATAAGCCTGATCGTGCAAGCGAGGAGGATTTAATGCTAGTTCATTCAAAAGAGTACATTCGAATGGTCAAGATGCAATGCGAGACTGGAACAGGCTATCTCGATTACGGAGACACCCCGGCTAGAAGAGGAGTTTACGAGGCGTCGTGTGCAAAGGTAGGAGGATCAATACTCGGAGCGAATCTTATTATGCGTGGAGAGGTTGAACACGCATTCAACGTGGGTGGAGGCTTGCATCATGCTACAAGGAATAGAGCTGCTGGTTTCTGCGTGTTTAACGACGTTGCAATAGCGGCAAGGCACGTTCAGCAAAGACACGGTTTGAAAAGGATTGCCATCGTTGATGTGGACGGGCACCATGGGGATGGAACACAATGGACATTCTACAAGGAACCAATTCTCACGATTTCTCTCCACAGATATGGAGGATTTTATCCTGGAACCGGAAGCGTTGACGAAATAGGTGAAGGGGATGGTAAGGGATACTCTGTAAACGTGCCTTTGCCGATTGGAACTTCTGATGAAGCTTACCTTGAGGCATTTAACGAGATAGTCCCACCATTGATTGAGCGATTTAAGCCGGAAATACTCTTGACCCAATTCGGTGTGGACACTCACTATCAGGATCCACTTGTTGGTCTGGCCTTGACGACCAAATCTTATATTAAGGTCAGCTCAACGCTCCATCAATTGGCGCATAAGATCTCAAAAGGAAGGCTCCTAGTATTTGGCGGCGGAGGTTACGAACCCAGCAACGTTTCCAGATGTTGGGCGTTGATATTCATCACCATAGCAGATGTTACGCCTAAAGATGAAGATACTTACAAAGGACTCTTTGACAGAGACATAAAGGCTCAGAATCCAAGAATCTTAAAGAAGGTTCGAGACACCATCAAGGATGTGAAGAAAATCGTTTTTCCGCTACACCATTTATAGTTAAACCACACGCCTCTCTGGAACTCGATCCTGCACATAACATAAGGGTTTTCTTTTCATATGCGAATATGTCTGCTTCCAAGATCATCAATCTCTCGGTGATAAAATGTTTAAAGCATTCAAGGAAAACCTGATGATCCTCTTCGGCTATTCTCAACTATTTCCTCTGTGTTTTGCAGTGTTTGTCAGCATGCTAGGTTTTGGACTGGTTATGCCTCTCTTGCCAATCTACGCAAGAGACTTTGGTGCTACAGGCACACAACTTGGCTTCTTGACTGCTTCATTCGCAATAGCTCGACTGATCACGACATTTCCCGGCGGTTGGCTTGCTGACAGAGCAGGAAGAAAAAAACCGATAATATTGGGATTACTCGCTTACTCCGTTGTGATGGCTCTATACGGGTTTTCGCAAGATGTCAACCAATTAATACTCTTTAGAGGACTGCAGGGCATGGCTTCCGGAGTTGTTTGGCCAGTGATAAGCACCATGGTTGTTGACAAGGTGCTTCCAAGGGATAGGAGCAAGGCTATAGGACTTTACGAGATGATGCACTTCCTAGGGATGGTAATAGGCCCAGGGCTTGGCGGCGTGCTGGCAGGGATGTTTACCATTGCTGTCCCGTTTCTTGTTTGCGGAGTATTAGCCTTCATCAGTTCCATCATTGTGGCTTTGACTGTGCAGGAAACGGCTACAACGGAACTAAGGATCTATGATGTTTCAGTCGAAATCCCTCACTTCAGAACAGCCTCGAAATCCTCAACGCACAACAAAGCCATTAGAGCACTCAGAGAGCTAACACCTTATACGGGCATCTTCGTAGGTCTTTGCCTAGCTCAGTTGATTTTGGTATTTTCCAACGCATTGATGCAACCAGTGTTATCCGTATATGCCAACGAAGAGATGGGCATATCAGAAGTGGGAGTGGGAATGCTCTTCACTGTCCAAGGAATTGTGACTCTACTTGCAACTATCCCCATAGGTATAGTCGCTGATGAAGTTGGAAGGAAACCTATTATTGTTTTAGGGAAGGTCATTCATGCCTTGGCTGCAATACTGGTCATTTTATCTGGAAGTTTCTGGCCTTTGCTCCTTGTTATGACTATGCGAGGCTTTGGCCGTTCAATGTCTAATCCTTCAATTACCGCTATGTTTTCAGGTCTTGTTCCGATCTCGAAAAGGGGAAGAGGCATGGGGATTTTCAATTTATTCCGCAATGTTGGATTAGTTGCGGGCTCTACCGTGGGAGGCTTTCTCTATGAATTCTCATCTTCTGAAGCACCTTTCATCGCTTGTGCCAGCGTGGGTCTAATTGGAGTGCTCGTCGTGTTACTAATGGTTTCTGAGCCCAAACAAGGTTTACGATAGTTACTTGCGTAAACTCTATGGAATAGTCATCACTTGAGCTCGTAGATGAAGACTAACCAATTCTCAAAGAAAAAGATGTTGCCAGCAAACTCCGCTTTTTGTGTTATTTGAAGTGAGGAATTACTGTTTTTGCAAGAAGCCTTAAGCCCTTCACAGAGGGGAAATCGTAGAATCCTGCCACGATTTTTTCGGCTCCGGCTTTCTGGTATTGCTCTATTTTCTGTACGCATTGCTCAGGGGTCCCAATGAGACAATTTAGATTTTCTCTAGGCTTTTTCATTGAACGGATCAATGGTTCAGCTAATTTCCTTACCAAATCCTCATTATCTGCTACTAATACGCAACCACTTCCTCCATAAGCGACTCGTATCCTTTGAGATTTTCTTCTGATATGCCTCATTCTTTCTTTAATCTGCATCACACCATTAGCTAGTTGCTTTGGTGTAGGTAAAACTGGGATCCAACCATCGCCCATATCGGCAACGACATTCCTTATAGCCAGAGAGTTTCCACCGATCCATATTGCGGGATGTGGTTTTTGCAGAGGTTTTGGCTCTAAGGTGGCATCCTTTAGTTGAAAGTAGTCTCCTTTATAAGATACATGTTTTTCTGTCCAGAGTCTCTTTATTATTTCTACAGTCTCTCTCAACCGGTCGACTCTCATTGAATGTTTATTCCAGTAGAAACCAAAAGCTGTATGCTCATCTCTAAACCATCCAGCACCGATACCTAATTCAAGTCTTCCCTTTGAAATATTGTCAAGCGTCGAAGCCATCTTTGCTAAAAGCGATGGGTGGCGAAACTGATTACAAAGCACATAAGTCCCAAATCTAATTTTATGCACTGATGATGCTAACGCAGATAAGACGGTCCAAGCTTCTAGTCCATATGGACGACCGCTTGGTGAGATAAGATGATCAGAAAGCCACACAGAGTCGTACCCAAGACGTTCAGCTTCTTTCGTAATCGTCAAAAAAGTATCCCAATTAGCATAAGTGGCAGACACATGAAGAACTACCCCAAACTGCATTCTAAGTCCCACATTATACACGCGCACGCTTCCCTTTACAATTTTCTAAAAGAACAAAATCATTCTCATTGTCAATGAGGAAATAGCTGTGTTTGTATTTGTGATGCGTAGGCTTCTAGTCATTTATCATTCTTAATGAACTTCATGAAAAATACTCGATGGCGGGAGAATCTTACCAACAAAATGAGTATAAAATATGCACTCGTACTTCTAGAAAGCTTGCTGAAACACAAATAGGAAAGCGAAGTGGAGATATCCCCCC
>JGI2173J19968_10000296_pt1 | contig 17819 bp, 24 predicted proteins | sample DeeMarSWOR136_30_FD_19968 | JGI IMG/M metagenome (IMG submission 19968) | reverse complement strand
GTTAAATTTTAACCCAACCAACCAACCCAATAACCAAAAAAGTGGCCAAAGAAGAAGGGTTAAAATTATTGCTTTGTTGAATGCTGGATATTGCAGGGTGTACGCGAAAATTGTAAAAGCAGAGTCCTAATATAAGATTAACCAAGAAGGGGATAGTTATGCCTAAAATCCTTATTGTCTATTATAGTAAAACTGAAAACACTGAGAAGATGGCTAAAGCTATAGCAGAAGGAGCTGGAACTTTTCAAGTTGAGGTAGAATTAAAACGTTCTGAAACACCTTGGAGGTTAGCGAGTTTCGACGCTATATTGATTGGAGTCCCAACTTATCATCACAACATTACTGATAACATTAAAAAATTTCTCGAGCAAATCGCTTTTCACAACGTCAACTTAAAAGGTAAGATTGGAGCAGCGTTTGGATCTTACGGCTGGAGCGGCGAAGCACCAAGAATGGTTCTTGAAATAATGGAACATAAATTTGAAATGAAAGTCCTAAAACCGCCACTGCTTATCAAGTATACGCCTGACGAAAAGGGTTTAGAGGAATGCCGTAAATTAGGAAAAAATGTTGCTGAACAAATCCTACAATCATCCTAAGCGCGCCTCAATGCTGAACTTGCCGGTTCTATTCGTTTTCATAGTAGCTTAATCCTACAGTCACTCCGCTGGAGATAGCAAACCACACAATTATCACGGTTAGGTTTTCCTGAGAGACTATGTAGGCTGCACCAGCGCGCGCAACCTAGAAGATGTGGAAAAATGATGTCAAAAAAACAAAATATAAAGTCAGGTTATAGCTTGATTTTGATTGGTTCTTTCAGATAATCCATTGTCTTTTTGTCAATAGCCGCTGTGATTTCTTCGTCGTTTTCTCCCCGCTTGATGTCAACTTTGTTTTCAGTTGGTTCAATATGGTTCACATTGGCTCTTCTACGCTTCACTCCAGTAACTTTTTGAGGACCAGTTATGAGCACAAAGTTTTTGTCAATCACATCTACGATTATGCATTTGCTTCCTGCTTCTCGACCAGTAATTTTGACGCAGATTCTTCCAACCTCGATTGCTGGCAACATGAAACCTCCAATAATATCTTTGAAAGTAGAAACCATCAACCATATTTATAACTTACCGAACTTCAAACCATTTTTTCAAGATTTTCCTAACACAACACGGTCAATTGTCATGCACAGCGTCTGAAAAACCTCGTTGGACTCTAACTCAGTGGTGTCAAGTATCAAATTGAAGGGCGACAAGTCTTCTTCAAGATCAAAACCATACAAGCTCTTATAGATACTCTTGGTTTTTGCATCTTTTTTCTTCAGAACACTGAGAGCCTCCTCAACGCTGAGGCGGTCTCTTCTTGCGAGTCGTCTAGCTCTCTCTTCCGGCGAGACTTCTAACCATACTTTGAAAGCATTTCCTTTTAAAAGCCAAGGCATGGTCCAGCTGTCATAGACAATGTTTCCTCGTTTCGCCCACTCCATCAACTTCTCGTCCACTCTCTTGTCAAACTCATGATTCTTCGTTCTCTGTTGAAGAAACTTCATTCCCTCCTCGCTTTCCCACCAGCCTCTCTCGCCTGGTTTGAATCCCGTTTTTATGGCTAATGCTTTCAAAATGCCTCCACCAGATAGATATTTAAGTCCATATTTTTTGGCTAAGCGCTTAGCTAACGTGCTTTTTCCACACCCAGTCATTCCAGCCACGCAAATCACTATCTTCTGTTTCCGCCTATTCTGAGCCATGCCTAGGCGCTCCTTGTCGCCTGCTTCAAAAGTTCTCGAACACAATTATGACATAAATGACCACCATACATGCGCCCCAGTCTCTTCTGACTTGCAGTAAGCTTTCGTAGTTGGGATGGATTTGCGCTGGGAACTCCTGAGAGAGGCTGGCCGCATCTGCTGCAACGTAAGACACTGGTTTTCTCCCGCTTGTAGTTTGTTTTGGTGCGTCCTCCTGGCAGTCGAAGAAGACGGCGTTTTCTGCTTCTTGTTCGGAGGGAGGGTTTAGGCATCTATTCAGTCGCTCCCATTCCTAAACCAAAGAGATGTGAAAAGATGACGCCAGAAGTTAAGGAGCAGAGGGGATACCACCAGACGATGGTCAGTTGTAGCATTTCGCCAAACCATGGGAGATGCGCAATCACTTCACCGCCATAATAGCCTATGAGAAACTGCCATAGAAGAAGAATTGGAACGAAAAAAATCAGGGAAACCTTCATTGACTGCCACGCCATTTTAGACTGAATCTTCATAATTCGAGGCTGCTGCTTCTGAACCTTAGCAAGCAGTTTTTTGTCACCACTTTTTCTCGCTTTCTTGAACTCATCATTCCAAGCGGAAATCTCCCGCCGCCAAGCGTCACGTTGTTCTTTATTAGTGAGAAGTTTGTTGGCTAGAGACGTTACTAACGTAAGACCTATGGCGACGAGGAGAGCTGCGATTGTTGCCCCCGGCGCGTGCGGCATCAACAACCAGTCTAGAATTGACATCACATTTCACCATTCAACAATTTCATAATCTCTTTCGCTGCTTTAACTTGTTTTCCACTGGGGTTTTTAACAATTTTCACTGATGCACCAGTTAAAACTGAACACGCAGCGGCCATAAACCTTGAAAAAAGAAACTCCTCCATTATTTCACTTTCCAGAGCTTTATCTCTTTTCCGAGTTGTGTCTCTAAATCTGCGGGAAAGCACCTCCTGTGGTTCAGCTTCAACCAAAACAAAAGCAGTAGGTTTTAGAAGTTGCAGAACTGGAAACGGTAAACCCGCTAAGTATCCGTCTGCCGTTTTTATAGACATATGAGTGTCCACAATGACAACTCCTTCAATGTTAATCGCCTTCTTAGAGATAGTCTCCGCCGCTTTCTTCTGAAGGTCAAGTTGAAAAGACAGATTCGTTTTTCTTAAATCGTCTCTGTGAAAGGATTCACCGAGTTTCTTGGACAGCTCCACCATGACCGTTCCGTAGTTTATCACAACAACTTTTCTTTCAACCTGTTCTGCAAGCTTCAAGAGTTCATTGCAAACCGTGCTTTTGCCAGTTCCAGGTATACCCGTCACAATCACAACTCTGCCCAATTGTTACCCTCCAAGAAGACCGCGAAGCGCTGGATACATTTCTGCAACTTGTTCCTGCATCAAAAGCTGATAGTATTGGTAAAGAATGCCCACAGATAACAAGACACCCATTCCAGACCCGAAGACACCGAAGAAATCCGCTACCGAAGCAATTAGCCCAACTATAACTCCGCCAAGCACCGCGACTATAGGAATGTAACGTTTGAGAATCATTTCAACAGGTCTTTGAGACCTTCGAAATCCAGGAATCTGCATTCCGGAGTCAACGAGTTGTTTTGCCACGGTTTTTGGGCCTAAACCTCCTACTTCGAGCCACGTGAGGGAGAATACAATGCAGAATGCAACCATGATGCCCGTGAATATCAACGCCCGTAGTGGGTCGGTCGCAACTTCCGATAAGTTTCGAGGAGAGATTACGTAGTACACTAGACCACCTACAGGTACAACTTGTTGGTCGACTGTTTTATACATCCCGAGAAGATTAAGGAAAAAATTCGTGTTGTTTGGATTGTAACTGTTCCAAAGAAGTTGAGAAAAGAAGTAGACATTTGCAAAAAGAGCCGCAGCGAAAATTACGGGTAGGTTAGAAACGTACAAAAGTTTTATTGGATATCGGCTGCGAAACCCTCGATACCCAGCATAGGAGATGGGAAGCTCAACTCTAATCCCCTCCATATAGATCACTATAAGAAAAACTACTATGGTGACGAAAAAACCTAGCATTGTAGGAAGATTCAAGGCGTTGCCTGTCGCATCCACTCTATTTAAGAAAACGTTCCCGAGAGGGCTGCCGCTCATCAAAGCTTGAAACAGGGCAACTATCGCTCCATGGCTAAACCCGTCTCCCATGGGACCAAGCGGATTCAAGGCGGACCAAAGAATAGTTTGAGCCACCCCTGCCATAATAAACAAGCTGATTCCGCTACCAATTCCCCAGCCTTTCTGTATCAACTCGTCCAGAAGCATAAGTACCACTCCAGCGACTAGAAGTTGAATGAAAATTATGATGGAAATCCTCACGTCTGCAACTTGGAACACCCCTCCAATTATGTAAGCGGACGCCTGAAACGCGATAAAGAGCAAAGAAAAAACTTTGCTGGCAACAGTGAATAGTGCTCGATCGTCAGGATTAGAAAAATCGACGCCAATCATCCCAGACCCAGCGAGAAGCTGTAACACCAGACCAGCGGTTACGATGGGACCTATTCCCAACTCCATCAAAGAACCTCTACGAGAGGCAAAAATCACTCGAAGAAATCGGAAGGGATCTTCTTCGCCCATTGCGATGCCGAAAAGCGGCACCTCACTCATGACGAGGTATAATATGAGTGCTAGGGCGGTCCAGAAAAGCTTTTCGTTAAATCCTACCCTGCGCTCTGGTGGTTTAACTTCAAATATAACTCTTGAAAGAGGTCTAAACATTCCGAGAAATCTGCCGGCCATGAGTTTTCCCTTCGCCCTCCATCTTATAAAGCAAATTAATGGTTTAACATAATTAATTTTTAGTTTCAACGACAGGTTCTGTTTCTTTTAGGATTTGACCGCCAGCCTCCTGCACTTTTTTGGCTGCGGTTGCGGAATGAAATGCAACCTTAACAAGAACGGGTTTGGTAATGTTACCCATTCCTAAGAGTTTGTCGTATCCCAGCTTGTTGAGATCTAACAAAATGTTTCCTTCTTTCTTTTTCAGCTGTTCCCCCACAGCCATTTTATCAACAAGTTCCTCCAGCTGTCCCACGTTGATGACGTTAACTTTTTGACCTATGGTCCGCGGAGACGTGAATCCTTTCTTTCCAAAGTAGTCGGGCTCATGTTTCACCACGTACGTCCACCCGTGTTTGTGACGCCCTGCTTTTCTTTCGCCTTTTCCCCCGCTACATCTATGCTGTCCAACTCTTCCGTAACCATGGGTTCTTGAGCCGCGTCTCTTTCGAACTTTTCGAAGTTTATGAGGAGACAAAACGTTTTTCACTCCTTTTTTTAAACAACTATTCCTTCATGTCAGCGCTGTCTTGTATCTCACAGTCCATACTAACTTTTAAATCTTCACTCACTATTCTTGCTCGTCTCAAAGGTAACTACCAATTTGTTAAATATTAAAACTGGAACAAAGTTCTCTTGAGAACACTTGAGAGAAACTCCCATGAAAAAACCATCAGATGTTAACACGCTCAAAGAAATCTGCAAAGAAATTGAAAAAGAGGGGCAAGTAACTGGAAACCATCTCACGCGACTTTCTGCAGTGTTTGGCCCTCGTTTTGCAAAGGCTTGGGATGCAGTAAAAGAGAGGAGAATAAAAAAGTACGTTTTTAAGCCAAGCGGCAGGATCGTTTGGATTGTGGTCGGCAAGGAACGGGAATACCTTGTCATGCCTGCTGCTGAGTTCTGTTCCTGTGAAGATTTTTACTTCCAGTTTGACAAAGGTCATCTGTGCTACCATATTATTGCACAGAAGCTGGCTGAAGCTTCAGATCGTTTCGATTTGATAGAGGAGGAGGATTATTTCTACGAGGTTTTGATAAGGGAGTGGAAGACCGTTGAGACTAAGGTTTCTAAGAAGCATCAGAGAGGGGAAGAGGCTACGACTTAAATAGGATTTCTTCTAAAATAGAAGGAGCAAGGGACAATATCATGAGTTTGGGACAATACTTTGGGCTTATAAATTTGGGGCAATATTTTGGAATTATAATTAACGTCTTAACAGTGCTAACCTTTATCGTTTTGGTTTTAGCCTTTGTCTACATGATCTACGGTAGAGAAGAAAAAACTGAATAAGATTTTCATATTTGTTTCCGCAACAAAAGAAACAGAATTACTCCAACAATTGTACCGGCAACAGCAAGTATAATCGCCCAGATAGAGTCGGGGCCAGCCCCCAGCACTATCGGAATAGGCCCAATAAATATTATTGCGCCGAAGTTTGCTGAAGTTCCAGAGAGAACAGCGGTGATCATGATAAGAATCATTCCTATGAAGATTAAGAGAAAGCCTAGAAGAAACAGTTTAACTGGAGTTGACCATGGACCTGTTTGAAAAAAGGGAGTTTCCAGCTTAAGATGTTTATTACATTCTGTGCAAACCCATGTGTGCGGTTCAAGGCATGCTTCGCAGACTTCTCGTCCACACTCTTGGCAGATGTATTTTGCTGAATGATTCCCGCAAATTTTGCATGTTCTTACTTGCGTATGAAATCCTCCTTCACCTGAAAACTAAGTAATAAAACACCATTACGAACAGCATAAGAATGATTAGGATTATGGACAGCAAAAGAAGCGTCCTCACTGATTCTTTGTCGGTGCCGAAGATTATTGGGAAGGGCCCGATTATGACTGCTCCTCCTCCCTTAACTTTTCCTTTGCCTCTGATGTTCATGAAAAACATGAGAACAACAGCGAGGAAGATTATTAGAAACCCAGCAAAAATCAGTATCATGGCTATGTTGATCAGTAATTGATCGTTCATTTAATAGCTCCTCATTTCTTCAACAAATTTAGAAGTGATTGTTTAAATAAACTTTAATAGCGACTTGCTCTTGTCTGAGTTTCGAAAAGTTTGTAGGGAAGGAGAATGAGTTTCGACGAGGTTATTCAGCGAATTATTTCTTCTAGACAAGACCTCACGCGTGACAAGATTCTTGAAATGATTGATGATAAGAAGAAGACAGCTGAAGGATACTTCACAGATGAGGTTGCAGCGCGACTTGTTGCTTTAGAGCTGGGAGTGGAAGTTCCATGGTGGGAACCCTTCCGCCCAGACGTTTCAATTAAAGACGTCATTTCCGGTTTAAACAATGTTACAGTGATGGGACGCGTCACTCAGGTGTATCCAGTTAAAACTTTCACTCGTCAAAACGGAACAGAGGGAAAAGTTGCACGTTTGCTCATTGCAGATAAAACTGGAACATTAAGAGTGGTTCTCTGGGATGAGAAAACAAGTCTCACAGAGTCAAGTGGAATAGAACGGGGACAAATCATCAAGGTTTCTCACGGGTACGTGCGACAGGGGCTGGATGGAAAACTAGAACTACATGTAGGGACGCGAAGCGAAGTTCAAGTTTCCCCGCCAGACGCGGCTGAAAGCGAGTATCTTCCCGCTCTTTCACCAAAAATTACAAAGATACAGGAACTAAAATTGGATATGCGTGATGTAGATGTTTTAGCCAGAATCGTACACGCTGGGGAAGTTAGAGAATTTAAACGCCCAAGCGGCGAGACAGGACAGGTTTCCACGCTTTTAATAAAAGATGAAACGGGAACAATCAGCCTTAACCTTTGGGATGAAAAAGCAGCTCTTTCTAAACAACTCCGCCCAGGAAACCTTGTGTTAGCTGAAGGAACCTACACACGTGAACGATTTGGAAAGTTAAAACTAAACATAGGTAGACGAGGAAACTTAAGACTAAACCCTAAGTTGGCAGAGACTGAAAAACTTCCGTCTTACGAAGAAACAACGATGAAAATATCTGAGATTAGAGAGGAGGGTGGTCCAGTCACTGTTAAAGGAACGATTACAGCAACTCCAAATGTTAGAGAAGTCGTCACAGCTAGAGATGAGAAAGTAATAGTTGTCTCCTTTGAGTTAGCAGATGACACAGGAAAGATCAGAGTTTCAGCTTGGAGAAAACTGGCAGAGGTTACCAAAGACTTTGTGGCTGGAACTCAAATTGAAATTAAAAACGCATACGCAAAAAAGGGTTTTACAGATCAGCTGGAACTCACCACTAGATCGTTCACGACCGTAGAGGTCTTATCTAAACATGGACATAACCATCCAAAGGTTATGAATGAACAATAATTTTTGAATAACTAATCATACACTTCACAGAATAGCATGACTTCAAAAGAAATTTTTATAATTATATTATTAATAGTTGCTGAGAAAACCACGACATAAAAATTATAGTGGGATAAAGAGTAGAAGACCCTAGTTTACCATATGATTTAGAGCGTTAGTTTATTTGCCCACTGCTATCTCGATTGTGGAAACGTTGGATTTTTGGCCGTCCTCCCTAGTCATTTCTTCAGTGTCAATCTTAATGTTCTTGATTCCTAAGTCCTTCACAAAAGCTCGGCGAAGCAATTCAATCGTGTCAACAGCCCTGCTGATTGCTCTTCCTCTTGCTTTAACTGTAACCTCTGTTTCATTGCTGTTGAAAAAGGTGAGGCAGGCAACCACATAGTTCATCACTGGTTTTCTTCCAATGAAAACCACGTTTTCAGCTGGTTTCTCAGCTGGTTTCTTAGGAGCAGTTTTCTTTTTTCTAGGTTTTACTTTTTCTACGGGTTTTTTCTGGGTTTTCTGTTTTTTCTGTGCCAAGTTTTTCCCTCCTTGTGTATGTCGGAATTCGAAGCTGTAGATATCTATAAGGATTAAACCGTATCCTCTTATATTTTTCCATACTTCAGTCAATTCGCCTCGCAAATGATTCATAACTTCTATATTCTACACTCCATAAAACAGCAAGTACGGTGCCAAGTTTCCTAATTATATATTCAAATCACACAGCATCCAGCGACGCATGGTTAATATGAAGATTTAATAAGCGCAACACTTGACAACTTTAGAAGTAAAACAAAGAAAAGGAGAACCATGAAAGGTGGTTTTGTTTCAAGAGGTTAGATGGCACGGCAGAGGCGGACAAGGAGCATGGACCGCCAGCGAGTTACTCGCAAAAGCCGCCGTACACGAAGGGAAATACATCCAATCGTTCCCAGAATTCGGACCAGAACGCATGGGAGCACCATTACGCGCCTTCACCAGAATAAGCGACAAACCAATCAACCTTCACTGCGCAATATACGCACCAAACGTGGCGGTCGTCCTCGACCCAACTCTGCTTAAAGCAGTCCCCGTAGCCGAGGGGCTTCCCGAAGACGGCATTCTAGTTGTAAACACACGAGAAAGTCCTGCTGAAGTTCGAAAACAACTGAACCTAACTGGACGTAAAGTGTGGACAATCCCAGCAACAGACATTGCAGTTAAAATAATTGGGAAACCCATCACAAACACTGCTATGCTAGGAACTGTTGTCCGTGCAGTACCAATAGTGAGTTTAGAAAGCATAGAGAAAGCCGTAAAAGAACGTTTTCCACTCAAAATCGCTGAAAAAAATGTACAAGTAATAAAAATAGCATATGAAGAGGCGAAATCAGAATGACAACAAAACAAAAAGGTTGGAAAGAACTTCCAATTGCCGGATTGTGCTGGAAGCCATCCACAGAATACTTTACCGGAGACTGGAGAACATATAAACCAACGTTAGACGAGGAAAAATGCACTAAATGCTTGATATGTTATATAAACTGTCCAGACACAGCCATCAAATGGAAACCAGAAGATGAAAAAATCGAATTTGACTACAACTTCTGCAAAGGTTGCGGCATATGTGCCAACGAGTGTCCTCAAGAAGCCATAAAAATGGTGCTTGAATAGAAAAGGAGGACAAGATGAAAATGGTGATAGCTAAGCAAGAAGTACGTGCGCTAAATGGAGATGAAGCAGTAGCGTACGCCGTTAAACAATCAGACGTAGACGTGGTAGCTGCATACCCTATAACGCCGCAAACCATAATCGTGGAAAGATTCAGCGAATACGTGCACAACGGAGAAGTGGACACAGAATTTATATGCGTAGAGTCTGAGCACAGTGCTCTAACCGCATGCTTAGCCGCTTCAGCCACTGGCACAAGAACGTTTACTGCCTCAGGCTCCGCTGGACTAGCGCTGATGCATGAAATCTTATACGTAACATCTGGTTGCCGAGCCCCAGTTGTAATGGCAATAGTGAACCGAGCCTTATCCGCACCAATCAACATACACTGCGACCACTCAGACAGCATGGCGGAACGAGACGCAGGCTGGATACAAATTTACGTTGAAAACTCGCAAGAAGCATACGACTCTGTTATACAAGCGTTCAGAATAGCTGAACACCCAGACATACTCCTACCCACCATGGTAATGCTGGACGCGTTCGTCCTCAGCCACACGCTGGAAAGCGTTAAAGTGTTACCTGACGATATCGTTCGAAAATTCGTTGGAACTCGACAAATACCCCTCATAAAAAGTCACAAAGGCAAACTGGTACCGTTTAAGCTTGACCCAGAAAACCCCGTAACAATGGGGCCACTAGACCTATACGACTACTATTTTGAACACAAGAGACAACAGGAAGACGCGATGCAAAGAGCCCCAGAAAAAATTAAGCAAATTCACGATGAATATGGAAAGATAACTGGACGAAGGTACGGAAACGGACTCATCGATCCTTATCGGCTAGAAGACGCTGACATAGCAACAATATGTTTGGGTTCAACTGCTGGAACAGCCAAAACTGTCGTAGATCAACTTCGTGCCAAAGGAGTGAAGGCGGGATTACTTCGACTACGTGCTTACAGACCGTTCCCAGCACAAGATATAACAAAAGTTTTGGAAAACGTGAAAGCCATAGCGGTTATGGATCGAAGCCACAGCTTCGGAGCCTACGGAGGACCAGTATTCCACGAAGTGCGTCACACGCTTTATGATGTTTCAACACATCCACAAATAGTCAACTACGTATATGGGCTGGGAGGCAGAGACATGCCGCAAACTCTCATACATGAAATTTACAAAGAATTACAAAAAATCCTCGAAACGAAACGTGTTAAAAAACCAGTGCAATTCATAGGAGTAAGAGAATGATGTCAGAATGGAAATTCACAATAAAAGACTTGGCGGAAAAACCTGAACTACTGATGCCTGGACACCGGGCATGCGCTGGCTGCGGACCAGCTGTGGCGTATCGACAGATACTGAAAGCTGCACGAGGACCAATCATAGCAACAAACGCAACTGGCTGCATGGAAGTCGTTTCAACCATTTACCCTTACACAGCATGGAGCATCCCTTGGATTCACACAGCGTTCGAAAACGTAGCTGCTAACGCGGCTGGAATTGAAACAGCTCTAAAAGCTATGAAAAAGAAGGGAAAACTCAAACATGACCATGTTGATGTAATAGCTTTCGCAGGGGACGGAGGCACCTATGATATTGGGATACAGGCGCTCTCAGGAGCCGCTGAAAGAGGTCACGACTTCCTTTATGTTCTCTACGACAATGAAGCATACATGAACACTGGCATACAAAGAAGCGGAGGCACACCTCACGGTGCATGGACTACCACTTCACCCGCTGGCCGCGTGATTCCAGGCAAGGTTCAATACAAAAAACCCATTGCCGAAATCATGGTGGCACATGACATTCCATACGTGGCTACTGCTTCGATTTCTCATTGGAAAGATTTGATTAAAAAGGCTCGGAAGGGTTTGGAAGTTGAAGGACCTGCCTTCTTACATGTGCTCGCGCCTTGTCCACGTGGCTGGCGTTATGATACAAGTAAAACAATTGACATTGCACATTTAGCCGTGCAGACCTGTACTTTTCCGTTATGGGAAACAGTTGATGGGGAGTACGCTTTGTCGGCGCCCAGTAAAGTCATTGCTTTTAGACCTGAACGCAAGAAGCCAATTAGAGAATACTTGAAGAGTCAAGGTCGCTTTCGACATTTGTTTAAACCTGAATTTGAACACGTCATCGATGACCTTCAGAACATCATTGATGAACGTTGGAGACGGCTACTCAAAAAATGCGGTATGAACTGAATATTAAAAAGCTATAAGCAGAGTAATCAAGAGAACACCGATCGCTGAGAACAAAGAACCAGCCAGTTTTTTGGCTTGTTTAGCTGTTTTTTCAGCGATTAGACCCAATACCTCTATTTGTTTCTCTCCAATAACCTTTATGTTAGGAACAGTTTCCATATCCCACGACACTTCAGCAGGCTCCAGATTGCTCAACGCATTCTTTGCAGCTTGTTGAATATAGCTAATCAGTTTTGCGTTGTCCATTGCCTCGCCAATCGGATGATAACCGCGCGCCGTTAATACAACCCCGTTCACTGAATGAGTGTCTGTTGTAATAACTTCACCATCAACGATTCCGATTTCTTGAAGAGATGACAGAATTTTTTCTCGCAACCCCGAGATTATGTTATTTCCGTCAATGGTCACATACGCCGTTGTTCGGTTGCCTACTCTAGTTACGATCACACTTATCCCCCCGAGCCCCATGCCTTCTTTGACACCATATTCTTCTGGAACAATCTTCGCGGCTCCTACTTCAAAGGAAGCACGTTCACGGCTTAACGCTTGTTTTAGACTGTAAAGCGCTGCTTTTTTCAGAGGTTCTAATACTTCGCTTAAATTAAAAGGTCCATTGATACTATTGTGGGCATCAACAACAATTGCAGAGGACAAACCCCGCTTCTCAGCTTCGTTAACAATGATAACGTCCAACTCTTGAGGCAAATCTTCCGTAGTTTTAGGCGAGAGAGTTAACGTGAGAAAGGCACAGTCTCCAAAAACTTGGCAACTTGCGCTTGCCCCTTTGTTCTGAAACCGTATGAGGGAAGTAGCCTTGGAATGAGAGAGGGAAAAATCAACTGACCCAAGAATTTTTTCCACAACTTTTTCACTTTGAAGTTGCGACGAAAGGTCAAGTCCATGTCCAGCCAACCCATGAGGAACAGAAACTATACACTGAATTTTATTTTCTAAAGCATTTTGAATCATGTATGGAAGAAGACTGCTTCCAACATTTCTAAATGGACCTGAATGAAATGCTGGAACAACCATCACAGCCTTTGTTTTTCCACCTGCCTTGAACGCCAACAGACTAAGCTTTACATCTTGTTCGTAGCCAAGTTTTTCCAAAAAACCTTCAAGAGGCGCATTTAGATTCTCCGTCCAGTTTGCTATAAACGCCTTGAATAAGGGAAGAGAAGCAACTCCAACAACTTTTCGGCCAACACGATTTACCAGAAACGTGAATAAGGAAACTGCCAGCACAGTAATGAGGATGAAAATAGCATAGAATACAAAGAAGTCTGCTCCGATACTTCCTATGACAGAACTCATGGAAAAAATCGGGATAGTGCATAACACTGGTTGCAAGATAGAGGAGAGGAAAACTACTTCGCGACCTGCAAATGATGTTGTAGAGAACACTAACAAACGAAGGATTAATACAAAAGAAAAACCCAGAAGGAAAAGTTTAACCCAAATTACTGGATTTTTAAGGAAGATGCTGATGAAGCTTCCAAGAAAAATTATAGCAAACCAGGTTAGGCAGGAAAAAAGGGAAAGTGCAGAGCAACGTCTCAGGTTGAAAACTGGGTCTTTCCTCATAAAACTGAAGTATATCATGAGGTCTGATAGTGAAACAATGAAAAAGAAGGCTAAGCCGAAAATCAAGCCCAAAGTCAAACCAAGATAGTTAGGACTTAAAAGAAAGATTGTCAGAAGCCCGCCGAGTACACATAGTGTGCAAAGCCAAATTACAATTTTCTTATGAGATGGAAGCGTGAATAGAGATGAATAGCGTTTAACCATGTTGCTAATGTGTTTATCTAACGAATCGTTGGAAACCAACCTAGACGCTCCCTTTCTATGAAGTTTCTTCAGACATTAGTACTCAAAAAGGTTGAGGTTATAGACCGTTAACTAAAGCGGTTAAAAAGCCAAAAAACATGGCAAAAAGGGCATCACATCCATGAGAAATATACAAAAAAGACAAGATGTGAAGATTTTGTCAGAAAAATATAAGACGCGAAAAGCGAGAAGATGCCATTTTATCCGATTTTTTGAAGATTTATCGGGAAACGGTGCTATAATTTCGTAGGAAATGAGAAAAGAAAACTGAGCGAAACAGAAGACTAACATTTAGAGAGAAGATAAAGTTTTATTCTTGAATAATTGTAAGCTTCTGTGAAGGAACCATGTCTGAAAGCGGTCCGCCACCAACTGTACTTCAGATGCTCGAACGAAACGTAGGACGAAAAATAATGGTGATTTTAGATCCTTCATACGGATTCGAGGGAACGTTGGCTGCTGTTACACACGAACCGCCGGGGATATGGCTCTCCAATGCTGATGCAGTAATAATGCGCGCTACGATAGCACAGCCATTGCCCCATGTCGTGGGTAAGGAAGACAGAAGTGAAGTGTTCATTCACTTGAACTCGGTTCAACGCATCGAAGTTTTGCATAAAAAGCAGTAGTTTAAATTTCAGGATAAGCCGTTAACAATGTATTTTTTGTTTTCTACAGAAATGGAAGTCCACCTTGAGCATAGAGATGCGCTAAAATAGTAGCAAGTATTAGCCCCACGGATAGGACTACAACTAGTTCAGGCCTTATCCTCAAACCCTGAGTTTCCTCTTCGAAGAAACGGAGTAAGCCAGCGCTCGCTGCAGGCATAGGAGCGCTTCTATCACTCTTCCGTTTCTTACGTTTACTCATAGATTTGAACTCCGAAACTCTATAACAGAAGAGTTTCTCTAATTAATGTTGCGTTGTTTCCACATTTTTAATAAGGGAGGAGGCTATCTAGACTTGAGCAAGACTGTTTTATGGACGATAGGACATAGCAACAGGTCTGTTGAAAAATTTTTGAAGTTACTTATGGAGCATAATGTCAGAATTTTGGTTGGCATACGCAGTTTTCCAACTTCTAAGATTGAACATTTCAAGAGAGAGAAGATGGAACAATGGTTGCCTGAACATGGAGTTGAATATGTTTGGCTTGGCAAGGAGTTAGGCGGTTATCGTCGAGGTGGATATCAAGCTCATATGAAGACAGAAACGTTTAGAGATGGCATAGAGAAGCTTCTTCAACTTGCAAAAAAAGAGCGAGTATGCATCATGTGTATGGAGAAAAATCCTAAGTATTGTCATCGCCGTTTCGTTTCAGCGCATTTAGAGAGAAGAAACATAGAAGTGAAGCATATCCTTGAAGAGGGACAGGTGAGCCTTATGAAGTTTAAAGAGATAATATAAGAACTCATTAGGAGATGGAGTGAAAGATGAATATTCGCGAGTTTCAAAACCTGATGCGACGGATTTATTTTCATCGAGATTCTCAGCGTGGAGCAACTGGAACATACGAGTGGCTTGTGGAAGAAGTGGAAGAGTTAGGAGAAGCCTTGAAAGAACAGGATATGCAGGCTTTAGAAGGCGAGTTTGCCGACGTTTTAGCTTGGTTAGCATCCCTAGCGAATGTTATTGACGTAGATTTGGAAGATGCAGCAACAAGAAAATACGATGGTAAATGTCCTAAATGCCGTCAAGTGCCATGTAACTGCTCTAAAGAATAGTTTTCTTTTTAATATCGCCGTAGAACTGTTTCAAATAACAAATTGAAAAATCTATAATAAAAGATTAGGAAGTAAATGTTTATGGCAAATTTGTTAATTGAAATAGCGGGATGGATAGGGGCTGCTCTTGTAGTTATAGCTTATTTTTTGATTACTTATAAAAAATTGGATAGAGAATCGAAAATTTATCATGAAATGAACTTGGTTGGTGGTCTTCTTACTGGGGTCAATGCTGCAATCAACCAAGCTTATCCTTCTACTGCACTTAATGTAATGTGGGTAGTAGTTGCAATATACGGTTTGGTAGAAGGGTTGAAAACTTAAACTGGAGTATACGCACACAAACGAAAAAATAATCAGTAAAGAGATTCAGTAAACAATTACAGCTGAGAGAAATGGCAGACACTAAGGTTCTATTCGTAGAACCGCCCAAGGATTACTGGTTTGTCATGGGAGAATATCTCCCGCCTCCATATGGAATACTTCAACTCGCAGCATTCCTTGAAAGCAAAAACAAAGATGCAAAAATAGAGGTTTTAGACTGTCAAGCCCAGTCTCTGGACTGGAAAGCATTAGAAAAACGCGTTGAATCTTTTAATCCCAACATTGTAGCTTCTAGCGCACTCGCCACCTGCAACACCTATGCAGCTGTCAGAACTTTAGAAACAGCAAAGAAAGTGAAGCCAAACGTTCTAACAGTCGCTGGCGGACAGCACTTCACTGCCACAGCCCAAGAGAGTTTAGAAACATATCCTGAAATTGATGTAATTGTACGTGGAGAAGGAGAACAAACTTTCGTGGAACTAGTTCAAGCAACAAACAAAAACTCCACTTTTTCACAAATAAAAGGCATCTCCTTCAGGCATAACGGAAAAATCCTACACAATCCTCCACGACCTCTAATTGATAACTTAGATGACTTGCCCTTCCCTGCATATCATTTCGTCGAGAATTTTCTTCATAAGTACCACTTCACTGCAATGGCAGGTCCCAAAACCAGATATGCCTTAGTTGAAGGGTCAAGGGGCTGTCCACANCGCTGCACCTTTTGCACTCAATGGAGACATTGGGAAGGTAGATGGAGGTGTAAATCGCCGAAGCGAATTGCAGANGAATTTGAGTTTTNTTACGAAAACTATGGNAGTAGATTTCTATGGTTAACGGACGATAATTTCGGCTTAGGCAAACGTGCGGAGGAGTTGAGTGAAGANATTATTCGAAGAGGAATTTCAGACGACATTATGTGGTTTATGCAGGTTAGATGCGATGACGTTAGCGAACACTCTGAGGTTTTGCCTAAGATGCGAAAAGCAGGTCTACGTTGGGTGCTGTTAGGTGTAGAAAGTCATAGTTCATCTACTCTTCAAAAATTCAACAAAAAAACAAAACCTGAGAATGCCAAAGTAGCAGTAAAGTTACTGCATGAAAACGACATATTTGCTCAAGCAATGTTAATTATTGGAGAACACAAAGACACAGTTGAGTCAATGGCGGGTTTAAGAGAGTTTGTAAACGATTTGGATCCAGATTTAGCAATTTTTGCCATCCTTACACCGTTTCCAGGAACTGAAGTTTTTGAGAATGCTAAACGAAATGGGTGGATTGAAGATTTCAATTGGGCGCACTACGACATGGTTCACGCCATCATGCCCACAGAAACGTTGTCGAGGGAAGAGGTTCAAAGAGAACTTTACGAGTGCTACCGAAGCTTCTTCGGTTCTTGGAGAAGAAGATTTCAAGGAATTTTCTCTTCAAACGAACTAAAGAGAAGGACTTATAGGTACATGGCTAAGCAGGGAATAATAAAGCAACTTAAAAATTTGTTTTGAGCCGCGATTAGTCATGTCCCAGAACTCATCTCACATTTCCACCATAACATATCTACTCATCATGTCATTCCTCGGATTGTTTCTTGCAGGAATGCCCACGGTTTACCAGCCCACAGTGCAGGAGAATCTTCTTTGGCGAAAACCATTAATTGGTTCAATTTTCAGCTTAATCTGCATTTTTGGAATTCTCGCTGTTTTTTCCCCAACACAATGCTCAAGAGTTTTTGATTTCAGAAAAGAGAAGTCCAGCCACCCTTACCGTGGCAAGTTTTCTTCTCACGGAACTTCCTCCACTCTGCAAGGACATCATCCTGATTGCGAAAACTTCGCTGCCCACGTGTTTCGAATAGGCAACAGGACGTTTTGTGCTGCATGCACAGGGTTGCTTTTGGGAGGGTTTTTAGCTCTTTTTGGAACCGTCTTGTATTTTTTCAGTAACTGGCGTGTTGAGCATGGCAGTTTTTTGATGGTTTGGGTGGGAGCTCTGGGAGTTGGCTTTGGTTTGTTCCAGTTTAGATTTAGGAGTTTTGTTCGTTTGTTTTTGAACGTTTTTTTCGTTTTGGGAACCTTTTTCATCTTGATTGGAGTCGATAACCTGATTCACAGTGTGATGGGTGATCTGTTTTTGGTTGCTTTGACTCTTTTTTGGCTTTTTACGCGAATATCGCTTTCGCAATGGGATCATGAAAGAATCTGTTATACTTGTAAAGTT
>JGI2173J19968_10000295_pt1 | contig 17865 bp, 15 predicted proteins | sample DeeMarSWOR136_30_FD_19968 | JGI IMG/M metagenome (IMG submission 19968) | reverse complement strand
ATCGAGCCTTACTCTCATTCGGTAGGACATTGTGGTCGTTGCCAGACGATGATTGAACCCAAAGTCAGCCTGCAATGGTTTGTCCAAACACAGCCCTTAGCTAAAGCTGCCATCGAGGCTGTTAGAGACGGCAGGGTCACTATAATTCCGGAACGCTTCACCAAGATATATTTTGACTGGATGGAAAATATCAGGGATTGGTGTATCAGCCGACAACTATGGTGGGGACATCGTATCCCAGTATGGTATTGTCAGGACTGTGGCAAGCTGACAGTATCGGTAGATGAACCTTCAGCCTGTACTCACTGTGGTTCAAAACAAATCATTCAAGACCCTGATGTCCTTGACACCTGGTTTAGCTCAGCGCTATGGCCACATTCTACGCTGGGCTGGCCAGAGAACACTGCTGACCTCCGTTATTTCTATCCCGGCTCAGTAATGGAAACAGGCTATGACATCCTTTTCTTCTGGGTCGCCAGGATGATTATGATGGGACTGGAGGATACCGGTGAGATACCTTTCCACACTGTTTACCTCCATGGTCTGATTCGGGATGAGAGCGGAGAAAAAATGAGCAAACTGCGAGGGAATGTTATAAACCCTGCCGAAGCTATAAGCAAGTATGGTGTTGATGCTCTCCGCTTCGCTCTAACTACCGGAACTTCACCGGGGAATGATATAAATCTGGGCAAAAGTAAATTGGAATCCAGCCGCAATTTTGTCAATAAATTGTGGAATGCCACCAGATTTATCCTTCGGAGCCTGGACACTGAAAGTCTAGAAGCTCAGGAAATAGAGCTCCAACCACAGAGAATAGAAGACCAATGGATTGATAGCCAGCTCAACAAGCTTATCAAAAATGTTACCAGGCTGATGGAAGAGTTCCAATTTGGTGAAGCAGAGCAGCAGATTTACGATTTTGTCTGGTCGAAGTTCTGTGATTGGTATATTGAAATCGCTAAAATACGACTTCTTAGCCAATCGACCCCTTCACCTTTGCCCTTCCTGGCCAATACATTGGAAAAATCACTGCGCCTTTTGCATCCTTTTATGCCTTTCGTTACCGAGGAATTGTGGCAAAATTTGAAGCAGCGTCTACCTGACAAAGGCCAGATGCCGGCTTCTATAATGATAGCTCCTTACCCTCTCGCTGATGATAAAGCCTTTGCTCTGGAAGCAGAGCGAGTGATGGATTCCATAATAGAGATTATCCGCTCTATCCGTAACTTTCGAGCTCAATATAAGGTAAAACCAAGCAAATGGATTGAAGCCCGAGTTTACACTGGTGAGCTCCTTTCTAGTCTTATCGCTGAAGAAAGTATGATAGAAACACTGGCTAAAGTCCGGCCCTTAACGATACTTGGTCGCCAGAAAAGGGGATCCACTAAAGATAAAGATTCGGTCTTGGTGTTGAAAGAAGCTGAGGTAGTTGTGCCTTTGGCAGGCATGGTGGACCGGCTTGCTGAAGAAAAACGACTGGTAAAGGAGAGTGAGGAAATCAGAGAAAGAATTGCTCAACTCGATGCCAGGCTAAGAGATAAGGCCTTCTTAACCAAAGCGCCATCTCAGGTTGTTGAAAAAGAGAAAGAAAAACTTGCTACGCTCCAAGATAAATTGAAGAGGTTACACCAGGAATTATCTCAATTGAGTTCATCATCGGCTGATAACTGACAATCTCAGCCTTCCAGGGTGGTGGGGTAAACTGGCCTAGCTTTGAAGCTTAATATCTTATGCAATTTTGTCAGGGCTTTTTTAGTATCGCTAGCCACGCGTGATTTATCGCGAGTCTTTATCCGGTATTTAAATAGCCAGTAGGTAAATTCATTAAGCTCGCTTACTCTTATAGACTTGAGTTGAGGATAATGTCTCTCCTTTCTAAATTGCTTTAAAAGGGCAGATTTAGGGGCACCATAAATGCGTTGGTAGGCCTCGTCAATTACTCCGTTATCGTTATTCAAACCCGAAACTCTCTTTTTCTTTCGTATCTCTTCAGTTACAGACAAGAGGAGGAACTTTTCCACAAGAATGCCATAGAAATAGTTGAGGTGAGCCTGGTATTTAGAAGCACCGATTAGATTCTTGAATTCGTCTTTAAATAATTCTATTGGTGGTATACCGAAGAAGAGAAGGTTTGTCTGCTCCTTTTCGGGGATAAGTCCATCTAGCTCTTCACATAACCTCTCCGCCAGAACTAGCCAATCGAAAGCTTCGTTGTCAATAAGATACTGATAATGTCGCCCATCGTAGTCCTCTTCGGAACTACTCCATAGGCGAACGGCTTCAAGCAGGGCCACATACCAGTTCCTGCCTTCAGCAACAGCACTTTTCAGCCTTTGGATTGCCTGAGTATCTCGAGTGGACACTCCAGCTACCTCCACAATTATTCCAGAAGTTTAATTATATCTCCATCAGCCCGAGGACTCAAGGCACAGCGTCTTTCCGTATGATTAATACACGGTAACCCTTGCCGTTATGCGCCTATCCATAATTGGCAGGGTTTACTACTTTGCGGCAGCGGTCGGCTTACGCAGTGGCTTGAACATGCCGCTAGTGCCTATATTGGAGACAACCTCCTCAGCCTCCTTAATTATCCTGTCTATCAACTCCTTGACCGTGGGGACGTCGTGGACAAGGCCTACTACCTGCCCTACGCTAAGCAAGCCGTTATCGGTATCACCTGCTTCAAGCAATTTCAGTCCTACTCTGCCGCTGATGAGCGATTCCAGTTGATGTATATCGGCGCCTTGCTTTTCCAGCTCGAACACCTTTTCGGAAGTGGGGTTTCTCAATGCTCTCATCGTGTTGCGGAATGAGCGCAGCACCAATATTGTGTCACGTTCCGATGCGTTGATTAGTAATTCTTTGACTTTGGGATGTCCTGGCGCCTCTTTAGTTGCCATGAAGCGGGTACCCATATTGACTGCTTCTGCTCCTAGTGCCAGGGCGGCAACAAGACCACGCCCATCGCCGAAGCCTCCAGAGGCAATAACGGGAATCTCTACAGCATCAGCAGTCAGCGGAATTAGGACGAGAGAGGTAACATCCTCCTCGCCAGGGTGTCCAGCGCACTCAAAACCGTCAATGCTAACGGCATCGCAGCCTATTCGCTGAGCAGTGCGGGCGAAGCGGACTGCGGTGCACTTATGTATCACCTTTACTCCAGCCGCCTTAAGCCGCTCCATATATGGCTCCGGGCTTCTGCCGGCTGTTTCCACAATCTTTATTCCGGAATCGATAACTGCATTTAAATAGCCGTCAATGTCCACAGGGCGAAGAGTGGGCAGCAGTGTTATATTTACACCAAAGGGTTTATCGGTAAGCGCCCGGATCTTTTTGATTTCAGCAGCCAGTTCCTGGGGGGTTGGAAATGTAAATGCAGTGATTATGCCGAGCCCGCCGGCGTTGGACACTGCGGATACCAGCTCTGCCCGGGAAATCCACATCATCCCGCCCTGGGTGATGGGATACTTGATACCAAAAAGCTCAGTTATGCGTGTCTTAAACATCGTGTTTCCTCCTTCCGATATTTGTTCTGATTATAGCATCTCAGCGGTTAATACAGTATATTCACGCAGGCATAAGTGTTCCTATTTCCTCTTGAAAACAGGCTCTCTCCTCTCCACAAAGACTAAAGCATGGTGCTGCAGCACGAAGCATTGAGCCACTTTCGTCTGGCTAGGACAGGCAAGCGTTTATGGCTATTTGCCCTTCCAGCGTGGCTCCCTCTTTTCAAAGAAAGATACGATGCCTTCTTGGACGTCCTCTGTCTGGCAACTTAACTGGAAGCAGTAGCGCGCGGCCTCCTGGTGAGCTTCCATGGTTTGCTCAAGGCCTCTATACATCAATTGCTTAGCCATTTGTACCGCTAAGGGGGCACCTCTGGTCAGCTTTTTGGCCATTGCTCTGGCTGTGGGTATCAATTCTGCGTCAGGCACAACTTTGCTCACCAGTCCTATTCGCAGCATCTCTTGAGCGTCGATGATTTCTCCTGAGAATACCAGTTCGCAGGCTTTGGATAGGCCCACAATGCGAGGTAGAAGATAAGTCCCTGCACCGGTGTCCGGGGTCATGCCTCTCAAGACGAACACCTGCCCCCACCTAGCGCTTTCAGCAGCGATTCTGATATCGCAGTGTAGCGAAAATTCGGCTGCGATGCCTACGGCAGCCCCGTTGATGGCGCAAATCACCGACTTGGGAATACTGTTGAAGAACCATAATGACTGGCGATACTCTGTGGAGGTCTTTTCTTTCATAAGGTTTATCTCTACCTCCGCTGTCTGGGGCACTTCGCCCGAGATATCGGTTCCCGCAGAGAAGGTACTACCGTTTCCCGTCAATATGACGGCTCTCACCTTGTCATCCTTCTTAATGTCATCGATAATGGAATTAATCCTGTGGAGCATTTCGTGTGTTAGCGCATTCAGCTTCTCGGGACGGTTGAGCGTTATTATGCCAATGCCATCCTCCTTGGTGTAGAGTACATCCTGTTTTGCCATTATGAACCTCCTTTTTTCGTAATTATACGGTAGCCTGTCAAGAGCCTGACATTTCTCCGGGATTTCCCTGTGCCTACAGGGACAAAGCGACATTCAGGTCAAGAGGGGCTACAATGCTAATCATCTCTTCCTATTTAAAAAAGCCAGCAATTTTGCCAGAGGCAAAGTATTTAATATATGCTGCGGCTTACACCAGGCCCGCCGGGCCACACCAACCCCGAATCGCATAAAGCCCATATGAGCAGTGCTATGAGAGTCGGTACCGATGGCGAGCTTTACTCCCAAATCCCGGGCACGGAAAGCGTGGATATCTTTCAAATCGAGGCGGTCAGGCATGGCGTTAATCTCCATAATCTTATTATACTTGGCTGCCGCCTGGAAGACGGTTTCTAAGTCTAGGGCTACGGGCTCACGCTCTCCTATAAGGCGGCAAGTAGGGTGGGCAATCATGTCGACGTCGGGATTTTCTATGGCGTTTATTACCCTCTGGGTCATCTTTTCCTCGCTTTGGTTCATGGCGGAGTGCACAGCAGCGCTCACCATATCCAGTTCAGATAGAATTTCGTGTGGCAGGTCTAGGCTGCCATCCGCCCGAATATCCACCTCGATGCCCGTAAGCACATGAATCCCGCTTAAGCGCTCGTTCAGAGCTTTGATTTCAGCAAGTTGCTGTCTCAGCCTCTCCATATCGAGACCATGAGCAATGCCACGTCCAGCGGAATGTTCCGTTATTGCGATATATTGATAGCCCATGTCTTGGGCCACCAGAGCCATTTCCTCGATGGAATCATGCCCATCGCTCCATTCAGTATGCATATGAAGGTCTCCCTTTATGTCGGATAACTCCACGAGCCTGGGTATAGCTCCTTGCTCAGCCATTTCTATTTCACCCTGAGCTTCTCTGAGTTCTGGCGGAATATACTGAAGCCCCAATCGATGATAGAATTCCTCCTCCCTAGAAAATTTTTCCAGCTTGCCTGTAGCTACAACGGTTATCCCATATTCACTCAACTTTAACCCCTGCTTACGCCCTTTATCCCTTAAGGAAATGTTATGCTGTTTGTTACCAGTAAAATATTGAAGCAAAGAACCGAAGGAGTCATGCTCTACCATCCTCAAGTCAACCTGCAATCCGCTGCTGACAATAATAGTGGCTTTGGTCGACCCCTGTGCCAGTACCTGCCCTACGTGAGGCAGGGCAATAAAAGTATCTATAACTTCCTTAGGGTTATCAGCAGTGCCCATGAGGTCAATATCACCCACTGTTTCTCGAAAACGACGTAAGCTGCCGGCGGCGGTGAGATTTCTCACGCCGGGGATAGAGCTGAGGGCAGCTATAATTTCCTCGACAACAGGCAAGGCTTCACCAATAGGGATGCGCTGGTCTTTGCGGCGCAGCGCCTGGATCTGGTGCAGGATATTATCAGCGGTCTTTTCGCCAAGGCGGAAGAGCTGGGCTACTCGCCCTTCATTTATTGCTCGCTCCAATTCATCTACCGAGTTTATCCCTAATTCGCCGGAAAGCTTGTTAGCTGTCTTGGGGCCAATCCCTGGTATAGCCAGGAGATTAGTTATCCCTTGTGGAAACTCCGCCTTCAGGTTCTCATAATAACCCAGCTTACCGGTTGTTATCAGCTCGGTGGTCTTCTTAGCTATTGCCTCCCCCACGCCGGGAATGCTCTGTAATTCCTCCCCTTCGTCAATCATAACCTTTAATTCCCTGGGGTAGTGCTCGATAGCCCGGGCTGCCTTCTGATAAGCACGAATCTTGAAGACGTTCTCCCCCTTAAGCTCCAGAAGGTCGGCAATGTCCTGAAATACCTTAGCCACATCGCTGTTTTTCATGCCTTTGCTCGCCTCCCCCCTTCTTTTTTATTATACCCCTGTTTCCCGAGCCTGTGATAGTTGAAAGTGCTTTCCATTTACGGGATGGCACTCCACGTATCATTGTGAGCACCTGAAAGGTGCGTGGCAATCTACCTGGCACTCGTCGAGGTCAGGGACTCGTCACCGTGCGGAGAGAACGATAGTAAAAGAGCCGACCGCGTCTGGCACGATCGGCTCTTGTCATGGCAAGTATGATGTCCTTTGCTGGGCTGTTGTCTCGCCCTTGTACCAGTGCCCAGCACTCTATATCATCCTAATTCCGCCATATACCTCCTGTAGCTTTAACTAACCAAACAATGGGGTCAATCAGGAACTCCCTAAGCAGGGTCCTCACGACGCCATGTTCTGATATGAAGTCTGCGATAGGAGGGCTGACCTTGTAATAGAGGTCAACAAGCCGAGAGCCCAGGGTACTTTTCAGCAACACGCCGTCTCGGAACTCTCGCAGCACATCGAGCTGTTTAGCGGTGGAAGTTCCATAGGCTGCGGTGGCGATGAAGCACCCGCCGGATGGGGGCTCCTCTATCTCCGCAAAATTGGCCTGGATTGAGTAGTCGTCATCCATGGTAATAACGGTGTATTGTTCAGTAGTTTCACCAGTCGGAATGGTGCCGACATCTCCGCTCCAGTTGACGAACTCGTAGCCTGTGTCGGGCTCGGCTTTCAGGTAGACTACTTTCCCTTCACGATAGGTGAACGGCCCCGTGCCAGAAGGCATGGTTACCGAGCCTCCAGTGCCGCAGTTGATGGTGAGATCGTACTCCTCCACAACCTGCACTCGGGTATTGCCAGCAACTGCTACCCCTTGGGGTCCTCCCTCAATGGAATAGTTAAGAGAGCCAGTAAAGGTATAAGTCCCCGGTGAGGCACCGCCCGGCACCGTGACTTTATACACTGCGCTGAACGCCGTACCCTCGTCGTAAGGTCCGTCCCAGGTATATTCCGCCTCATTAGATGTTGGAGTATCGGCTCCATCTGCGGGGGGGTCAGTCCACGTTGTATCAACGCTCACAGTCCAGCCAGCAGGAGCAGTGTCGGTGAGCGTGATATCTGTAAAATTGGCAGCCGGGGCAGCAAAGTTAATGGTTACCTCAAATTCCTCTCCTGCCGTTACCACCTTCGGTGATTGTCGAACCGGCGGCAATGGCGGTAATGCATGTTCTTTGAGAATATTCCATATGTGTTCAGTGCCGTCGATATGAGTGGTAACATAGCCGATAAAGTATGGGTCTAAATACTGGGGTCCGCCGGGCCATGTATGCCCGCCGCCCTGGACCTTGTACAATATTACCTCTGTACCGTTCGTCCCTCCACCGTAAACATATCGAGTAACTGAGGTCGTGTCGTTCCCAGTTGGCCCCCATGTGGTTTCCACCGGCCCGGTCATTGTATTGTTGGCATCCTTCCAGTAATCGATAGTCTGGTTGACCGAGCCAGTCGCATCAGGGAGGCCATCATAAGGAACGATTGGGTCATCTGTGCCCTGCATTAAAATCATGGTTACCGGACAGCCAACATCTAAGTCGAAATCCATATAAGGTTCAAATAGATTTAACGTCATTGGTGAACAAACTGCTGCGAAGCCTGCGAACGTGCCCGGCAGCATCATAGACACATAGTATGAAAGCATAGCGCCGTTGGACATCCCCGTGGCGTAGACTCGACTTGCATCAATGTTATAGTCTTCTTTAAACTTGTCAACCAGTTCCGCAATAAATCCCAGATCATCAACCTCATAGTGATATTGTAATGACCCTGGTCCACCGAGATTCCACTGGATTTGTGCACCTGTGAGGCTTATCAAAATGGGATGGGTTTCCGGTATATTTGTGGCTTCCGGATACACGATGATAAACCCCTCTTCTTCGGCAAGCTCAGCAAAGCTGGTTAGATTGTCTTGTCCCTGCCCGCTGCTGCCCAGGCCGTGAAATGAAAACACCAGAGGAACGGATTCTGAGCCGTTATAACTGGATGGGACATAGTATTTCCACGTTCGCGTATATCCACCGTGCGGCATTGAACCTGATGAGAGCGTAACATCGGCGGCGACAGGAATAGGACTCCCCACCGGCAACATCAACGCTAGAATTACCAGAAGAGCAATCACGCTATATTTCTTTAAAGCCATTTTCCCTCCTCCATTTTAAATTCTTTTTATATAAAAAGGCCTGATAGAACTCATAAAACCATGTTTACCCAATAAACTTCACCTCCTCTATTGTGTGTATCTACTAAATGCCAACAGCTATTGCTTACAAACTTATACGTACAAATTTTTAGAAGCCTTGATGTTACGGTACCCTAAAAATTGCTGTCGATAGTATTTTTTCATTATAAGAAGGATGTCAGGAGACTTTCCTCTGAGTTACATGCTATCAAAATAATGATTGTAACAGATTTCAGCTTTGAATGTCAACTACTGAAGTTGCATGGTTGCCGATTTGAAGAGGATTGTCCGAGTAGTCGTTTGTGATACACTAATGCCATCAAAAGGCACTTTAAAACGAGAGATTCATAAGAAGGTTTAGTCCGTCGCAACTGAAATGCAAACGTACATCAAAAACAGGACACTATGGGGCTATGACCTAAACCTTATTGNCGTGGTCAGCATATCCACGCTGGTAGTAGTTCTGCAACGTTACTACCCTTTAAACATCGATTTTCCCCGGGCAACGGAGCTTATTTATTACCTGCTTATTCCTCTGGCGGCTGGTTTTTTGCTTTTTCGGGATAAGCCCTGGGATTATGGCATTCGTATTGGCCGCTGGAGACTGGCGATTATTATAATCGCGGTCTGCCTTGCTGCCATGGCGCTGATTAACTACGGGGTCAGTAAAATGCCTGATTTTTATCGTTACTACCACAGGAATGTTATAGACTGGCCCAAATTTTTATTCGATAGTGCACTATACATGTTCACTTGGGAGTTCGTGTTCCGCGGATATATGTTGTTTGGACTGGAAAAGTCGATAGGGAAAAACGCCATCTTTGTGCAGACCATTCCTTTTGTGCTGCTCCACATAGGGAAGCCTTTTCTAGAAACTCTGGCCTGCATTCCTGGCGGCTTTATTGCTGGTTATATAGCATACCGAACAAGATCGTTTTTGCCTTGTTTCGTCATACATTTTGGCATGTACGTGTTCATGTACTTTTTTGCCAGTTACTAGGGCGTCGGTGTAGTTCTGTATTCTGCTTAGAATGGTTAGTGGGGGAGCACATTGTCAGGAAACAGGAGAAAGAGGATGCCGATAACTATCGGCCACTGGGCAATATATATCACCAGCGGATGCCTTCCCGGGAAGGTAAGAGCTGAGGTAATAGGGTCGTTGAACTCGTGAATATTGAATCTTCTATTTCCTTGGGGGTAGAGAATCTTGCCGAAGAACATCCCCACAAGAAAAAGGCCAAACCACGGCAGCAACGGCCAGTAATCCAACGTCCAAAATCTGTATGGCATCAACCAGAGCAGCCAGGGGAAGTCGATAAAAATCCATTGTTCCTGTAGGTAAATGCCTATTGCCATCAGAGCAGCACCAGCTATCAGGTTAATGTAGCGGAATCTTAAAAAGAAAGGTGCGAGTATGAATGCAATCCCGAAAAAGTGGAGTATGCCGAATCGGACATATACATCTCTGGCGACTAGCCATGTAAGCAAAGTAATCCCCAAGCCCCATCCGAATATTTTCAAGCCTCTGAGCATAAACCCCGACATTCTCTTCCCTCTGGAATAGGTGATTGTGAGCGCTACTCCGGCGAGGAAAATGAAAATTCCAGCGTTTACTCTTCTAGTCCACCACCACCAGGGCCCATAGAGCATGTTGGTGGGGTAGAGGTCAAAATAGTAAAGTAGATCGAACGTATGGAAGGTTATCATACCTACTATTGCAATGGTGCGTAGTAGGTCTATCTCCCAGAAACGGTTATGCCTGGTTGTACTAATTTGAGTGGTGCCTGCCATTTGTCAAGCTCTCTGGCCTGATTTTATCATGTTTTGGCCGTTGGGCGTTGGCGTTGATTAGGGTTTCGGTGGAGCCATATTATAGTAAGGCTATGGAGGAAGGGTATTGACAACTGTGTAAGTCAAGAATAATCTAAATAGAGAGGTTATTATATGGATGCTATACCTAGAGAAATAGCTCTGCAACTGTGTGCTGAAATCCGTGAGGAAAATCGTGGTAAATGGTATAGATTTGCTCACATGCAATGCTGGGGCTGCACGACCTTTGCTAAAGGGAACCCTGACAAGATGTGTTTAAGCAGCCAGGAAGGTTATAGTGGCTGCAATCTAATCAATAAACGCTATGTCCAAAGGTCGAAAGTTAAAGTGGGGCAAGCAAATTGGAGGAATTGAATTATGTCGCCTATACCAGTTTTTGAAATAGGTTTGTGGAATGCCTGGATTTTTATGCTTCTTGACGTATTAACTTTTCCCTTATTCATGCGTATCGCCAAAGGACGAGCTCCAGAAATCGAGGGCAAAAGCCAGCTTTCTGCCCTGTCCAGGACTGAAAGGATAACCCTTTATTCTTCCAAGATAATATATATTCCTGCCTTCGTATACTCTATATTCCTGCCCCTAAAACTGGGGAGGGTGTGGTTTTATGTAGGTCTCCCTATCACTTTGATAGGCTTCATTGCCGGCGTTATAGTCATATTGAACTGGGCAGTCAGCCCGCGCGGTGAGCCCGTAACCAACGGGCTTTACCGTTACTCCAGGCACCCCATGTACCTAACCGCTTTCGTATTTTTCCTGGGGGTGAGCATAGCCACAGCCTCTTGGGTTTTCCTGTTGTTCACCATTTTGCTGATAGCCGCTTCGTTTTATTTTGCTCCCCTTGAAGAACAGAGTTGCCTTGAGAAGTACGGAGAGGCCTACCGCGAATATATGAACAAGACCCCCAAATATCTGGGAATACCCAAATCATAAGGAGAGAAAAATGTCGCTTGTACCAGTTTTTAAAATAGGTGTCTGGAACGCCTGGATTTTCACGGTTTGCAGTCTAATACCTCTTATTTTTGTTTTTAGGCCTTTAGTCACTAGAGGCCATAAGGAAGGAACCGCCTTTACTGCTTCTTTCAGCAAGATGCAGAAAAATGCATTTTCTAGTCACCAATTAATCTATTTTATACTTTTTATATACTCCATTTTCGTACCGTTAAAATTAGGTACGGTATGGTTCTACGTTGGCCTTCCTATTTTTCTGGTAGGATTAATCCCGTATGCAATGTTGGCTGTGAATTTTGTGACAACACCACTTGACAAGCCCGTTACCAGGGGAATATATCGTTATTCAAGGCATCCCATGTACGTCACTGGGTTTCTAATGTTATTAGGAGCGGGCATAGCTTCAGCCTCATGGATTCTCCTATTGCTTTTCGTTGTAGATATAATTTTGCCGCCTTTATTCATAGAGGCCGAAGAACGCTATTGCCTTGAGAAATATGGCGATGCCTACCGGGAATACATGGATAGGACGCCGAGATGGTTAGGATTGCCAAAATCGGGGAAGGGCTCGAACTAAAGGAAGGAAATCATGTCGCTCATACCGGCTTTTGAAATAGGTGTCTGGAACGCCTGGATTTTCATGCTCTATTTTCCTTTGCATCCCTTCATAATGATGGGCGTTAGTAAGCTAGTCGGTGGCGGGGACATAAATAAGAAAATGACGGACGTGCCTTATACTGGAGCTGAGAAGAAAATGTTCAAAGCCATGGTTACACTCATACTTCTTGCCTGTATCTACGCCATTTTCCTGCCACTGAAGCTTGGAACACTATGGTTCTATATAGGCCTGCCAGTCTATTTAATAGGTTTTATTATGTTTATTTGGGCTATAGTAAACATAGCCAAAACTCCAGAAGGTAAGCCGTTTACCAAAGGGATATATCGTTACTCAAGACACCCAATGACATTCTGGGGAAACATCATGCATCTGGGTGTGAGTATTGCTTCGGCCTCGTGGGTATTTTTGCTTTTTTCAGTTGTAGTTGCCATCCTGCTTCATTACCTCGTGATTGCGGAGGAACGGGGATGTCTTGAGCATTATGGCGACGCCTACCGGGAATACATGGATAGGACGCCGAGATGGTTAGGATTGCCAAAATCGGTGAAGGAATCGAACTAAAGGAAGGAAATCATGTCACTTGTACCTGCTTTTGAGATAGGTGTCTGGAACGCCTGGATTTTCATGATTTGGCTACTGATAGTCTTATTCTTGGAACCTCTTAATATCATTCCTAAAGGTCGAGAGGAGGGGGACGATTTCACCGCTGAGTTCAGCAACACACAGAAACATTTACTCCGTTCTATGCATATAATCCATCTACTCTCGATTATATACTCTATTTTCGTACCGCTAAAACTGGGTACGGGATGGTTTTATGCAGGTCTTGCTGTTTATTTATTAGGTTTAATTTCGTATGCAATGGTTTGGGTCGGGTTTGCTACTACACCACCGGACAAGCTTGTGACCACGGGAATATATCGTTACTCAAGAAATCCGATGCAACTCTCTCAAGTTGTAATATTTTTAGGAGTAGGCATAGCTACGGCCTCCTGGATTTTCTTATTGCTTGCTGCCGTATATATAGTTATGCCGCTTTTATGGGTAGATGCCGAAGAGCGTCACTGCCTCAGGTACTACGGTGATGCCTACCATGAATATATGAACAGAACCCCACGGTGGGTAGGAATACCGAAATCCTAATAAAGGAGGCCGCGAAAATTATGAGAGCTGATCCCAAGACAGAAGCCGCAGTGGTGAACATTGTCAAACAGGGCCTTGAAGCATTCACGAAAAAAGACCTGGATGCACTCCTAGCGTTCTTCGCACCAGACCCTGACGTAATTGTCATTGGTACGGGAGGGGATGAGAAAGGCGTCGGGCTTGTCGAGATTAGAAACATACTCGGACGTGCCTTTACGCAATTCGAGGAAGCATCTTTTGGGTTCGGTTGGCATTCAGTCTCAGCGACAGATTCAGTAGCAATGCTGGCAGCTGATGTTACCCTCTACGTTAAGACTGGTGACCGGCAAATAACTGAGCAAATACGATTAACGGTTGTGCTTGAGCAGCGGGGAGACAGGTGGCTCATCATGCAGTGGCATGATTCTTTGCCGGCTGCCGGGCAGAAAGAGGGTCAAGCATTCGCAACATAGTCTTTCTAGAGACAATAGTCCGTTAGATTACGACGCGTATATTTTTATTCGGAAGATGGAGAAAAGGAAGTAAAACATCATGTCGCTTGTACCTGCTTTTCAAATAGGTATCTGGAACGCCTGGATTTTCATGATTTGGCCGTGGGTAGATATGCTGGCAGTAAGGCTTGTTGGGGTAGATGTATACCGGAGAGCGTCAGGGCAACCTGAAATGAAAACCAGCCGTCCATACAGGATAGTTAGCTATGTATCTATGGTAATAGATACTATGGCCGTCGCCTATTCTATTTTTTTACCACTCAAATTAGGCACGGGATGGTTCTATGCCGGTCTTGCCATTTTCTTAACAGGTCTGGTGGTGCTTGCAGCTGCTACATTTAATTTTGCTAAAACACCTATGGATGTACCGATTACCAAGGGGATATACCATTATTCGAGACACCCAATGTATTTAGCGTCATTGTTGATATATTTTAGCGTTGGCATAGCTTCAGCCTCGTGGGTCTTTCTGTTGATTTTCGTTGTACAGTCGGTCTCGATAAGAATTTCGGTAGTTGAAGAGGAACGCTATTGCCATGAGAAGTATGGCGATGCCTATCGTGAGTATATTGATAAGACGGCTAGATGGTTAGGATTGCCGAAATCGAGGAGGAAGTGATCAGCAGGCAATGTAGGGTGGCGCCATAGTATAATAAGGCTGTGGCCAAGGGAGAGAGATCGCTTTTACTGCTATTTGACGGCAATGCTTTGGTGCACCGCGCCTTTCATGCCCTGCCCCCGCTGACCCAACCCAAGACCGGGGAGCTGGTAAATGCCGTCTATGGCTTTGCCAGTACCCTGCTCAAAGTATTTGCTGATTTTAAGCCCACTCACTGGGCTGTCGCCTTTGACCGCCCCACCCCGACCTTCAGGCATGAAATGTTCGAGGAATATAAAGCCCAGCGCCCGGCCATGCCCGAGGAACTGAAGGGCCAGATAAAAAAGGTCCACCAGCTGGTGGAAGCCTTCCATATCCCCGTTTTTGAAATCGATGGCTTCGAGGCCGACGATGTCCTGGGCACCTTAAGCCAGCAGGCTGATGAACAGGGCATTGAGACCATCATTGTTACCGGGGACAATGACATGCTGCAGGCTGTTTTGCCTCGAGTGAAAGCCCTTGCTCCCCGGCGGACCTTCACAGATACCGTCCTTTACGATGCAGAGGCAGTAGAGCAGAAATATGGCATCAAACCGGAGCAACTCCCCGACCTTAAAGCACTGGCCGGCGATGTCTCGGACAATATACCCGGCGTGCCCGGTATCGGTGAGAAAACAGCCGCTAAATTGATTCAGCAATATGGCAGCCTTCAGGGAATCTACGACCATATTGAAGATGTAACGCCGGGCAAGTTGCAGGACACGCTGCGCGAATATCGTGCCCAGGCCTTCCGGAGTAAAGAGCTGTCCACAATAGTCAAAGATGTTCCTATCAAGCTGGACTTGAAAACCTGCGAGGTAAGCCACTACGACCGGAATGAAGTGGCCAGGCTTTTCCAGGAGCTCGAGTTCATTAATTTGCTTCCCAGGCTGCCCCAGATGAAGGCCGAAGGCTCTCAGCCCTCGGCAGTCAAGTCCTATGTGGTGAACACTGAAACAACCCTGGAACAGCTCATGAGTAAACTGGAAAGAGCACAAAGCCTCGCCATCGAGGTGGAAACTACGGGCGAAAAGGCTGTGATGACCGATTTGGTAGGCATAGCCGTATCGCCAGCCCGGGGGGAGGCGTTTTATATACCTCTGGGGCACCAGGGCTTAAATCAGCCGCCGCAATTGCCGCTAACTCAAGTCACAGCCCGGCTCAAGCCAATTTTAGAAAACGTCATCATAGACAAGATTGCCTATAACGGCAAGCATGTTATGGCGGTGTTGGCTGGTTGTGGGGTGGAAGTTAGGAATCTGAATTTCGACCCCCTGCTCGCTGCTTATCTCCTCGGCGAAAAAAGCCTGGGGCTTAAAGCGCTGGCCTTTAATAAGCTGGGCACCGAGATAGTGACCCCCGCTGAATTAACCGGCTCAGGAAAGAAACAAAGCTCCTTGTCCCTGCTGGAGGCGAACCGAGTTGCCGACCATGCCTGCGCCAGCGTGGACATCGTCTGGAGTTTAAGGGAGAAGTTGGAAACTGAGCTACGCAAGCAGGGGCTGTGGCAGCTTTTCACCGAAGTGGAAATAGCTTTGATTCCAGTTCTGGTGGCTATGGAGGACAATGGCATTCTTTTGGATACCGACCTGCTTCGTGCGATGTCTCGGGAGATGGGTAAGGAACTGCTGAGGCTGGAGAAGGAAATCTACGGCAGCGTCGGGCATCAATTTAATATCAACTCGCCCCAGCAATTAGGCAGGGTGCTTTTTGAGGACCTCCGGCTGCCCCAGTCTCGCAGAACGAAAACCGGCTATTCCACCGAAGCCTCGGTCATGGAGGCATTGAGAGGCGTTCATCCCGTAATTGAATTTATACTGGAATACCGCCAGCTCAGCAAGCTCAAGTCAACCTATGTGGATGCCCTGCCCGCGCTTATTAACCATAAGACGGGGAGGGTGCATACCAATTTCAACCAGACGGGCACGGCTACCGGTCGGCTTTCCTCCAGCGACCCCAATCTCCAGAATATACCCATAAGGACTGAGATGGGGAATAAGATAAGGAAAGCCATCATAGCTCCGCCCGGGGCATACCTTTTGAGCGCCGATTATTCCCAAATTGACCTGCGAGTCCTGGCCCACCTCTCTCAAGACCCCGGTCTCATTGCCGCTTTTGCCCAGGACGAGGATATCCATGCCACGACCGCCTCTAAACTCTTCGGCATCCCTGCGGATGAAGTGACTCCCGAGATGCGCCGGAATGCCAAGACGGTCAATTTCGGAGTTATTTATGGTATGAGCGATTATGGATTGGAGCAAGCCACCAATCTCAGCCGGGAGGAAGCCGCTCAATTCATCGCCCTGTATTTCGAGAAATATCCCAAAGTGAGGGAATATCTCGAGGCCACCAAGGAGCAAGCCCGCAAGCTGGGCTATGTTCAAACGGTGTTGGGTAGGCGGCGGTTCTTACCCGAAATTAATTCTGCTAACCGAATGGTCAAGGAGGCTGCCGAGCGCATGGCTATAAATGCTCCGGTGCAGGGCAGCTCTGCCGACATCATTAAAATTGCCATGATAAATCTACACCGGGAAATGGGGAAACGGAATCTAAAGAGCAAGATGCTGTTGCAAATACACGACGAATTGCTTTTCGAGGTGCCCGAGGCAGAAGTGGCGGAAATGAAATCCCTGGTTGCCCAGCTTATGCCCAGGGCTTTCGAGCTTCGTGTCCCTGTGAAAATAGATATCAAGCTGGGCAAAAACTGGGCCGAGATGGGATAGATTAATAAATCCTAAATCCCAAAATCTAAATCCTAAACAAATTCAAATAGTAAAACGCAAAAATAAAAATACAAAATGACAGAGTAAAAGTCAAAGAGCTTTGCATTTTTAGTTGTCATTCTAATTTTTCACCTTTGATTTTTTATTTTGTGTGTTGCACGGGCCTGTCCTGAACAAAATTGCTACACTAAATTAAGATGCCTGAGTTGCCTGAGGTAGAGACGATTAAGAACGAGCTTTTGCCCTGGGTCGTGGGGCAAAGCTTCACTAAAGTCACTATCGTCGATGCCAAGGTGGTGTGTGGCGGTTCCGCTAGAGAAGTCCGTCGTGGGTTAATCGGGCAGAAGATAGAAAGCCTGGAGCGCCGGGGAAAATATCTCATCTTTCACCTGTCCAATGGCAGGTCGCTGATTATACATTTAAGGATGACCGGCGTCTTGCTGTTAAATCCCAGAGGAGTTGACCGCTATGCCCGGGCGGGTTTTCACCTTTCCAACGGGCACCGTCTTGTTTTCAGCGACCGGCGTCGGCTGGGGTTAATTTGGCTGGTAGACGATGCCGATACTGTGGTCTGCAAGCTGGGTCCCGAGCCGCTGGACGAAAGTTTTACCCCGGNCATNCTGGNGCAAAGATTAAGCCGCCATCACATTTCCATAAAAGCCGCGCTTCTCGACCAGTGTATCATCGCAGGAATCGGCAATATGTATGCCGATGAAGCCCTCTTTGCCGCTCGGATTCACCCTCTGAGAAAAGCAGACTCCCTGTCGCCCGAAGAAGTGCAGGCCCTACATCACTGCGTTCGTAGGGTTCTTCAGGCAGCCATCGGCAGCAAAGGCGCCAGCGTGGATACCTACGTCCGCCCCGAGGGCGAGCTGGGCACAGCTCATTTCGATTTCAAGGTTGCTCATAGAGGAGGCGAACCCT
>JGI2173J19968_10000293_pt1 | contig 17890 bp, 23 predicted proteins | sample DeeMarSWOR136_30_FD_19968 | JGI IMG/M metagenome (IMG submission 19968) | reverse complement strand
TCTTCAAGCCGCACACCCGGCTTGCGCCTACGGCGATCTCGCGCAAGGCCGGTATGGGAACCAGCGTCCTCCAAGGCTTTCTCATTGAGGGCGGCCCCAGCCAGCGGGGGCTGCCGCGTGCGCGTACTCTGGCAGTCATAGTGCCCGTACTCCACGACGAACTGGAGAAACAGGCGTATCGGGACCTCGCCCGCGAGTGCACCATCATTCGCTTTCTGATCGAAAGCGGCTATCTCACCAGGGATGATGTATTGGCCTACGTGGAGTGCGAACCGCCGCCAGGGTGGATGCAAAGGTCGATGTGCCTTGAGTTGGGTGGACTCGATTTAACTCCCCTTTCCGCAGAGGCTCGACTGACCTTACTCAACTTCTATCGATTCTTGTACTTCGAGATCACTGAGGGACAGCGAGCAGCCGAGCCAGAGCAGGGCCAAGAGCCGGGAGAGGCCAGCTGAGCGGTTCAAACTGAATCCGCTCGGGGGTACTCAACCGGACAATTTCTGAACCATCGGCAACCTGAGTTGCCAGCCAGTCAAGAGGGGGCCACAATTCTGCCTGCAGGATTTGGCCCTCTCTGTCTATCACAATGCGCTTGAAGATCAGCTCAACCAGCGCCCTCTTGTCCTTCGGTGTGAGCCTGGGCCAGAGTTCCGGCGACCTCCCGAGGAGATCCAGCGCCTGATCCAGGCGGTCCAGCTCGTCCAACTTTCCACGTGTAAAGTCTCCCAGCCGTTGCTGCACAGTGGCCAGCTCGGTAGCGAGCTCGGCGCGGGTGTGAGCGAACTCCTGGTCAGTGAGCATGCCCTTGGTGGCCAGGCGAACCAGGTTGCCCAGCTCTTTCCGCAGCTTGCTCTCCTGGCGCCGCAACCGGCGCTGCTCATCGGGCCATTCCCGCTCCATGGCGTCGCCCAGCAGCCGCGCATACTCCCGGCGCAATTCGCGCTGCTCCTCCTCCGTCACGTGGATGTGCTGCAGCAGGCCGGGGATCTGTGCCTCAACGACACGCGCCTGCACGTAGATAGCGCGGCCATCCGGCCCCTTGTTCCTCCAGGTGTAGTGATAAGCCAGAGCATCGCAGCGTTCGCCCGTAAACGTGCCATTGTAGAACCGGCAATCCAGCTCGTGACTCCACAGCACGCGCCCGAGGGGGTAGACGTGGCGGGGAGATTTGGGCTGCTTGCGCTGCTTGAGCAGCACAGCTTGGCAAGCGTCGAAAGTTTCCTGGTCGATCCCCGCCGCATGCTCACCCTGGACGCGGATCTGCCAGCGTTTCGAGACGCACCAGCCGGCATAGAACTCGTTCGTGAGGATGCGGTGCACGCCCTGCGTGGTCCACAGGCCGCCGAGAGGCTGCCGGTAGCCCTCCGCGTTGAGCTCCGCCGCGAGACTGTCCAGGGTGTAATCGCCGCTGGCGTAGCGCCTGAACATCGAGCGGATCAGCGGCATGCGCTCCTGGTCGATCTCGATCCGCCCCACTGACTTCTTGCTGGTCAGCTCGAGGCGTGTGTTGCGGTAGCCGTCCGGTGCCTTCCAAACCCACCTGCCCTGTCGCATGCGCTCCTGCATGCGATTGCGCACCAGCTCGGCCCGCTGCATGTTGTCCCACTGTGCCACCACTTGCCGGACCGCCTTGGTCAGCCAGCCGCCCGGTGTGGTGCTGTCGATGCCGGCCATGGTCGCTGCGCATACCTGGATCCCGATCCTGCTCAGTTCGTGCTCTGCCAGCAGCGCCTCGAGCAGGTTGCGGCCAAAGCGCTCCCAGCTCTGGACGCCCACATGCGAGAAATGGCCTGCGCGGGCGTCGCGCAGCATCTCCTGGAAGGCAGAGCGCCCAGCGGTGGTCTTGCCGCTGGCCACGTCGCTGTACTCGCGGTAAACGGGGAGTTCAGAGGGAGTAACTAGGTGCTCGAGAACTGAGCGGCGCTGCGCGGGGATGGAGAACTCGGGATGTTGCACTTCCTCGGTGGAGACCCTAAAGTAAAGCGCCCAGGCTGCGCGATTTGACATAGCCTGCCCCTCGTGGTAGAATATCCATGCCTCACCTTCCCAACGGCAAGAACCCTCGCCCTGTACCGGCGAGGGGACCGGAGAAGTTGAGGCTCATTCTTTTTCGTCTTGCAGCGCCTCGATCCGAGCCAGCACTAAACGTAGTTCGGGTAATGTCAATGAATCAAGAACGGCGAGGACCTGGACGAGTAGCTGATCTCTATCAGGCGGGCGTCTCGGTGGGTTGACGCGCCGCATTGCGCCTCCATCGTGGGCCCTATTCTGGTCGTATTATACACCATTTGGTGACAAAAGACAAGCCCGCCCACTACTGGGCCCCACCTCGACTCCGCAAGAAGTCAATGTAGGCAAGGATGGTGCGCAACTGTTCCTCGCTGAGGCTCTCCAGGGCCTTTGCCGCTCGTTTGTAGATCCGGGTGTACTCATCATCCGCGAAGCGTGTTTCTCGTCGAGCGGAGAAGATGAGATCATCTGTGGCTACGCCAAGCGCTCCAGCTAGTGCGCTGAGCGTGGTGGTGCGGATGTTGGGCCGTGCCCCTGTCTCGATTTTGGATATCGTAGAGCGTTGGATTCCCGAGTGGTACGACAACTCGCCCTGAGTCCAGCCGAGTGCCTCGCGCAGCGTCCTCAACTTGCGGAAGTTGATGACGAGTCGAGCCATGCCGCCTCCCTTTCCCCTTTCGCTCTATTGTACCACGGAGTAGGCGTTTCGTCAATAGAACAGGCGTCCTAATTTCGCCTTTTACCTGGGCTGCGGCTTGCAATTCCGTCCGTTTTGTGGTATAATGTCACATGGAAGGTGGCAAAGTGACTGAGCGCCAGGGTCTTATCCTTCAATTCATCCGCAGGTATCAGAAGAAACATGGCTATCCCCCCTCGGTCCGTGACATCACATCAGCCGTTGGCCTGGCCAGTCCCTCGACTACCCACGTGCACCTGGTCGCCTTGCGCAGCCAGGGCCGTGTCTCGTGGGAGCAGGGCAAGATGAGGACGCTGAGGGTGTTATGACGCCGCTAGAGCGCCTCCTCAAGATCGGTGACATCCTCTCGGCCTACGCCGGCGAGCAAGAGGCGCTTTCATTGGGGCTATCCGCAGCGGAGCAACCAGAACGAGTTGCTCCGCTGCTTCTTTTGCCGGGGGATCGGTTGGAATGCCGCGACGGTGCGCGGCCACCCCTGGCGAATCCCCCTAGCCGTAGGGCCGGTGCGACGGAGGCTCGGTTCCGGGCGAGCTAGGTGCGCGAGGCCCGCGAAAGTCGCGGGCGCTTGCGTGTGCATATGCACAGCCTAGGAAATGATGCCCTCAGCCACGCCCAGCGCACAGCTGGTCCAGGAGATTGCCTCGCTCCTCCAACAGCCTGAGATACGACGCGCCTTGGAAGCTCGACAAGGCCGCCTGGTCCTCGATTGGTCGAATGGCCACGTCACCTACGTCGAGCTCCATCCTCGTTTCAAGGTCGGCACCGACATTAACCTCAGCCTCCGCCGACGAGCACGAAAAGGCTAGCTGGCGGTGGGTGGTGGTGGCTCGCTACCATCCTCGGCGCGTTCTTCGCCCTGGCTACCCTCGTCTTGGGGGAGGGGTGGGGAGCCCCGCTGGTTCTCCCTGAACACCCTGATGAACTCCTGGATCTCGTGAGGCGAGTAGCGGCGCTGTCCGCCAGGCGTGAGGATAGGGTTAAACTCCATACTCGCTATGTGTGCGGTTGCGCTCGCATGACGCTCCGGCAGGGGATACCCGGCCTCACGAAGTGCTGTTACTACTGCCTTCGGGGTCATGTACACTCTCCAAAGCCACTTTTGATCTGACACGGCTACTCACCTCCTTTCTGTGTGTGCTTCCCGTGCATATTGTTGACCACGTTTGCTCCTCCCGTCTGCGCCGGCACAGTTGCGCCGGCGCAGAGGGCAGTAGCAAGGCAATCGCAGCTAGCGAACGTACCCATCCTTCCGCAGATAAAGCCGGCCCTCGCATTCAATTACCCATGCGTTGCCTTCCCTATCCGCCTTTGGATCCTCGGGCAGAAAGAGCTTGACTGCTCTCGCGGTCCATCCCCGCATCTGAGCGATTGTCGCTTTCGCTTGCCGTCGTGTTGAAAACGTCTCGAAATCCATTCCTAACTTTCCTTTCTCTCCTCGGTAACAACCCAGCCCCAATCTTCCCACACGTCGTGGATGATCTGCTCGACGAAGGGTAGCTCATCGTCCATGGGATAGTCAACATCGTCGAGCACATCGCAGCACCGATCAGCTGGCCGCTCACTGATTTCGACGGTTGCCGTGGGATAGTCTGCCAGGAGCTTGCGCGTCACTTCTTCTTCAAACTTGGCGTAGCTGGCTTTGATGTCCACTCCGACTAGCGCGTCGGGGTCCCGGCCGAACATGGCGTCCTGATCCCTGGTTCCGAACACTACGATCCTCATCTCTTTTCCTCCATCTCTCTCTATCTCTATGCACATTGTAGCATAGTGTTCCGCATTTGTCCAACACCCGGCGCGATTTTACACGTGTAAAGTCGCGCCGAGCTTTGGACGATGAACTCACTGCGCCTGCTTTGCCCGCTGCAGGAGTAGCAGGAGCTCCGCGACGGTGCACTGCTCCAGCCCCTTCTCGAATTGGGACCGCGCCCACTTGCGAGCGGCCGTTTCATCGAGCCCCTTGTAGCGCAAGCAGGTTTCCAGTACCTGTTTGCGCAGCTCGATCTGGCGCTCGTTATACTGGCGCTTTCCCTCAGCTGGATCTGGCGTCTCCATAGGCTCGGGCGGGCCAGGATGTGCCTGGTTCAGCAGCGCCCGCGCTATCTTGAGAACGCCCTCCGGGACCTTCTCGCCGCCATCCTCGCCCACTAGATCATACTGATCAGCGAGGGCCAGCCAGCGTTGCGCCTCGGCCAGCGCCTCATCGTCCTCCGGGCGGAACACAATCCGGAAGGCGACGAAAGGCCGGCGTAGCATGTACTTGCTGTAGCGATGCGCCACGCCCAGGAACGTGCGGATTGGCCGCAGCAAGGCGCCGGTCTCGGCCATCTGCTCGCCGAACTTCTCGAACATCTGGCGTTGATTCTCGATAGCCTGCTCGATCTCCTGAACCGTGTCCTCTGGCAGTCCTGTAGCGTCCAGTCGCATACTCTCCAGCTTGGCCTCCGGATTGAGCGCGTAAGTTCCAGGCAGCTCGACCCACTGGCCGGGCGAAGATTCCCAATACTCAGTCACGGTGGCGACTGGCTGGGCATTGTTGTCGTATTGGATGTTGGTGACGCCGTAGCGGATCCCGGCAGCTTGCGCCAGGGCGGTGAGTGCCGGCTTCGCGAGTGCGTACTGTCCATCGACCGGGTGGGTATCCCGCGTTCCCGCCCTGAACCGCAGGACCGTTGCCTGGATGCGATAGCACGGCGTCGGCTCGGTGATCGTCGGGCAAGCCAGGAGATTGAACTTCTTGGGGCTGAACGAAAGCAGCGCCTCACCCGTCGTCACGAACTCCACGATCTCCGGGATGACCTTCTTCTTGCTCATCTTGACCTCCTCATGGCCTGTAGGGATTGGCGATATGCGGGAAGATCGCCTTTGCGAAGTGTATGGGGAGCTTGATCCCATGCCTCATCACGTGCCGGTAGGCGTCAAACTCATCCTCAGTCTGAGTAGTCCCACCGATGTAGGCGCCCCAATCCCATCCACCACCCAGCACTGCGACGACAGCGACAGCGACGCCGGCGCTGTTCCAGTACTGCGTGTCGAGGAGCTTGTAAGGCCAGCTCTCGTTAAGTACACCGTACCAGGCCTTGCCCTTTTCTACCAGAGCAAGCAGATCCTGTTTGAGAGTTAGCTGCTCAGGTAGCCAGACTTCATGGCCGAGGTCCCAGGACAACATGATGTACGGCGTAACTTTCTCGCCATCGACCTTCTCGGGATGGTCACCATGACCAAGATCGAGGCGGGAGATGAGCTTCTCTAGCTCCTCCGTCGTTCTAGGGGCATAGTACCAATACATCTTGACTTTCCTCCTTTGTGTGGTTTTACCTCAGAGCGTTGCCGCTCCCCTCTACCCTCCAACTAATGTGTCATCATCTGGAGAGCAAAGGGCAGCGGCAACGATGTTGCCACTGCCTTTGGAGATTTGGCCCCTGCGATAGCCACCACAGCGCGACGGTCAGGCGTCGCGATGCTCCTCTCACTCTGCTCACTTGTCTACGACGACTTCCCAATCGCCGCTGGTCAGCAGGTAAGCGGTATAGCTCTGGTGGCACTTAGGACACCTATAGTTGAACTCCGCCACCTCGCCCGCCTCGATTGCCCGCTCCTCCTTGTCGCCATCCCAAACGCCGATCACAGGTGCCTCGGTACCTGGATGCTCCTCAAGGTACGTTTGGGTAGCATTTAGCCGGAACAGGTTGAGATCTGTGCCGCACTCTGGACAAACGCTGTCAACGACGCTTCGGGCGGTCTCGAGATCGGTCTCTACCACGAGCACGGCCCTCCTCCTTCCGCCTTTCTTCGTTCTGCCTCCACCAGCAGTCAGGACAGAGGCCAGTCTGTGCGGCTGCTGGGTGCTCCTTACCGCAGACTTTGCATCTCATTGCCTATCTCCTTGCCCTGAAGTCGTAGCCCCACAGGGTGCAGCGTTCGCATGCCACCAGATCCCCATCACTCACCATTCTGTGCCCGACGAGGCGACAAATGACGCCGGCGAGGGTGAGGCGGTAGAGTTCTTTGAGGAAGCAGTACAATCGCTTTTCCTCCAGCCAGTCCACGGCTCGATGCAGGCGCGTGTAGGGCATCCGCCGCGCAAACTCGGCTGCCTCGGCCTCGGGATAGCCGTCTTGGACAGCCTCCACCTGCACCATCATGCGGCGCCACGCTTCGCCACTAACGGCTGAGCCTGCGAACGAGGTGTATTCGGCCTCCTCCCACTCCTTGCGGACGTTTTGCCAGAACTCTCCGAGCTTGTCCATAGCTATTGCCTCCATTTCGCGTGGGCGCCTGCGAGCGCAAGCGCATCCTTGATGTCTTGGGCGATGTTGTCCAGAACAGCATCGAGCCGCGCAAGGCGGTTGCCGATCTGTGCTAACACCGTCCAGAGCTGCTCCTCCGCTTCTTCTGAGAGGGGCACGTCCATCTCATGGGCAGCCTGATCATGGATGTGCTGTCGTAGCTCCACCCACTGCTTGCGGAGCTCAAAAAGATCCTGCTGCCGGTCCTCTGCCCATGTTTGATTGGCCACGGTGAACCTCCTTTTCTGTGCCTGATCTCTTCCCTTGGCCTATTCGGTTATCGCAACGTTTACTCCTCTTAGTAGCCTTTGTGTGGTGGGTACGATTCCCACTTGGGCAATGGGACAGTTTCGCCATTGGCCGCTTTCTCGACCCATGGGAGCCATGCACGAATCCCTTCGCGGCTGACGATATTCTCACTCAATTGCTTCTCGAGCCGCTGGATCGCCTCGCTGTGGTTCTCCTCGGCCCGCGTAAGGGCTGCCTCGAGCGCCTGACATCGATCCTCTGGCGTGAGCTGCTCATTGGCAGCTTCGAGCACGGCCTCGATGAGACGCTTGGCGCGGCCCGGGGGCCCTTTCTTGTCGTAGTTGCCCCAGCCATGGAAGTTGAGAGCCCTGCTCCACTTGGGATCCTGCTTGTCGTCCTCTCCAAACTTCCAGGCGCTATCCCTGTGGTAGATGTGTATCAGAGCGCTGTACGCCACTCCGTCAATGTAGACAGCGCCAGAGGAGGCCCACCTATCCACCGATTTGGGGCTGCAGGTTGCGCTCAGGTGATCCCACATAGTCACCTGGAACCTCCCGAACTTGGTCTCGATGACTGTCTTGTAATCGAGCATACGTCCATTCTCCTTTCCGTGTGCGAGCTGCTTCTGCAGTGTGGCCGTTTGGCCGCCACTGAGTAGTAGCAAACTGATGCTGGAGTCGATCCGCGACTCCTGGTCGCCGCTCAGAGGACTCGAACCTCTGACACTGCCCTATCGCAGGAGTTATCCTGATACCTCAGCAGCGACCAGCAGGCGCGAATGCGCCATGCTTTCATATAACCGTCGCGACGATCTTCAGCTGAAGAACTTTCGGATCGCCGGACCGTAAGTGATGGCCAGTGCCGCCAGGAGAAGCAGTAGGCCGATCACCAACAAATCCATGTAACTGAACATTAGAACCTCCTTGTAAGATTCGGTCTCGGTATAGCTATCGGGCTGGTAAGGTATGCTGGTCCTGCCGAGTTTGGCACCCTATGCGCCGCTGTCCGGTAGTGCTAGCTTGTGTCGATCACGTTTCATCTCTGTGGGCTGTCGCGTTTGTTCGGCCCGTCGTCCCGTTTGCTAGCACTAGCCTTGTCAGTTTCTGTCGGCTGCGATCTCCGGGGTTTTCACATTCCGCTCAGCCTATGCTGTCCTTGAGTTTCGCCATCCCGATGACAGAAGGGCGGTCCTCTCGTTCTAGTGCGGTAGCATTCGGCACTTCCCGGATCTCACTGCGCGGACTGGTCAGTCCGCCGTGTGCTTTGAGCCAGTCTGGAGTTGTCAAGGTGCGTGTCTTTGTGTATCTATATGTGCGTCTGAGTGTAGTATAGCCTGCCTGTGTCGTATTGTCTGTGATCTATTTCACACAAAAACTGTGAAATAGATCACACTTTTGAGCTTATGGTCAAATATATTCCATTCCCAGGGGCTGTTATGGCAAAGTAAAGCTTGGCAGCCTCGGAGTCTGGCACTCAGTGGCGCTTGCTCAGATCGAGAGGGAATACGGCGAGCAAGGATGAGGGATATTGGCCGCTTGCAATTGAGGGCAAAATGTGCTATAATGTCACCAAGGGGTGGGAGGTGAGCCCTGCGTGCTCAACAGTCGCCCGGGGCTAGCACCAAACCGCTTGGAGTATTCGTGTACTCCAAGCGGTTTTTTTGTGGTGTAAAGGACAGAACCGATGGCTCGAGACGATGGCCACAGCTATTTGGAGATAAGAACAACCCTCGGGGAGAAGCAGCGAAGAACGATTATCCCGTGTTCGCTGAAGTCAGTACGCTTGGTCCCTTTCACACGTGCGCCCAGATGATACCGTGGCGCATTCTTTCTTGCCGTCAATCATTACGACTCGGGGAGTTGCAGGTGTCTAGTGGCTAGAAGAAAGGCGCAACAAAACCTCAGCGAGGCTGGGAGGCGGAAACGCATTAAGCGCGAGGTCAAGGATGATCCGATGAAGGTGGATCGGAGGCATGGTCCTGGCCCCGGCAACACTGCTGTCCATCGCTTGCCGCTGCACATACGGGATGAAGTACATAGACGGCTCGCCTCTCGATATACCGTGCATGAAGTTGCCGGATGGCTTTACCAGAACGGCTTCGTGAACGAGGACGGTAGCCCGAAGATCACCGAGGCCATGCTTTACTACTACCGCGAGCGATACGTCGGATATTATGAGATTCTCGGCGAGGCATTGGTGAGTCGCTTTCTCAATGACATGGGCGTGCGTGTAGATCCTCTAAAAGTGGTTCACCGCCAGATGACGATGCAGATGGCACGTGTGATGACCTGCCTCGAACAAGAGAAAACCGCGGGTAAGAACTTGCCACACGTAGGGGAAGAAATTGATCGATTGGATCGCCTTGCCGCCCGCGCATTTCGCATGATGCAAGACCTCGGCTTGTTGCCTAAAGCACCGGCTGAATTCATCACCACAACCACTGCCCACGTGCGGCAGACAATCACTGGCGATATGACCACGCACACCGACATTCCGCTCACGCCGGAGCAGGAGGAGACTTTCAAGAAGATTGTAGCCCTCGGCCTGGAGGCGCAGGCGCTCAAACTCGGCCGCCAGGAGCTGCAGGAGGCCGGCCTGGTGGACGAGGAGGGGAACCCAATCGAGGAGGTAGCGGGGCAGGAACCCGAGCCGGAGGCTGAGGGGGCCGAGGATGGCGAAGGATCCCCAGAGAACTGATCCGCTCGGGCGCTGGCGCTTTACTAATCACAACGAGGTGCCGCGATACCCAGCACGTGTCCATTGGCCACCTCGCGGGCGGCTCGTGAAATACAGGGAATTGCTCGATCCCTTGGATCTGGATGACTTAGAGTTTTGGGAACTCCCCAGCCTGGCCGCTCTAGGGTGCTTCAAGAGGCGCCGAGGATGACGGATGAGCAAGTCTACAGCGCGGAGAACGCCGGCCTGCATCGTGTCAACCTGTGGGGGTGGATAAAGGGCCGGCAGATCAGCACGCCGAAGGGCGACCCGCTGACCTTTGGCGACAGCAGGTGGCTGGCAGACATCTATCAGGATCCAACGCGGGTCATGGCCATCGTCAAGAGCAGCCAGGCCCGCATCAGTACATATGCCATTTTCCGGGCGCTTCATTTCGCCCTTAACAATCGAACAACGACGATCTTCACCGAGCCCACGCGGGACGACGCACAGAAGTTCAGCAGTAGCCGCGTGCGCCCGATCCTCAACCTGAACCCATGGCTGCTGCGCTATGTGACTGGCGGCACCGAGCTGTTGAGGGTCACGGATGTAGCCGACGACTTTACACGTGTAAAGTCACACGTCCACTTCCGGGGTACTTTCGGGGAGAAAGAGGCGTTCACGATCGATGCGGACTTGATCATCATCGATGAGCGCGACATCAGCAATTCCGAGGTGGTCGAAACCTTCGATACCCGGCTGATCGCCTCGCAGTTCAAGCAGAAGCTGGTGATCTCGACGCCCTCGATCCCCAACTATGGGGTGGATGAGCTCTATCAGCTGAGCGACCAGATGACGTGGCTGTGGGAGTGCGAGGGCTGCAACCGGCGCATCGATCCGCGCAGCGAGTACTACCAGTGCATCGACCAGGAGCGGCTCTGCTTTCGCTGTCCCAAGTGCGGGCGGGTGGTCAACCGGGGCTCAGGCGGCTGGGTGGCCAAGTACCCTGACCGGCCTATCCGGGGCTATGCAGTGACGCAGCCGATTTGCCTGTACGTCCCGGTCCTGGACATCGTGACCGCGCAGCGCGTGAAAAAGCCGCGCAAGTTCGCTAACTTCTGGCTCGGCATGCCCAGCGAGGAGGGCGTGGCCACCGTCACCCGTGACCTGATCCTCCAGAAGTGCTTTCTTTCTGGCCATGCCAGGTCCACCGAGGCGGTCGGCAGGCGGCGCGTGATGGGCGTAGACCAGGGCAATTGGCTGTTCTACGAGGTCAGCGAGATCGGGCCGGATGGCCGCTCCTGGATCGTAGACCTGGGGCACACCCGCGAGTGGGAGGATCTGTACCGGCTGATGGCACGGCATGAGATCGAGGTGTGCGTGCTCGATGCCTACCCGGAGATCCGCCTGGCTCGCAAGCTGTGCAAGTCGTTCCGGGGTCGCGTGTGGATGGCTGAGTACGCCAACATCCAGGAACCTGTGCGCTGGAAAGGCCGCGAGCTGCACCACATCCTGCTCAACCGCACCGAGTGCCTGGATGCAGCGGCGGAGGATATCGCGGCCGGCGTGGTCCAACTCTACACGCCCATGGATGGGGAGATCGATGAGCCATGCACGGGGCAAAGCGTGGGCGGCTGGATCCAGCATTGGTGCAACCAGCACCGCGTGCCGCCCGAGGAGCCTGGCGAGCCGGTGCGCTGGCTGGAAACAGGCCCCGATCACCGCAGCCATGCCAATGCCTACCGCAAGGTGGCGGAGAGCAGGATCCGGCGGCGCCCGCTCAACGAGTTGTGGACAGCCGTAGCCGGCGAGCGAACGTTTTTCGCTGGCGATGTGCGGCGCGAGATCGCGCCGGAGAGTGAGATCGAGGACGTGCAGCAGCCGATACGCGAATTGCGCAAGCGGCCGGTCCTCGACTTGAGGAAGGGAATAACTAGACGTGGACGTAACCTGTAGCGCATCGATAGCCGAGCAAATCTGGAACCAAGTAGCTGTCACCGTGGCGCTCTTACCGTTCGCAGTGCCTGTTGCAATTGGCTACTTCCTCGGCAGGATTCTCTATGACCTGTGGCTCAACATCTTGGACCGCTATACGTGGCCCGAGTAGTGGGCCGCAGCTGAAACGGAGGCCGTGGGATGCTACCCCCATATATCAAGAATCTCATCGAGACAAACGCGGGAGCCGCAGCCCCGGAAGTGGTCAACCTATTGGATCGTGAGTGGATGGCCCTGCAGCGCCGCAGCCTACCCTACAGGGCCGGCCCGCCGCGTGGAGAGAAAACGTCCAGCAGCGAGGGGTCCTCGCCGGCATACTCGCCCTACAGCATGGAGGTGATCGGCGGCTTCAATCCGAACGTCATCTCGATCCTGACCATGCAGCGGATGATGCAGGATGGCCTGGTATCCTTCATTCTGGACATCCGCGCTATGCCGATTATCCGGCTCTTTGGCGACGAGCCTGGGTCTGGCTGGGATGTGGAGTGCGAAACGAACAGGGAGCTGGAGGAGGTCGTGCGCCAGGCGCTCAAGCGCATCATGCAGCGCCTGGTCCTGGAGTCGCAAACCGCCCGCGCCTTCGGCTTCTACTGTGGCGAGAAAGTCTTTGAGCTCATCACCTACGACCAGCTGGGCGTCCGGGCCGAGGCGATTGCTGAGCCCGCCGAGCCGGGCGAGCCGCCACCGCCCACGCCGCAAATCGACCCGCAAAAGCAGGTGTGGGTGTACGCCAAGGTCAAGGGCAACGCGCCGGAGACCATCGACAAGATCAACCGCAACCCCAAGACGGATCAGTTCGAGGGCTACGAGCAGCTGGTGAAAGGCGTGCGCATCCCCGTACCCGCTGCGAAAGCCTTTGTGTTCACCCACCGCAAGCTGTTCGGCAACCTGTGGGGCCAGCCGCTATTGAGCAAGATGTACGTGCCCTGGTGGTGGCTGCAATTCATCTGGCGGGCGCTGCTCCGCTACTGCGACCGCCACGGCACCCCTACCGTTGTCGCCTATGCGCCGGTGTCCACCGGCGAGATCATCGATTCGGACGGCAAGAAGCGGCATCCGCTGGACTTTGCGCTGCAGGTTGCGATGGACGTGCAGAAGTCCACGGCGGTCGCGCTGCCGGCTGACGTAGAACCGCCTGAGATGGGTGGTGGCGCATGGAAGATTGAGTATCTGCTCGATGACCAGCGCGACGAGCTCTTTGTGAACGTGCTGCAGCAGCTTGTGGCCTGGCTGATGTACGCGGCCTGTGTGCCTGAGAAGGTGGCCGGCATCAGTAGCGACCAGACCGGCGCCTATGCCGCCTGGCGTGTGCCGCAAGAGCTGTTTATGCAGGTCGAGGAGCAGGACCTGGCGGAGTTTGCGCAGCACGTGAACGACTATCTGATCCCGCAGCTGGCCGCCTACAACGCGGGCCAGGANTGGGCGCAAAAGGGCAAGGTGCGGCTGACCACCAAGGGCCTCGACCAGAGCTTTACCGAGCAGCTCATGGAGCTGGCGGCCAAGGCATTGCAGGCCGGCCATCCCGATATCAGCATCCTTGACCTGCGCCAGCTGTTTGAGGACGCTGGCGTACCCGTCAAGGAGGAGATCGAGGAGGAGGGCGCGGCGGCAACGCCAGAGCGCGAGGTCCCTGGCGCACAGGGCGCAGAGGCGGGCGAGGCGGAGGAGCAGGCAGAGCAGGAGGCGGCTCAGGCGACCAGGGCAGCGCCGCGCCGCCGTGGGCTGCGCAGCATGGCGCTCGACCTGGATGACGTGTTGCTGGTCCTCGCCGGCAGGCAACTCCGGGACCAAGGAAAGATCACCATGAGCGCTGCAACCTTCGAGGAGGCGCGGCAAAAGGCGTCCCTGCTGCGTGACCTGGGGTTCAGCGCGGAGACGCCGATAGAGCTGGTGGCGGGCTAATGCCATGGGTATTGACGCATGTGATGACGCCGCTCGAGGACATCGAGAAGCTGCCCGTGTGGAACATGGACGGCGGCCTGTGCCTGCAATGGTGGCCGAGGGACACGGTGTTGAACCAGCTACCCCAATGCAGTGTCTGCTCGCTGTGGTACACAGAAGCCGCCTCTGGCTCGATGGCACGCTGTTATGCCTGTGCACGAGGCTGGACAGAAACCGTGGCCCAGGCGACCGCAAGCGTTCTCGAGCGCTTGACAAAGGTGACTTGGGTGCTGCGCGGATAGGAGAGCGCCGTTGGCTCATCCACTATCGATCGCACAACTGATGCCGGCTGACTACAAGCTCACCGAGGGGCATATGTGGCAGGTGCAGCTGGCACGTGACGAGAAGGCGGCGACGCCCCGTTCACGGCACCACCTGGCATGGGCTAACGCCTGTGTGGTCCTGGACATTTTCAGCCTTGGCTCCCCCCTCGGCTGGACTTCCGCGCAGAGCTACGAGGAGCGCTTTGAGATCATCCGCGAGCATTTCAGGCGGCAACTACTCGACGCGCTGGAGATCTTCCGCCGCGAGGTGGCCGCTGGGGATGTGCGTGATCCGGTGGGCAACTTCCGCAAGCGCGTCCAGGGCGCCATGCGCCGGCACTACTACGATGCTTACGCCATGGGCCGCACGCAGAGCGATCCCTACTGGCGGGGCTTCGACTGGCACGATCTCGACAAGGTGCGGGCCTGGATTGAGCGAGAGTATGAGTACCTGCGCGGCTGGATGCGGCAGCTGCGCGACCTGCTCAAGGCCGGCCAAGCGCTGCCCGGCAACCTCGACTACCGGGCCTCCCTCTATGGCAATTCCCTCAGAAACTCCTACCTTTCCGGCATCGTGGATGGGGCGCATGAGGAGGACAGCGTGACCATCCTGGAGGGCATTGTCAAGACAGAGCACTGCAAAGTATGCCCTGATTACTGGGGCACATACACGCTGGCTGAGTACGAGGCTTTGGGTGGGCCGCCGCCGATGTGGTGCGAGGGCCTGACCAACTGCAAGTGCATCGTGCAGGTCAATCATGCCATGGATCCAGACCTGCGCTATATCGTGGATATGGTCAAGACGCTCGGCGATGTGGAGACTGCCGAGCTGCCGCTGCCGCTGGCATTCTGGCGGCAGGAGAATAGGCCAACGCCGGAGGAGATTGAGGCATGGGCAAAATGAAAGGCGCAGTGGTGATCGAGGGTTGTGTTCCTGTGTACATAGAGGAGATCCTGGCTCAGCCGGTTGTGGTGGGGCGGTGCAATTTCTGCGCCGACGGGATCATTGTGCTGACCAAGTTTGGAGAGGTTGTAACCTGCGAGTGCGGTGCCTGTTATCGCTTGAACGGGCGGGTTGAGGTTGCCAGCGTACCGAGCACATTCAAGTTCTATGACAGCGAGCGGGCAAAGTGGGAAAGGGTCTGGTGGGCGGAGGCCAACAGGCCGCATCCACACCACGGGTATGAGCCAAAAGAGGCGGAGGGCGAGGCGGAGGACGAGGGGCCCGACGGCGTGTCCACGTACTCCGACACAGATGCAGGGGGGCATGTGGCGCCCAATCAGCATTACTTCCCTTACGATGAGCCTCCAGAGCCTACCTGGGAGGAGCAGAACGCCGCGCTCGCGGTGCTGCGCCAAGCGGTGAACGCGAGGAAGAAGGGATAGATGCCGCTAGAGCACTACATCAAGCTCGAACTCGGGGCCGGCGATTGGCCCAGCTGGGGCGGCTTTGTGCACAACGACATTGTGCCTGCCCCGCACATCGAGATCGTGGCGGACTGCCGGCAGCTGCCGATGGTGGGAAGCGCCTCGGTAACGTTCCTCCGCGCCATTCACCTGCTGGAGCACTTCAAGCCGTCAGACGCCCAGGCTGCGCTCGCCGAGTGGGTGCGCGTGCTGTGTCCCGGTGGCGTCTTGGAGCTGGCCATGCCCAACATCCCCGGCCTGGCCTTGCTGCTGGTCCTGGGCACGATCAGCCCACAGGCTTTCTTGCGCGATCTCTACGGCGACACCCCTCCGCCTGACCCGCTGCCGGTTGACCTGAGCGAGGCGGCGAAGGCGCTTGCTACCGGCGTCCGCTCGTTCAAGGGCAAGGAGGGCTGGAATTACCTGCTGTCTTTGCTCTACAAGCCCGTGTGGGACCGCGAGGGCGTCATGGTTCACCGTTGGGCATACTGCCAGGAAACGCTGCACGAGGCGATGATCGCTGCCGGCCTGTGCGGGATCGAGATCCAGAGGGACGGCACTAGCTTCCGCGCTTGGGGGCAAAAACGATGATTAGTCATGCTCAGGGTTATATTTGTAGGCCTCACGGAGTGCATTGTGCAACGCTAGAACTTGTGGCCGGCGGTCATCGAGGGCCGCACCATCAGCAATCAATAGAACAGCTTCTCTCCAGATGGAAAAGGCCGCTTGTTTCACTCGCAGAGGGTAGCTGTCAAAGAGGGGGATGACAACATGGACAAGATGATCCCTGGCAGCAATTTTGTAGCTTCCCCCTGGGCCCGTTTGGCCTTGTCGATCCCTCGTATAGATGTGCCCCACAGTCAGGCGGTGTTGTATCTCTTCAAGCACGTCGACATGATCCATCCTTTGGAAAAGCTGGAAGTAATGGCCCATACCGCGATGTTGCGATTGCGGCCTCAAACCAAAGGTTCCCTCACCGTCGGTGAAGCCGGCCAGCCAATGGCACCATCCTGGGTCGAGCGCGAGGTCAGAGAAGTGCAACGGCGGCTTTGCTCGTTCTGCGCGAACCCGCTCAATCTCAGCAAGTGGGTAAACATGGCAACCGTTGGGTCTTTGTATGGTTTGAATCCATCCGCGCTTTCGCCAGTCATCGAGGGTTTGGTGAGGCATATCCAGCAACTGCAAGGCCTCCTGTCGAGTACGCCAAGGGGAGCCGGGCAATCGAATACATGGGGCTTCTTCAAGATACCCTTTCCTGCGCAATGCCTCGATATGGGCACCGCAGGAAAAGTTCCAATCCATGGCCCGCTGGACCTCCGTGTGGTTGGGCTCAATGCCATGCCTGGATTTGAACTCTTGGATGAAGTCCCAAAGGCGTTGTTGTACAGGGCTGAGAGGCGGTCTGTTCATGGTGCCTCCTGACTGTCTTGTTACAAGATTATACTACAGAATATAGCGGGAGTCAAGTACGGTGGTAGGTTATACAAGATGAGACGCGTGGTGTTATCCTATGCACACTTTCCTATTAGCGTTGCCAGATTCTTCAAGATGGGCTTTCGCAAGCTACCCGGCGTCGAGGTGTTCTCAGTGGGCCCCTGCTCTTATGGCGTCATCCCCTGGCAGCCACACACTGACTTCTCCGCTTACCAAGATGTGCCAGACCTGGAGCTTTTCCCTGTTGTTGCCGGCAGCTACCCGGCCAAGGATGTGCTCGAGCAGCTGGACTTTACGCCCGAGGGGGTGGTGATGATCGATGCTGGCTTTTACCTGAGCGGAGGGACCGCCGAGTTGCCCCGCGCCCTCATCGGCACGGATCCGCACTGCCTCAACTACCACGAGCAGGCGAAGCTAGTCAACGCTGTGTATATCATGCAGCACTGCTATATGTACAAGACAGAAAACGCCCGCTGGCTCCCCTATTGCTATGAGCCAGATGTGCACTATTGGGATCCCGATGCACCCAAGGAACATGACATAACCTTCATTGGCGTGTTGTATCCCGAGCGGATTGAGCTATTGGAGCAGATGCGCTCGGCGGGGCTGCGCGTGCACTACGAGCAGGGCCGGCTGATGGAGGAGGGCACCGCGTTCTACAACCGAGGCCACATCGCCTGGAATCTGTCGAGCAGGAACGATCTACCGATGCGGTTTTGGGAGGGCCTGGCATACCGCAACCTTGTCGTCACCAATCGGGTGAGCGACCTGGAGAAGCTGGCCGAGATGGGCTGCCGGGAAGGGGAGCACTATATCGCCTATGATCGGGACGACCCACAGGAGATGCTGGAGAAGCTGCGCTATTACTGTGAGGCAGCGCATGCCGAGGAGCGTGAGCGGATCGCTACCGCCGGCTGGGTGTGGGTGCAGCAGCACACCTACGCATGCCGGGC
>JGI2173J19968_10000292_pt1 | contig 17891 bp, 15 predicted proteins | sample DeeMarSWOR136_30_FD_19968 | JGI IMG/M metagenome (IMG submission 19968) | reverse complement strand
ATATTATTGTAATGAATATATATTATAAGTAGGATGATAATATGGCTCAAAACATATTATATAGGTTTAGCCCTCAAGATGAAAAGATAATAAAGGTTTTTACAGAACTTGGTATGCCAAGGAATCTTGCAAAAACTCTTCTCTATATTTCACAGGTTAAAGAATGCCGCTCCGCTGAGATAGAACATGGAGCAAATCTAAGACAGCCGGAGGTTAGTGTTGCAATGCATGAACTCCAGCAGAAAGGGTGGATTAAAAAAAGAGACTTAAAAAAGAAAGGAAAAGGAAGACCCGTCCATATATACAAGCTTACTTCCCCAATAACTGATATAGTAAGCAACTTTGAAAAAGAAAAGATGAAAGAAATTAAACACGTCAAGGATGATTTAGAACAATTAAAGGCTCTACTTTTAGATAAATAATTTATTATATCTTTCTTCTAAATCACGTTGACGTGAAACCTTTATTTTAATCTTTTTTAATTTTTTTTTTTTATCTAATAAATTCAATAATACCATCTTGGAGATAATACTGAACCCCAGGAGATTCTCCACCAAATATTCCATGTAATCTGCCATACAACTGCCATAATTACTACATAAATTACAATTGAAACTATTAAAAATGGGATGTGTTGCTCTTTGGGAGTTTCCATCAAAATAGGGATTCCAATATAAAGAATATATAACCCATAAAGACCTGCAAGAGTTGCTAGAAACCAAATTGGCGGATAAATGTAGAAAATACCTGCTAAAAGCCATGGTGTTGAGGAATATGCAACTAATTTTAATGCTTGCATTTTATCTTGTTTTGATTTAAACGTTGGAGCAAAGGCATTAAGTACAAACCCAAATACAATAATTCCAATTATCGCTATTATATAATATATAATTGCAGCACCAACTGATGCACCTAGATAAAATCCCCCATAACCAATTACTCCATATCCAAGAATGAAACCAATAAGAGTTGGTATGCCGACAATAGCAAGATACATAATTATATCCATTGTTTCAACTTTTTCATTCTTTACTTTTTTAAGAGCTTCTTTCGGATTCATCAGTACAGAAATTGCTTGATTAATAATTTTCATTATGTCCATAATCTTCTCCTCACATTTCTCAATATAATTTAAAATATGAAAACCTTATTTTATTATTTTAAACTTCTTAAATATTCTAAAAATGTATAACTTCAAGATTTTCTACAAATCAATTAATGTAGTAAAATTTAAATATAAACACGAAATCGCAGAAAAAACAAAAAATTAGTAGATAGAAAATGGTAGGAATTTAAGATTAGAAAATTAAAATTACTCATTTCTACTGATTTTAACTTATATCTTTAGGAAGAAATAACAATGGCTAATTATGATCAAAAGGCTCTTGAGAAGAAATGGCAGAAGAAATGGAAGGAAATGAAAATCTACCATTTCGATTTTAATAGCAATAAAACTTCCTATAGTATAGATGTTCCACCTAGATATGCTTCTGGTCCTCTTCATGCAGGACATGCTGTTCATTATACCCATATTGATTTTGCTGCACGTTACAAACGAATGAGAAATTTCAATGTTTTTTTTCCACTTTGTTTTGACGTAAATGGTATACCAATAGAAGAGCGAGTAGAAAGAAAATTAAACATTACAAGAAAGGATATAGAACGACATGAGTTTACAAAACTCTGCTCTGATTTTGCAGAAAAAAACATTAAAACAATGACTGACCAGTTCACAATTCTTGGGGAAAGCATGGATTCTACGATTTACTATCAGACAAATGCGGAATATTACCGCAGACTTACTCAGATATCATTTATAGAACTTTATAATATGGGACATATATACAAAGGAGAATTTCCAGTTAATTGGTGTCCTCGTTGTATGACAGCTATGGCTGATGCTGAGGTTACTTATGCAGAGAGAACAACGAAACTAAACACAATTAAATTTTATTTTAAGGATCAACCACCTGAACAGGTTTTTAAATATCATAGCATTGGAAAAGATGAGAAAGGTGCTTATGTTGAAATCGCTACCACAAGACCTGAAATGCTTCCATCATGTCAGATTGTAGCTGTTCATCCAACAGATGAAAGGGCACCATGGCTTCTTAATCAAATTCTAATTGTTCCACTTTTTGATAAAGAGGTAAAAATCGTTGAGGATGAATCTGTTGATCCAAATTTTGGTACAGGCATTGTTATGGTTTGTACAGTAGGTGACAAGGAAGATTTGAACTGGGTTTTCAAATATAAGCTTCCAATCGAGATGAGTATTGATGAAGCAGGTTGCATGTCAGATATTTGTGGAAAATACAAAGGAATGAAAATCATTGATGCAAGAAAAGCAGTAATTGAGGATTTAAAGAAAAATAATATCTTAATAAAACAAGAACCACTTGATCAAAATGTAGGTGTTTGCTGGCGCTGTAAAACTCCCGTTGAGTTTGTAAATGCTGAACAGTGGTTTCTTAAAACAACAAAATTTAAAGAAATGGTTCTAGAAAAATCAGATGAGATGAACTGGTATCCTAACTTTATGAAAATAAGACTTGAGGACTGGGTAAACAGCCTTGAATGGGACTGGGTAATTTCAAGACAAAGATATTTTGCAACTCCAATTCCCCTTTGGGAGTGTGTTAAATGTAACGAGGTAGTACTAGCAAGAATTGAGGATTGCTATATAGATCCTACAATTGACAAACCACCGGTTGATAAATGTCCAAAGTGTGGAGGTAAGCTCAAAGGCTGTGAGGATGTTTTTGATACATGGATGGACTCATCGATTTCACCTCTATATAACACATTCTGGTACAGAGATGATGAAAAATTCAAAAAATATTATCCTATGTCACTTAGGCCACAGGCACATGATATAATTAGGACTTGGGCTTTCTACACCATTCTTAGGTGCAGTCTACTCACTGATGAAAAACCATTTAAAGAAATGATGATGGGGGGTTTTATTTTATCAGAAGATGGAACACCTATGCATGCTAGTCTTGGAAATGTGATTGATCCTTTGAAAGTAATCAATAATTATGGGTCTGATGCATTCAGATGCTATGCTGCAAGTTGTGCCCTTGGTGAGGATAACCCTTTTAGAACAAAGGATGTAATTCGTGGTGTTAAACTTTTAAGAAAATTATGGAATGTCCAGCATTTTATTAAAAACATAATAAAGGATGAAAAACCAAGAAAAATAACACCAATTGATATTGATAAATGGATTCTTACAAAATATAGCAAGCTTGTAAAAAAATGCACAAAACAAATGGACAGGTTTGATTACTCTCAAACAATGAAGGATGTTGAATTCTTCCTTTGGCATGAGCTGGCAGATCATTATTTGGAGATGATTAAGTCCTCAATTTATGAAAACAAAAACATTGAGAGTATAAATTACACCTTATACACAGTTGGCTTTGGAATCCTCAAACTTTTTTCTCCTTTTATTCCTCATATAACAGAGGAAATCTACTCTGATTGCTATAAGAAGTTTGAAGGAATAGCTAGCATTCATATATCAGATTGGCCAGAACCAGTCCTAGTTGATAAGGATGGTGAAGCAGTTGGGGAGTCAGTTAAAAAATACATTTCTCTGGTTCGGTCTTGGAAAAGTGAAAAAGGAATAGCACTAAATGCCCCAATAAATTCAACTGCAACCTATGCATCTAAGGATTTGATTTCAAAATATAAAAAATGTGAATTTATTATTAAAAGTACATTGAAATACCCTGATTCTCATAAATTTATTGATGGAAAACCAGATATAAAAGAAAAGATAACAAGAGTTATCCCAGTTTATTCAAAAATCGGACCAACATTTAAAAAGGATGGTAAAAATCTTATCAATTGGATAAATGAAAATCAGGGAGAAATTATAGAAAAAATTAAACAAAAAGGTGATATTTCACTTTCTGATATATCAGTTCTTAACTCAAATAAAAAAGATGGAATTATAAAAGAAGGCTTTGTTGATATACAAAAAGAAATAAAAGTAAAAGGTAAAAAGGATAGCATTATTCTTACATTTGATAAATTTTATTTGGAATTAAAGGTGGATTAATATAAAAATAAAAAAGAAAACAATTAAAGATTGGATTTACAAACTAATTGTAATCGCAATTGTACTAGTTTTAATACTATCTGTTTTTGTTGTTATTTTCAGTTTTTAATTAAAAATACCTTTGCTTTTTTAGAATAGATTTTTAAATGGGATTTTTATTCAGCCCCTGAGTGATATGATATGGCCAGAAATGATATATTAGCAAACCCAGCTCCTCTTGGTCTTATGGGATTTGGTATGACAACAGTACTTTTAAACATCCATAACGCTGGTTTTTTCTCACTTGGCACAATGATTCTTGCAATGGGAATATGCTATGGTGGTCTTGCCCAGATTATTGCAGGAATTCTAGAATTTAAAAAAGGTAACACCTTTGGTGTTACAGCATTTTCATCATATGGTTTGTTTTGGCTTAGTTTTGTATTCTTACTAATTCTACCTTCAATGTTTCCAGCATTTGAAAAACCAGGTGACACTGCTCTTGGCGCGTACCTATTCTTTTGGGGATTATTTACTGGTCTTATGTTTATATCAACACTTAAAAAACCAAAGGCTCTCCAATTTGTTTTTCTATCACTTACTATACTATTCTGGCTCCTGGCACTTAGCCATTTTATTGGAAGTAATTCTGAAACAGGTCAATTAATTGGAAAAATTGCTGGTTATGAGGGGATAATCTGTGGTCTCAGTGCAATATATCTAGCAATGGCTGAGGTAATAAATGAAACCTATGGGAAAATAGTTCTACCAATTGGCGGACCATCTATTAAATAATACTATAACTCAATCAATTCATAAGAAGCAGATCCAAGCCCAATATCCTCACCATATTTTATCTGTTTTATTGGATCAACCTTGTTTTCCTTTATAAAGATGTCACTTTTTACATTGTTTATTAGATCAAGAGATGCCTTGTCAATTGAAACTATATCATCAGAAACAATATATCCAATATCTGGACATATTATCTTGTTTTTAGTAGGATCGCAATCACAGCTTTTTGCTATCCGTTTCAATTCATTTAAATATATTACATTCTTGTTTTGAACACAGGCTTTTGCAGAACATGAAAGTAGATATTGAAAATCTGCATCCCTGTTTACAATTGCACCGGTTTTGCATGAATCAACACAAACTCCACATCCAAAACATTTCCATTTATTTATCTCCCAAGTTTCGTTTTTAACAGTTAATGCATCAAAGGGGCATACCTCAGCACAAACTCCACAATAGTTACAGGCATCCTTTTTAAATACAGGTTTACTTCCATGATGGATATTTCTTTTTGTTTGTTTTGTGACCCCGCCCATTCCAAAATTTTTGATTGCTCCCCCCATGCCTGATTGTATATGGCCCTTAAAATGAGTTAACCCGAAAATATGAGAAGCATCTAAAATGCTATCAGCAACCTCATAATCTCTATCTTCAACTTTAACAATTTTGCCAGTATCATCAATTACAACATCACAACCAACCTTTTTCTTTGTGAAACCATGAATCCTTGCAACCTTTTCATAACCTTTTTTTGTGCTTCTAAGACCAGGATAAGCAACTGTGGTATCATATAGAAAGGGATCTGCATTTACTGATTTGAGTGAATCTATTATCACTTTTGCAAAATCAGGTTTAAGAAAATATTTGTTTCTCAACTCCCCCATATGAAGCTTTACTGGTATGGTTTTACCAGAAAAACTATCAATATTGAAATTATAGAGAGCATCATCTAACTTTTTTAAATCAGTAAAAAAAACAACCTTGTTCATCCGATTTTTTTCTCCCATTTTTTGACTTTTACAACAGTTCCAAGTGAACCACCGCTTTTTATCTCCTCACGAATACGATTCTCATGCTCCTTTACATCAAGTGCACGGTTTGCAATTTCCTGAGCAATCTCTTGAGGAACTACTACCACACCGGAATCATCACCAATTATCCAATCACCGGTCTTTATAGTTTGATTACCACAAATAATCTCAGCTCCTATTTCCCCAAATCCTTTTGGTTCACCAGCATTTGAAGATATGTGTCTGGAAAATATTGGAAAATCCATTTTCACAAGATCATCAAGATCCCTAATGGCACCATCAATTACTACTCCCCCAAGGCCTTTTAATTTTGCACTCCACGTAGCAAGCTCGCCCCAAATAGCGGTAGTGCCACCACTCACATCAACAACGACTATATCTCCTTTTTCTGCCTTATCAATTGCTTCAATGGGCTTTGCCCAGTCTCCATCAACTGTACGAACAGTTAATGCCTTTCCAACCATATGAAATCCTAGTTTTATCGGTCTTATACCTTGCATTGCACCCTGCTTATGCATTGCATCTGTTATGTTTGGTGTTGAAACAAGTGAAAAAGCTTTTTTCAGGTCTGATTTGTCATATTTTTTAAAAAGTTCAGTTTTTATAGATTTCTTTTCAGTTATTGATTTTTTTATCTGTGCTGTTGCTTTTTTAACATCTTTTGCCTTTGTTATTGCTCCACCCACAATCACAATACTTGCTCCAGCTTTAACAATATCGGCCGCTGTTTCACTATTTATTCCACCAGCAACTGCAACAGGGACATTTGTATGTTTTACAAGAGATTTAAGAGTTTCAAGAGGAGTGATACCTATCATTTGTTCATCAATTCCTACATGTATACATAGATAATTAATACCAATCTTTTCTAGTTCTTTAGCACGTTTTATCTTATCTTTTACACCAATAAGATCTACCATTAGTTTTGCACCATATTTTCTAGCTGATTTCAAAGATTCTATTATAGTACTATCATCTGCTACTGCAAGTACACTGACAATATCTGCTCCAGCTTTAGCTGCCATTTCTGTTTCAAAAGCACCGGTATCCATTGTTTTCATATCAGCAACAAGTGTTTTTTCTGGAAATGTTTCTTTTAATTTTCTTACTATTTCCATACCCTCACTTTTTATAAGAGGGGTACCCGCCTCTAACCAGTCTGCTCCACCATTTACTGAATCTTTTGCGATAGCAAGTGCTCTATCACTATTCAGAAGATCAAGGGCAACCTGTAGTATGGTTTTCATTAAACCTGGAATAAATACTTTTTATTTAAAAGATAGGATGGTTATATTAGATTAACTAGGAAAAATAAAAATTATAAATTCAATAGAAAAGAAAGATTTATACTAAACAGCCCAATATTTATTTGAAAATGAAACCAAAAAGAAAAGTTAGCTCCCATGAAAGATCACAAGAGGATTTAGAGGTTTTTATAAAAAAACTCGAGCTTCAAGCACTTGAGACATCAGAAGAAAGAATACCTCTTTATTTAAAGATAGGAGTGAAAGAGGCAGGATTAATACTTGATATTGGCTGTGGGTCTGGAATGGTTACTCGTGATATTGCTCATCTAACAAAGGGAAAAATTATTGCAATTGATGGCTCTGAGAAAATGATTAATGTTGCAAAAAAAGTACTAAAAATGTATAAAAATGTTGAATTAAAAGTTGGCGATGCAGAAGATCTCCCTTTTGATAACGATATGTTTGATATTGTAACCTGTAATTTGCTACTTATGTGGGCAAAAAACCCTCAAAAAGTAGTAGATGAAATGGCACGTGTAACTAAACCTGGTGGAACAGTTCTTGCTTCCTTAGAACCTGATTANGGTGGCAAGCTACATTGGCCTGAACATCCGAAGGTTGATCCAATTTTTGCTGGAGAGGCAATAAAGGCTAGAGGTGGTGATCCACATATAGGTAGAAAACTTCGTTTACTCTTTGTAAGAGCCGGACTTAAGACAACAGTTGGAATTGGAAATACCAGAATATGGAGTTGTAAGGAAGATAGAGCATATTATTTCCACGCAAGAGATTTCTATGTAAAAGCATTAAGAGAAGCAGGCTTATCACAAAGTGATATAGACAAATGGGAATATGATTATCTCAAGTCTCTTGATGAAGGTGTACAACTTAATTTCTTCCCACAGTTTTATGCAATTGGCAAGAAACCATAGGATTATTAACCATTTGCAAATTTACTTTTAAGATTTTAAATGACTGCAGAAGAAATTAATGGTAAAAAGATAGCAGAGGTTATTAAAAAAAATATCTCAAATGAAGTTGAGGAACTGAAATCTATTTATAAAATCACACCTAATATTACAACAATTCTAATTGGAAATGATTCATCATCAGAGTTATATTTAAGATTAAGAGATAATGCATGCAATAAAGTTGGAATTAAATCAAGTCATCTAAAATTTAATGAAAGTGTAAAAGAAACAGAGGTTTTGGAATCAATCTACAAATTGAATAATGACAAAAATGTACATGGAATTTTGATACAACTTCCTCTTCCAAGTAATATTTCTCAATATAGATTGATTAATGCTTTAGATGCAAAAAAAGATGTAGAGGGTTTAAATCCAGTAAATATAGGTAGGATACTTAACGGAGATGAATATATTGTACCAATTACTCCTCTGTCGGTTCTTACAATTCTTGAACATGAAAAAACAAATCTTAAGGGTAAAAACGTAGTAATAATTAATCATAGTAACCATGTTGGCAAACCACTTGCAGCTCTTATGCTTAATAGAAATGCGACAGTTTCAGTCTGTCATGTTTTTACAAAAAATCTAAGAAATTATACGTCTAATGCTGATATTTTAGTAACAGCAACTGGTGTAAAACAACTTATAAAAAATGATTTTGTTAAAAATGGTGCGTTTGTAATAGATGTTGGAATTGTAAATACAGACAAAGGAATATGTGGTGATGTTGATTTTGAATCTGTAAAAATAAAAGCAGGAAAGATTACACCTGTTCCAGGTGGTGTGGGACCAGTTACAGTTGCATGTTCACTAATAAATATGTTAAAAACCTTTAAAAATTGTATAGAGGAGAAATGAATAAATTTCACTTTTTTAGTTTATTTTGTTTATTTGCTGGAATTGTATTTTTCTTTTTAGGTTTTCTTTCTGGGGACGTTAAAACCGGTTTTTTTATTATTTTTCCATTTCTTTCTGGTTCAGGTATCAACGCTTTTTTAGGTTTTGTTTTAATTATAATTGCAATTTTTCTTTTTATGCTTGGTTTTTCAAATTACAATGAAATTGATGAGTTTCAAACTGATAAATTTCAAGACAGAACCAATAAAAAATCATCCTTAAAGGCGGGAGGAGTTGTTCTTATTGGGCCAATTCCAATAGTATTTGCCTCTAACTATAAGATAGCAATTGTTTTGATGATAATTGCTATAATTCTTGTTGTGCTTTTATTTTTATTGATTTAGGTTTTTATTATTTTATGCTTCAGTTTTGTTAAAAAGATAGCTACCTAATCCAAACATTGTAAGACATATTATTACAACTATTATTAAATCTACCAAAGGATGTAAAACATTGTTCATATTTGTAAGACTTCCTCTAAGTCCGTCAACCATATAAAAAAGAGGGTTTGCAAATGATAACATAATTACAATATCAGGTAGGTTTGTATTTGTAGCTATTGGAAACAGTGCAGATGAGAGGAAGAAAAGCGGCATTAAAATTAAGGTTATAATAATTTGAAAACCTTCAAAATCATCCATCTTAGATGCCATTATAAGCCCAAATCCAACAGATGTTAATGCTATAAGAATCATGAATATATAGGCTAAAATAAAACCTCCTATACTTGAAACTGATACTCCCATAAAAATTGCAATAATAAGTACTATTGTACCTTGTAATACTGCAGTTGTAGCACCTCCTAGTGTACGACCGATAATAATTGTAAATCTGCTCACTGGTGCAACAAGTATTTCCTGTAAAAATCCAAATTTTTTATCCCATAAAACAGAAATTCCAGTATGCATTGATGAAAAAAGAATTGCCATTGCAACAATTCCTGGTGCAATAAACGGTATATAATCACCAGTCATTCCAGGGAGAATTGCATTTCTTAATCCTAATCCAAGAATAGCAAGAAAAAACAAAGGTTGAACAATTGTACCAATAATCCTACTTCTTGACCGTACATAACGCTTCATTTGACGAAGCCACATCACATAGATTGCTTGTAATTCACCATGTTGCAAAAATTAACCCCCCCTTCTTTCGCGCTGACGAGCCATTTGTTTCCAGGGATGCTCTGGTTCTTGGTTTCTAATAGTTCTTCCAGTAAATGATAAGAAAACATCATCAAGGGTTGGTTTTCTTATACTGATTGATTTTATTTTAATTCCAAGGTTTTGAGCAAAGAAAATTATTTCTGGAATCTTCTCTTCTCCTTTTTCTACCCCGATTGTAATAAAATTATCATGCTTTTTTGTGTTTTTAATCCAAGGTTCTTTTCCAAGCCTTCCTAAAAGTTTGTCCATATCAGAACATGAAAGTGTAATTACATCATTTCCAATTGAATTTTTTAGATTTGTTGTAGTATCAATAATTAAGATTTTTCCATGATCTATAATTCCTACCCTATCGCATAAATAATCGGCTTCATCCATATAGTGGGTGGTAAGAAAAATTGTTGTTCCTTCTTCTTTGTTCATTTTTTTAATATAATCCCAAATCGCTCTCCTGGTTTGAGCGTCAAGACCAAGGGTTGGTTCATCTAGAAATAGTACCGTTGGATAATGCATCAAACCCCTGGCAATTTCAAGTCTTCGTTTCATTCCACCAGAGTAGTTTTTTACAAAAATATTCATTTTTTCATTAAGATCTACAAGTTTTATTACTTCTTCTATCCTTTTTTTTCTATTCTCACGATCAAGTGCGTATACTCTTGCATGAAAATCAAGGTTTTCTCTACCTGTAAGATTCCAATCAAGTGCAGGGTCTTGAAATACAACACCAACTTTTTTTCTTACCTCATTTTTTTGTTTTATTATATTAAAACCAGCTATTTCTGCTGATCCATCTGTAGGATTAAGAAGAGTTGTAAGCATCTTTATTGTTGTTGTTTTACCTGCACCATTTGGTCCTAAAAATCCAAAAATTTCTCCTTCTTTAACTGAAAATGATATATTATCAACAGCAGTTAGACTATTAAATTTTTTTGTTAATCCATCTGTTTTTATTATGTCCAAATATACCCTGTCTCCATGTTCGGGCCTAAAATAAAGATTTTGTTAATAAAGGTATCCAATAATCTTTAATAATTTATTGATGTAAAGATTTTTATTTTTTAAATAATTTAGGTTTTTTAAAATGAACTTCTATTTAGAAATAACTAATCTTATTTTATCCAAACAAATTCAATCAAAAGAAGAATTACATAAAACTAAGGTTAAGCTTTGTAAGAAATACAAAATTGATGTTATTCCTTCTGACAGTGAAATACTTGCTCGTTTACCAGAGGATTTTTCAGAAGAGGATAAAGAATTTGCAGTTTCAATTTTAAGAAAAAAATCCATGCGAACTATTTCTGGTGTTGCTATTGTTGCAGTAATGACATCACCTGAAAAATGCCCACATGGTAAATGTATTCCATGTTTTGGCGGACCAGATTATAATACTCCCCAGAGCTACACTGGTTATGAACCGGCTGCTATGAGAGCTCAATTAAATGATTTTGATCCTTACCTTCAGACAACAAATCGAATCAAGCAACTAAAATCAATTGGACATCCTGTCGATAAAATTGATTTTATAATCATGGGTGGAACATTTACTGCAAGAGACCCATATTATCAAGAATGGTTTGTAAAACGTTGTTTTGATGCACTCAACAATAAAAAATCAAGTTCTCTTCATCAAGCAAAAAAATACAATGAAACTGCATCCTCTCGATGTATCGGTCTTACAATTGAGACTCGTCCTGATTGGTTCCGACTTTCACATGCTGATAATGTTTTAAATTTTGGTGCTACTCGTGTTGAACTTGGAATTCAAACTGTTTTTGATGAAGTTCTATATTTTATGGAGCGAGGTCACACTGTTAAAGATTCAATAAATGCAACAAGAATTGCTAAGGAATGCGGTATTAAGGTTTGTTACCATATGATGCCAGGTCTTCCTGGCTCTGATGAAAAAAAGGATATTGAATCGTTTAAAACCATATTTGAAGATCAGAATTTTAAACCTGATATGATTAAGATTTATCCAACACTTACAATTAAAGGGACAAATCTTTATGATTTATGGATGAAAGGAAAATACGAGCCGTTATCAACAAAAGAGGCAAGCAAGCTTATCTCCAAAATTAAAGATTTTGTACCTGAATGGGTTCGCATTCAAAGAATTCAAAGAGATGTTCCAACACCATATATTGACGCAGGTGTTGACAAAAGTAATTTAAGACAATTTGTTCAGAATCAAATGAAAAAAAGAGGAATTGAATGTAGATGTATTCGTTGTAGGGAGATAGGTCATAAATCACTCATTCAAAAAATTGAAATCGATGAGGATGACATTTCTCTAAATTTAAACTATTATAAAGCAAGTGAGGGTGAAGAGATTTTTATTTCTCTTATTGAAGATAATTACGATGCTCTAATTGGATATCTAAGACTGCGAAATATTGAAAATCCACATCGCTATGAACTTCAAAAAAACTCTTGCATGATAATTAGGGAATTAAAGGTTTTAGGAAGAGAGCTACCAATTGGTGAAAGAAAAAAAGGAGCATTCCAGCATAAAGGTTATGGTAAGGAATTGATAAGCGAGGCAGAACGAATCTGCATTGAAGAATATGATAAAAAACATCTTTTTGTACTAAGTGGAGTGGGTGTAAAGAATTACTATAGAAAATTAGGTTTCAAGGATTATGGTATTTACCTTGAAAAAATATTTAGTAATTAATTATAAAAACTTATCATATTTATATACTATAGATAGAAAACATTTAAATTTGTATATTATATTATTACTATTTAAGTAAAAGGCGGAGGTAGAAATATGAAAGGAAGAATAATTTGTTTTTTAGTAATTACAATTTTGATTAGTGCTATATCCCAAGTGAATGGAATTGATGCAGTTTCAGAGGATGTTATTTTTTCTGAAAATTTATTACATCANACACCAACATTTTTTCTAGCTTTTGATAACGAAAACAAGGTTGATGAATTATCCATTGAAGGATTTGATTCTGGTTTCTTAGGAATAGAATATTCTGGGTGGACTCCACCAGATCCAATTATTGCTGCTGGACCTGAGCATTTAGTAGTTATGACAAATGGAGCAATCGCATTTTTCCAAAAGGATGGAACAAAGGATTTTGAGGATGAGATTGAGGACAGCTATGGGTTCTGGGGTGAAGAAGGGTCAACATATTTTGTATTTGATCCTGAGGTTATTTATGACCCACATGCAAATAGATTTATGGCAATGGCATGCGAACGATCAACTGATAGTAAATCATTCTATCTCTTGGCTATCTCTGATGATTCAAATCCAAATGGTGATTGGTACAAATACAGAATCGATGTGACAAGCCTTGCTGGTGATGACATAGATTCACCAAACATAGCAGTTGATTCTGAAGCAGTTTATCTTACAGCTGATTTTTTTACAGGCGGTCAGAAATACCTTGTTTATATTATGGAAAAGGAGCCTTTGCTTGAGGGATTTATTGGGAATACAAGAAGTATGCTTATTACTGGGTCACAGTCATATGGAATTCCTGTGACATATGGAAATCCACCTGCAATGTATATGATTGAACATTTTGAAGATTCGACAAATACAAATATTCGTCTGCATGCAATAACTGATCCTCTTGGAACACCACAGAGAGTTACATATGATTTAACTGTTCCAGCTTATTCACCACCAGAAGATCCTCCTCAAAAAGGAACAACTACCACTCCAGAAACCTTTGATAGCAGATTTTGGAGTTGTGTTTGGCGTGATGGTTCTCTTTGGGCAACTCATCATCAAGGTGCATCACGTGTAATGGCTAGGTGGTATGAAATTAAAACAAATGATTGGCCTATATCTGGAACTCCTGAAATATACCAATCAGGCGACATTGATCCAGGGCCAACTATTCGTACATTCTTTACAGCTATTGCTCCAGATGGATATGGTAATGCTGCGATGTGTTTTGCTAGATCTTCACCCGATGAATATATTTCTATTGCTCGTTGTATGAGACTTGCAGATGATCCTTTGGGTACAATGGGACCTGTTGTAATAGTTAAGGAAAGTGATGGGCCTTATGATGCATGGAGGTGGGGTGATTACAGTGGTGTCAGTTGTGATCCATCTGATAATCTAACATTTTGGATGCATGGGGAGTGGACGCCAGGTGGTAGCACATGGAACACATGGATTTCAAGTTGCAGTAGTGGATTACCAAATAGTCCTCCTGAGGCACCAATAATAGAAGGTCCAAATAGTGGAAATGCTGGTACTGCCTATAATTATACATTTACCTCAATTGACCCAGATGAGGATGATGTTTTTTACTACATCCTTTGGGGTGACGGTTATGTTGAAAATTGGGATGGTCCCTATCCCTCTGGAGTTGGGTTTGAAATATCCCATACATTTGATAATAAGGGAACTTATTTAATTGAGGCAAAAGCAAAAGATTTGAATGGTTANGAGAGTAATTGGACAACCTTGAATGTTACAATGCCCAGGAACAAACCAAGAGAACTCAACAACAATTTTCTTAATATGCTGCTNGGACATTTTCCAGATATTTTAATAATGATTAAGGAAATATTGGGATTTAGTTGAGCTAAATCCTTTTTATTTTTTAAAAATTGCACAAAAATTAACATTTTTTAATTTTTTTTAAAATTACGTTCGATTATATAAAATAAAAATAGAAAAATACTTATTTAAGAAAACACAATACAATTATGGGGGTCTAGTTTGGAACAAAGAATGAATTTTGAGGATAACAAACTTTTTCATCCTTTCCTTCCTCTCCTACACTAGATCCCTTCATCTTAATTTATTATTTTTTTTTAAAATTAAATTATCAAAATTCTATTAGAAAAGCTTAAATCAAGCTAATTCTTTTTATTTTTTAATTCAAAAGGGGGAATTAAAAAATATGAAAAACAAAAAAATTGTAGTAATAACTGTATTTATGCTGTTTTCCATTATGATTTTGTCAGGATGCGTGCAAAAATCAACAGTAATGATACCAATGAGAGATGGGGTAAAACTTGCAACAGATGTGTATCTTCCTAGTAAGAATCCTGAGCCTCATGGAGCAATACTACTTAGAACACCTTATAATAAAAACATACTTTATTTAAGTGGCGTAGGTTGGGCTAATAGTGGTTGGCCAAATATTATACAGGATATGCGAGGAAGATTTGCCTCAGAAGGTGAGGATGTTGTTTATCAAAATGATCATACAGATGGACCAGATACTCTTGATTGGATAATAAATCAATCTTGGTCAAATGGTAAGGTTGCAACTTTTGGAGGTTCAGCTCTTGGAATATGTCAATATTTTATGGCAGGGGCAAATCCTACTGGGCTTGCATGTCAGTTCATACAGGTTGCTACACCTAATCTACATAAACATGGAATATATCAAGGCGGACAGTTCAGATACAATCTGGTTTACAAATGGTTAGAAAATCAAGGCAGCCTTCATGTTTTACCTGAATTATTTGAAAACGAAAACTATACCCTTGATGTTTGGACAAATGTATCCCTTGAGGACAATTGGCAGGATATTAATGTTCCTGCAGTTCATATGGGAGGATGGTATGATTGTTTCTGCCAGGGAACAATAGATGGATTTATGGGCTATCAGTATAAAGGTGGTCAGGGTGCAAAAGAAAAATCAAAGCTTATAATGGGGCCCTGGACACATGGCGGAGCTGGAAAGGTGGTTCAAGGTGAACTTACTTATCCTGAGAACTCTGTGAATAATTTCTCAAATGGACTTTTTTGGGAAATGGTAAATGAATATACAATGGATCAACCTGGTTACTACAACGATTGGCCAACAGTCTATTACTATGTTATGGGCGATGTAGATGATAAAAATGCTCCTGGAAATGAATGGAGATCAGAAGATAAGTGGCCGCCTGAACACACAAATAGGAGCTGGTATCTTCATGAAAACGGTTTACTTTCAACAACATTTCCTTCAGATTATGAACCTTTATCCTACAGCTATGATCCCAACGATCCAGTTCCAACAGTTGGTGGGCAAAACCTAAATTTGCCCCCTGGACCATATGATCAAACCTCTGTTGAAGACCGTGATGATGTTCTTGTCTTTACAAGTGACACTCTAACTGAACCGTATGAGTCAACTGGTCAAATTATTGCAAGACTTTTTGTTTCCTCAGATTGTCCTGATACAGATTTTACTGTAAAGCTTACCGATGTTTATCCAGATGGGAGATCAATGCTTATAACAGACGGAATACTACGTATGAGAAATAGAAATGGGCCGGATCATTGGGAATTTATGGAACCTGGCGAGATCTATGAAGTAGAAGTTGATCTATGGACAACCTCATATCTTTGGAATACTGGTCATAAAATCAGAATCGCAATATCTTCTTCTAATTATCCTCGCTTCCTAAACAATCCAAACACTGATGACCCAATTGCAAAAAATACAACAAGCAATATTGCTGAAAACATAGTATATTTAGACAGCGATCATCCATCTTGCATAATACTTCCAGAAATCGATATGCAACAAGAATATTCTAAACCAAATATTGTTCACTTTAACGATAATTCTGATATTATAGAGAAGATAATAGACGATAAATTGCAGGGTTTTATTAAGAACATATTCAGAAGGTATACAGATAAGAAATTAGATTCATCTTTCTTATTTAACAAAGACTTCTGAAATTATTAATTAAAATCCAAACCCTAACATTTAAATTGCATTAGGTTATTATAGTATTATATAAGGGAGGTTAAATATAATGAAAAAACTCTTAGTTGCAATTGGAGCATGCTTTCTTCTTGTCTCAATGCCAGCAACCCTATCAGTATCAACACCAACATTAAAAATTGTAGAGCGCAGCATAAACCTATTTACAAAAGATACATCAGATATAGAAAAAATTACCTCACCAGAGGCTGATCCACCTGATTGGGCTAACGGTGAATTTAATGGTTTATGGGGACTTGATATCTGGGGAGAGTGGCAAATTCCTGCTGGATGGATGTTTGGATATTATAAAATTAGCACAAAATTAGGATACTTCTATGCAGGTTTTGCTGATTTCGGAGAGGACAATGCAACATGGTTTATACAAGGATATTTCTTTGGTCCCTTCATGATCGGTAGTTTTGGTGAAAACGAGTATGCAAATGAAACTTTATTTGTTGGAATCGGTAGATACAATGATACAGATTACCACTGGAGGTTAATGGGAGAAGTAGGACCCACCTTCTTTGTAGAAGGAACCTACGAGAAATACTAGTAACCTTTCTCCTTTTTTTATTTTTTCAAATAAACATTTTTATAATTTTTTTATTTTTAAATAAGGAATCTTTTTAAATGATTAATTGTTAACAAGTAAAATAGAGGTGGTGGGATAATAGATTGGAAAAATCGATCCGCATATGTTTTTATTAAAACAAAAGAAGGAAAAGCAAATGAGGTATGGCAGAGATTTCACAACTGGCAAAACATAATTGGTACATGGATTGTTACTGGCGATTGGGACGTAATTGCATGGTTTGATGCAAGAGATTGGGACACAGTCCATAGATGTGTAACCGACATTAAAAACTGGGATGAAGTTGAACACACAAGCAGTCATATGGTTTATAACGGCTATAAGAATGGTTACTGGTGGTGGGAAAAGCCTGCCGGAACATGGGTTCTTATGAAAGAAAAACGGTTAGGTAATGCCCATGATTATACAAAGAGATGGAACTGGATAACAAGTGGGGCAAGTATACCTGGTGACTGGGA
>JGI2173J19968_10000291_pt1 | contig 17897 bp, 21 predicted proteins | sample DeeMarSWOR136_30_FD_19968 | JGI IMG/M metagenome (IMG submission 19968) | reverse complement strand
TTGCGGGAGTTTTCGTGTTCACGTTTCTCACAGTATTTTTAGTGATTTTCTTAACTCAGCCCGCGCACTCTACACCTTCCAATTACGTTTCGGTAGTTAACGGTATGGATATCGCGTTGGGTCCGCCTCCTAACTCCACGAATATTCCTTTAGACACCGCAATCACTGTAGATGCTTTAGCTTCCGCATCATTAAACGACTTACGAATAACGCCTGAAGTGCCTATCGCCCGTGTATACAGCGAAGTGTCAGGTCCGCTGTCATACCAGCAAACGTTCTATCCTGCTCAGCTGTTAAAACCCGCCACTTCCTACACGGTATCAGTGACAATCGTGAATGTGCCAGTGTCGTGGAGTTTCACCACAACTTCTGAGCCTTATCAGCCCACAATTAGCTTTTACCTAGCGACGTACGTGTTGTGGATTGCGTTTTCAACAGCGACCGCCGCGACTTTACTTGTCGGTTTAGCAATCTGGTACAGAAAAAAACGAGTTAATGAACCACCAAAGTCTCCCTACGCCTAATTCAACCCGCATTTCAGCATTTATATGAGGGGTAGTCTTTTCCGAGCAGCTACCAAGCCCTAGTCTAAGCAACAGTTGACTCTATATATAGAGGGGGTATAGACAAAAAATCGCACAACAGTTCCGCAAGCCATAACCCCGCTTTGTGAAGTCTTTTTAAGCAATTAATGCATAAAACCACTCAGTTATCCCAAATTCACAAGCTGGGAGAAACTAAAAAACTCAACTATACAGCAGGGACAGAAAAAAATGGAACGCGCCAAAGTCATTAAAGAAGAATTGATAGAGCAGGATACGCGTTTTCTAGCGGTCTACGTGGAAGCAAAAAACTCTTGCCTAATTATGCTAAGCGAGAAAGAAGATAGGCTTGGAACCCTAGCGGTCGCCGTTCCCAAACCCAAAGACTTACTGGGACCAGCCATGTCATCAGTGCTTTTAGGCGATAAACACGCAGTTTCAGCCCGCATGTTCGCCGAATACGTTGCCTCTAAGAAGGGAAAAATCGCCATGGTTTCTGTGTATTTGGACAGGCTAAGTGAAATGCAAGCACAAACGTTTTTCATGCACTTGTTAGAGAAGGTTCTTGGGGCGGAAAGTGAAAAAGAGACCGCAACAACATAAGTTCCGCCAATTCCCTATTCAGTCTCATAAAGTAGATGAAACAAATGATAAGCAAGCTGCAACGCGCTGAGTCCAAATCAATTTTGCATGTTGTGAATGATGCCGCTGAGGCATACAGAGGCGTAATCCCAGAGGACAGATGGAAGGAACCATACATGCCAGCCGAAGAGCTTCGAGAAGAAATTGAAAGTGGAGTGGAATTTTATGGTTGGGTGGAAAACAGCGCCTTAGTGGCAGTTATGGGAATCCAACGCGTTAACGATGTTACTTTGATTAGGCATGCGTATGTGCTTACAAATCGCCAAAGAAGCGGCATCGGAGAGAAACTGCTTAAATATCTTTTAAGTTTAGCTCAAACCTCTGAGGTTCTTGTGGGAACTTGGGAAGCAGCCTACTGGGCTATCCGTTTCTACGAGAAACACGGTTTCAGGTTGGTGACAAAAGAAGAAAAGGACAGGCTTCTCAGAAAATATTGGAACATCCCTGAACGACAAACTGAAACTTCAGTAGTGCTTGAACTCAAAAAAGAAAAATGAGTGTCGTTTTACGCACATTGGTTAGTTTATATATTAGAATTAAGAGCTTAATAGCTGGTGATTTGGATGTCGCAGGAAAAAGTAGGCAAAGGCGAAGTTTCGCTGAAAGTGGAGGATGTGATGACTATGGACGTCATCACCATGGATGAGAATGTGTCGGTTAAAGAAGCAGCTGAAATTATGGATCAAAATGAGATAAGCTGTGTGATTGCAGCTAGAAAAGGGAAAGCCATAGGCATAATCACAGAAAGGGACCTCTTGAAACGCGTGATCGTTGAGGGCAAGAACGCCAAAAAGACAAAAATTGGAGAGATTATGTCGAGTCCTCTGGAAATCGTTGCGCCTGACATGAGTTTGGAAGAGGCTTTGCGGTTAATGCTTCAGAAGAAAATAAAGAAGCTACCTGTTGTTGAGAAGAACCGCTTGCTAGGCTTGGTTAGCCTGACAGACATTGCCCGCTGTCAGCCAGCGATAATAAAAATCTTGAAAAGCTTTGCGGTGGCGCAGGACACACCGAAGGGTATGAAAAAAGTTTTGGATTCTTACATTGTCTGATGGATTATCTGTTCATGGAAAGAACTGAAAAATTGTTTCATATTTAAGAGGATGCTCGCGTATTAAGGATAAGGCATCACAGAATGAAGCAGACCCTTGTGTTAAAGGTTAATCCTCGAAAACCAGGCATCAAAAAAGTGCGAGTTGCAGCAGGCATCATCAGAAAAGGCGGCTTAGTAGCGTTTCCCACAGAAACGGTTTACGGTTTAGGCGCAGACGCGTTGAATTCCAAGGCTGTTCTGGCGCTGTTTGAGGCAAAAAAGCGACCTCTGGATAATCCACCCATTGTTCACGTGGAAAACATAAACGACGTCCGTGGACTAGCTGAGCAAGTTCCGCCGAAGGCTGAGAGGTTAATGAAAAAGTTTTGGCCTGGACCGTTAACTTTGGTTTTTAAGCGGTCGGAGAAGGTTCCCGACGTGACGGTTGCGGGTTTGGAAACAATTGCAATCAGGATGCCACAACACGCTGTAGCCTTGGCGTTAATCAAAGAAAGCAATTGCCCCATTGCTGCTCCAAGCGCAAACCTCGCTGGAAAACCCAGCCCCACATCGGCCAAACACGTTTTTGATGACCTTAATGGACGAATCGACGCAATTTTGGATGGTGGTCCGACGCACATCGGCGTGGAATCCACGGTCCTAGACTTAAGCGTTGACCCTCCGCAAGTTCTTCGTCCAGGAGGAACGCCGCTTGAAGAGTTAAGGAGGGTTCTTGGCGATGTGAAGCTTCATCCTTTTGTGGTTGCTGAGAAAGAGTTGTCTATCGAAAAGACGCGGTCACCGGGAATGAAGCACAAGCATTACGCTCCGAAGGCCGAGGTGATTGTCGTGGAAGGCGCAATTCCGGCTGTCCTCGCCAAAGTTAAAGAGTTGGCCGAGTCGTATAGGCTGAAAGGCGTTAAGGTGGGTGTTCTGGCTACTGATGAAACTTTAGCGGGCTATAGGGCGGATGTGGTTAAGTCTCTTGGTAGCCGCTTCAACTTGGACGCGATTGCCCAAAACTTGTTTAGCCTGTTAAGGGAGTTCGACGTTGAAGGTGTGGATGTGATAATTGCTGAGGCCGTGCCCACCGAGGGCTTGGGTTTGGCTGTTATGAACAGACTCCGCAAAGCATCTAACTATAATATTGTCAAGGCAGAATAGTGCTGGGAAAAATTTATATCGTAGGGATAACTGTTCCGTGTAGAATTCAACGAATTATATGTAATGGAAGATTGGTGAGAAAAAATGTCTACAGGTGGAGGAACTGTTCCAGTTTTAGTATTAAGAGAAGGCACAGGTAGAACAACCGGACGTGAAGCGCAAAAGAACAATATAATGGCCGCTAAGATAGTGGCTGAAACTATAAAGACCACACTGGGTCCATGCGGCATGGACAAAATGCTGGTCACAAGCTTCGGCGACGTTGCCATAACAAATGACGGTGCAACTATAATGAAGGAGCTTGATGTGCAGCATCCAGCGGCAAAGATGCTTGTGGAAGTAGCTAAGGCGCAGGATAATGAGGTCGGTGACGGAACTACAACTGCGGTGGTTTTAGCTGGAGAACTGCTTGCCAAAGCGGAAGGCTTGCTGGATCGGAATGTACATCCAACCGTTATTATCGAGGGCTTTAAGAAAGCCAGTGATAAAGCTCAAGAAGTTTTGGACAAAATCGCTATTCCCGTAAGCATCAGTGACGACAAGACTCTGCGGGAAGTGGCAATGACATCTTTAGCTAGCAAAGCCGTCAATGTGGCTGAAAACCACTTCGCCAAGTTGATTGTTGACGCGGTTAAACAAGTGGCTGAGGAAGTTGATGGCAAGTATAAGGCTGATATTGACTTGATCAAGGTCGTTAAGAAGCACGGGAAAAGCTTAGAGGAGACAGAACTCGTTAAGGGTATGGTTATCGACAAGGAAGTTGCCAGCTCGCAGATGCCCAGGTTCATCGACGGCGCAAAGATCGCGTTGCTTAATGAAAAGCTGGAGATTGAGAAGACCGAGTTCGACGCGAAAATCAACATTGAAAGCCCAGACCAGATCCAGCTTTTCTTAGATGAGGAAGAGCGCATGCTCAAAGAAATGGTTAACGCCGTAGCCAAAGCAGGCGCTAACGTGGTTTTCTGCGAGAAAGGCATAGATGACATGGCACTGCACTTTTTGGCGAAAGACGGCATACTTGCGGTTAAAAGCGTGAGCAGCAGCGACATGGAAAAGTTAGCCAGAGCCACAGGCGGCAAAATACTGGCAAGCGTTAAAGATTTGACTGCTGCCGCTCTTGGAAAGGCTAAGAAGGTGGAAGAGGTCAAAATCGGAGACGACAAGCTGATTTACGTTCGTGAATGCAGGAATCCGAAGGCTGTAACAGTAGTCATCCGAGGCGCTTCGTTTCATGTGATTGATGAGGCTGAACGTTCGTTGCATGACGGCTTATGCGTAGTTAGAAATGCGGTGGAAGACGCGAAAATCGTGGCTGGCGGTGGCGCACCAGAAGCAGAATTAGCCAAGAACCTAAGAAACTACGCTGTCAAAGTCGGCGGACGCGAACAGTTGGCTGTTGAAGCCTACGCAGAAGCAGTTGAGGCTATACCGTTAACGCTGGCTGAGAACGCTGGGTTAGATCCCATCGACATCATGGTAGCTCTGAGGGCTGAGCATGAAAAGCCAGACAGCAAATACTTCGGCATCGAGGTAACCACAGGAAAAATCAAGAACATGCTTGAGCTGAAGGTTCTCGAACCTCTACGCGTGAAGCAACAAGTCATCAAATCAGCCACAGAAGCAGCAAACATGATCCTGAAAATCGACGACCTCATCAGCGTTAAAGGCGGCGGAAAAGCACCTCCAATGCCGTCAGGAGTGCCTGGAGGAATGGGCGGAATGGGTGGCATGGGCGGAATGCCCTACTAAAAACCCCACAACTTCTTTTTTCTTTGTAATTTTGCGTCTGTCGTGCTCAGAGAAGACTATAGCCCCTCTATATATAGAGTCAACCACTGCTTAGACTAGGCGCAGACTATTGTGGGCTAGTTTCATATCTTGGTGGTAGTACTGATTGGCGCGTTTTCAGGGTTTTGTAGGTGACGTAGCAGAAGTTTTCGCTTCTTTTAATCTCACCCGATAAACAAGGAACGCAACAGCTAAAATCACGATATCCATAACCACAACAATCACCGTTAACGGCAGAGGCGGAGCAACAGCAGTTGGCTCCAAAGCGTATATTATGCTTCCGGGTATGTGGATTGGCTTAGTAAGGGCATCAGCCGTGATGGCGTAGATTATCTCGTCTGAGACAACAATGCGAGTTACCTCGTGTCCATGTTTAGTAGTATAATTCCATATTTTTACGCCTGTTGAAGAGTTAAGGCAGTCAACGTTTCCTACTTTCTCAACGTTGTAGCCTATATAGGTAAAGCCGCCGTCAACAGTCGTAGCTACCACAGGGCTTTCGGTTGTGTAGCTCCATGTTGCGTTTCCGTTTGAAGCGTCAAGTGCGTAAGTGTTGTTTCCTGCCCAAATGTACATTATGTTGCCAGCAACACTAGCTGAGTTCACAGCGTCGCCAGCCGTGTAGTTCCATATTTTCGCTCCGGTTTTGGCGTCAAGGGCGTAAACATCGCTGGTGTTGGAGCGGACGTAGATTATGTCTCCATCGATAATGGGTGAACCTGAAAAGCCGCCTATTGCGTAATTCCACACTGTGTTTCCACTGAACGAAGAGAGCGCATAGATGTTGCCGTCATCCGATGCCACGTATACATACCCCCGACTTCCGCCAACAATGAGCGAAGAAACCGCGTAGTTTCCAGCGGGGTAGCTCCAGATTTTTGCGCCTGTTTGAGCGTCGAGAGCGTAAACATTACTGGTGGTTGAGAAGCGTTCTCTGAAGGGTACGTAAACCATGTTGCCAGCGACTGTGGGTGTCCCTACCGACGCCTCAATCGTATAGTTCCAAATTCTTGCTCCTGTCTCAGCGTCAAAACAATAAACAAACCCGATAGAGTTCTCCATACTTCCTACGTAGCCAGAGGCTTTTACGTAGACCAGGTTATCGGCAACCACAGGAGTGGACATAGGATTTTCTTTCGTGAAATTCCATATTTTTGCTCCCGTGGAAGCATTAAAAGCCTCAAGGTCGCCCCAAGTAGAAGACGTATAGACGTAACCTTCTGAAACAGCGAGGGAACCCGCAAAGCCGCGTGGCCCGTAGTTCCAAACTAGGGCACCTGTAGAAGCGTTGAGGCAATTAACTTCCACGAAAGAGGAATACGCAGAGAAAGAAACCGTATAAATGTAGCCAGCCGCAACAATAGGAGGTGGATACACAATCCCGTATGTCGCGTAGCTCCAGAGATGAGTAGCAGCGAATGTTGGTTCGGTGCTGGGGCTGGAAGCTGTTAATCCATAGGCTTGGATCAGAAGAAGGGAAACAAGGGCGATTAAGCCGATGGCGAGATATGCTTTCCTTTTGCTCAATTCAAAGCCCACATTTCACCTTTGATTGATTTTGGAATAGCTAAAACTAATCCGCTAATCATGATGATTAAGAGCGTACGTGAGAGCAAATTCTTATTCACACCGTAGCCCCCTAACTAGAACAACCCATGTTGTTCATAAAAAAGGGTTTTTGTAAAGATTTATTGACTCAGCATTTCTTGACTAAGCTTCAATCGCCCTGTGATTTCGCTCACCTATGGACACACAGCATGATCTCAAGCATTATACCTAACCATCTTTGACCTCAAAACACGAAATAGAAAAATGGATGATGCGCATATAAAACTTTCATAACTTGCAGTATCAAACATGTTTCATAAAAACCCGAAAAGGTGCAGGTCAAAAAAACTGCAGGGGTGTCAAAAAGCAGTGAACTTTTCTACCGTTAAGTAAAAGTAAGTGTTTTAAGCCTAAACGAGGAGAGTAAAAAGTCATGTTTATGCCGCGTAAAGTTTTGGAAGAAAAACTCAAGCAGCTATTAGCTGAGGATGTTGGACAGGGCGATGTGACTTCCGCGGCTGTTGTTCCCGCAGAGTTGACAGTTGAGGCTGCTGTCATGGCTAAAGAAGCGGGAGTAGCGGCTGGAATCGAAGAAACAGCGGTTCTTGCAGAAAGCCTTGCGCTAACTGTTAAAACAGAAGTCGCGGATGGGGAACAAATCAAAAACGGACAGATTCTGATGAAGATTTCTGGAAACGCCCAAACTATTCTCTCAGCTGAGCGAACAATTTTGAATCTTATCTCACGCATGAGCGGCATCGCCACAACAACGAGAAGGCTGACTGAAAAACTGAAAAAAGCCAAAGCAACAGCGAAAATCGCAGCAACACGCAAAACCGCGCCTGGCTTACTCTACTTTGACAAGAAAGCCGTGCTCATAGGCGGCGGTGACCCGCACAGGCTGCGCTTGGATGACATGATTCTGGTAAAGGACAACCACATTGCAATAGCTGGAAGCGTCGAGAGCGCGGTGAAAAGAGCCAAACAAAACGCGGCGTTCAGCAAAAAAATCGAAGTAGAAGTTACTAGCGTCACAGACGCCTTAAAAGCGGCAGAAGCAGGAGCAGACATAATTATGCTCGACAATTTCTCTCCAAAACAAATACGAGAAGCAATCAAGGCACTGAAAAAAGCAGGATTCTTCGGAAAAATTCCGTTGGAGGTAAGCGGCGGAATCACCGCGGAAAACCTTCTGGAATACGCTTCAACACAAGTGAACATCATAAGCATGGGCGAACTCACTCACAGCGTCCGAGCATTAGATGTAAGCTTGGAAATAACGCGAATCGGCAATAAAGGAAAAAAGAGAGCCTCCAAATAGCATTGCCATTTTTGATTTCATGTACCAATAGATATCAAAGCTGCTTCTACGACAGCGCCCACTAGTAGCAAAACCGCGCAAATCGAAATAAAAACGCAAGCATTTCTGAGTTCACGCCAACCTCGCCCTTGTGTGATGCGCCGAAACAGCCAAACGCTCTCAGCAATAGCGATGGAGTAAGCGGCGAATTCCAACCAAAACACCGGTGTCAAAACCAACGAAAGAAAAACTAAAGCGAGAGGATAGCCTTCAGCGGTAGCAATAGCGCTGACCGCCACGCCAGTGTTAAATAACGCGTAAAATCCAAGGATTGGCCCCAAAACGGGAACGAACATTAACAGGCAGATAATGAGGTTGTTTCCAAAAATGAACTGGGTCATCACGCCCTCTTCGTTTAATGAAGTAACTGTCTGATTTAGGTTCTCACTAATCTGGTTTGCTTCTTGAGCGTCTACTGGCACTAAACTGCCTATGATTGTGATTATGAGCGCAATCACGAAAATCGCGATTGCAGATAAGATTCTTTTGCGTCTCGGCGAAGAGTTTCTCCATATGTCAAGAACCATGCTCACTATGACAAACCTCTTTTAGTTTTTCGGCTTTATTTTTAAGGCGCGAAAACCTCTCGCACATGGATTTAACGTTTCCACAATATTAACTTTGTTCAAATTTCCTAACGTGTCTTCAGCGTAGCCGCGGACGTCGTGCTCCGCCGACAAAAGCGAATATAGGTAAACTCTGTTTCCAGCTATTCTAGGCTGACACGTAGACGGCAAACCCAAAAGCATGCTCTCCTTTTCCTGCACAGCCTTTGCACAAGCAAACAAAATAGCTTCAGCGCCAGCCGTCAACTCAGCAACTCTCACAGGGACGCTTTCTTTACCAATAGCTAGAACCTCTAACCCATGGGCTCTCTTGATGTCGCCAGCGATTTTCCGCAGTTTAGGCAACAGCTTCAAAATGTGCTGCCGTGCTCTGTTGGACATTCTCATGTTTGAAAGCTCAACTGGAGACAACTCTTGAACAGAAACAGCGCCTAAAGACATGTCCAAATGTACAACATCAGCTTTCACTCTGCTGAGCAGGTCTCTACAAAGCAGAGCCTCTTGCACTATCACTTCGTACCCGTTTTTCACTTCTTTGAAAATAGGCTCAGCTAATCGAGTATAAGGTTCCCTGTATGGAGGATTAACCAAAACCGAAGCTGAAGCAACGAGGGATACTGGCGTAAATTTCGCGTCTAGTATCGCAGCTGCAGAATCCGCTGAGACAATTCTCAAATCTTTCACCTATCCATAATTGGGTAACGGCAAAATTAGCTTTACTCTCTGGCGCGGTCATTAGGTTTCAGGTTCATTGCCAAAAGGAACATTTCCGAACTCTTAGCTCGGCTTGCCTTCGGCTTTAAAACCTTGACAGTGACGAAGTGCTTCTCAACAGTTTTCACAAAGTCCGCGAGCATGTCACCTTCAAACACCTTAACAAAAAAATTTCCAGAAGGACGCAGTACACTCAAGGCAACTTTTAACGCTTGAGCCGCCAAGTCTATCTGCCGTGCATGATCAACCTCCCATACTCCAGAAATGTTCGGCGACGCGTCTGAAATTACAACGTCAGCTTTTCTAGGCAGAAAATCAAGGATTTGCTGCCGTGTTTCAGGCTCAGTCAAGTCAGCTACAATCGTTCTAACGTATTCTTGGGGGAAAGGCGCAATTGGTTTTAGGTCCACGCCTAAAACGAAACCTTTCTTTCCCACGATTTTTCTGGCGGCTTGAATCCAACCGCCTGGTGCCGCGCCTAAATCAACTACAACATCGCCTTTACGTATAAAATGATATTTAACCGCGGCTTGAGACAGCTTGTACGTCGCTCTTGAGCGGTAATTTTCCGCTTTTGCTTTTTTGTAGTAGTAATCCCTTTTTCTATCTTGGATCCAAGCCTTGGGCAAAAGAATCGCCACCTAACGCGGCTGGATCCTCTTTTCCTAATGATAAGATCCATTCAGTAAGTTTTAAGCAGCTTTTCGGCGAAATCGCGGTTGTCGGGTCACATCTGGCGTTATCCTGACACAGCAAGCATGGGCAGTCAGCAATTGATTCTATAGACGCTGGCAGTCTTTTAGGGAAAAGCCTGTAAGTCCACCTTCCACCTTGCAGTTCTTTTTCTCGGCGGATAAGTCCTTTTTCTTCCAGTTTTATGGCTACTCTAGAGCCTTCTCTGCTGCTTGCGCCCAGTTCTCGCCACAATTCCGATTGAAGCACACCTTCATGACCAGTGCCCACCACGAAATGAAGGGCTTTCTGTTCCAGATCATTACGTTTCGGCATCGTTTATCAATTCCAAAGATCACTTAAATATATGCGTTGGTTCCAGATAAAAATATGTATCCCAAAAAACGGGAAAATTGCATGAAGGATTACAGAGATGAAGGACCCAGCTGAAGCGTGCTGTTTAGGCGTAGAATCAACAGCGGATGACTTCGGCGTTGGAATATCAACCTTCAAAGGTGAAATATTAGCCAACGCATCAAGCGATTACGTACCAGAAGAAGGAGGGATTCATCCCCGAGAAGCCGCGAGACACCACGCTGAAGTAGCAGACACGGTTCTACGTGAAGCGCTGTCGAAGGCTGGAATAAAGCCCAGAGACCTTGCTCTAATCGCGTTTTCTCAGGGTCCAGGTTTAGGACCGTGCCTTCGCACTGGAGCAACCGTGGCCCGAGCATTGGCAACGTATCTTGATGTCCCGCTTGTGGGAGTGAACCACTCAATAGCCCACATTGAAATAGGGAAACTCAAAACGGGAGCACAAGACCCAGTGACGCTTTATGTTTCGGGCGGCAACACCTTGGTTTCAGCGTTCGATTCTGGACGGTACAGGGTTTTCGGGGAAACCTTGGACATAGCGCTTGGCAACTGCTTGGACGTGTTCGCCAGAGAAGCAGGTCTCAAACACAAGCGAGGCATGCCGCTTGGCGCTGCTTTGGAAAAGTTAGCTGCTGATGGCGAGAAGCTGCTTTCGCTGCCGTACGTTGTGAAGGGCATGGACATATCTCTGAGCGGCTTACTCACGGCTGCCACCACTTTGCTTCGTAAAGGAGAGTGCAGACTAGAAGATTTATGCTACAGTCTTCAGGAAAACGCGTTTTCAATGGTTACGGAGGTTACTGAAAGAGCGTTGGCGCACACTGAGAAGAAAGAGGTTCTGCTAACGGGCGGCGTAGCGGCTAACAGAAGGTTGCAGTCCATGCTGGGCATCATTGCGGAAGAGCATGATGCGCGGTTTAATGTGGTGCCGCGCGAGTTTGCAACGGATAACGGCGCTATGATTGCTTGGACTGGCGTGTTAGCCTACACGCACGGCGCAGTTACGCCTGTCGAAGAGAGTTTTGTCAAGTTAAGGTGGCGTTTAGAAAAGGTTGATGTTCCATGGGTGAAGTAGCTTCGCAGACACTGCTCAAGAAGGGGGCGGAAGCAAGCCTCTACCTTGCAGATTGGCATGATAAAAGGGTGGTTATTAAGGCTCGGTTGCCGAAAAAATATCGTCCCGCAGAGCTTGATGCGCAGATTCGAAGTTACCGAACAGTGCATGAGCCGCAGCTTATGCATGAAGCGAAAAAAGCAGGAGTGCCGACTCCAACGATTTTTCTTGTAGACGTGAAAAACGCTGTGATAACGATGGAGTTTGTGGAGGGCAAACAGGTGAAGCAGCTGTTGGGCGAGGTCTCGAAGAAGGAAAGGCAGGAATTATGCGTTAAAATCGGCGAGTTGATTGGAAAAATGCACGAGCACGGGGTGATTCACGGTGACTTGACGACGTCGAACATGATTTTGGGCGTTGAGGGCAAGATTTTTCTGGTTGATTTTGGATTAGGTGAAAAAAACGCTGAGCTTGAAGCCAGAGGCGTGGATTTGCATTTGATGAAGCGCGCGTTGCAGAGTACGCATTACCAGTTTGCCGAAGAATGCTTCGGGGCTGTTATGAGGGGGTATTCTGCGGTTTTGGGTGCGGAAGCGGCGGGAAAAGTTTTAGAGAAAATTAGGGAGATAGAAAGGCGTGGTCGGTATGTTGCGGAAAGAAGGGAGGAAGCATAGCGTGGCGTTCAAGTTGAAGGGCAGGGTTATTTTTTTCGCCACGAACAACGTTAACAAGTTCAACGAAGCCCGCCGAGTATTAGCTGAGTACAAGATAGCCGTGGGCATGCTAAGGGTGAAAGCTTCTGAAATCCAAAGTGCCAACCTCAGAGAAATAGCACAAACAAGCGCCCAAGACGCGTTCAAGCGATGCCGCTTACCCGTCATAGTGGAAGACGCTGGGCTCTTCATAGACGCGCTGCGCGGTTTTCCAGGCCCATACGCCGCCTACGCCTACAAAACAATAGGCAACAAGGGCTTGCTGAAGCTGATGGAAAACGTTGAAGACAGAAAAGCCACATTCCAGTCGGTAATAGCGTACTGTGATAACTACGCGGGCGCGCCTGTGTGCTTTGAGGGCGACGTCGCTGGGAAAATAACAACGGAAGAGCGAAGAGGAAACGGCAAATCAGGTTTCGGGTTTGATCCAATCTTTCAGCCCTCAGGAAGCGAGAAGACGTTTGCGGAAATGACTTTGGAAGAGAAGAACGGTTTTTCGCACCGTGCAAAGGCTGTTCGCAAATTTGCTGAATGGTACAAAAAGTTTCAATGACCCTGCAAAACTGAAAACTTGTGTGCAAGAGAGGTTTTTCCAAAGAATTAGAGAAGAAGAAAAAGAGCAACACGAAAAAGTTGGGTCAAGAAGGCTTGTCTTTTTTGTTTCGTAGTATGTCGCGTATTTCACGGAGGGTGACCAGTATCTCGTCGTCGAGACCCTTCATTTTCGGTACAGGTTCTTCAGTTGGATAAACTACCTCAGTTCCGGTTACATAAGGTTCCTTGAACTTCCTCAGCTCTTTTAGGATGAAATCGCGGACCTCTTCGTAGAAGACGATGCCACTAAGGGTTTCTTCTGGACCTTTTTGGTTGGCTCCTGAGTATCCTGCAGTTTCGATGTGAACTGAGCCGATTTTGAACAATCTGTCGAATGGACCGGCTTTGCTGGAGATGTTTGTTATGGTTCTGAAGGGTACGTGTCTGCGGGTTATGGTGAGGATTCCTCTTTTTGAGTAGATTTCTGGCATACTATCACCAGTTTCAGCTTTCACTGAGTATTCAATACTTTTGAAGTAGGGTGGTATGACAACTAGAGTTGGCACAAGCCAAACCAAGTTTACTATCACTGTCCAGAGGTTAACTGGCACGAAATAATCGTTGATTATTTGAGTTGCACTTGGGTTGGCTGGGTCTGTTGCGCTCAAGAATGCAATGCCTACAAAGGAAAGAACTACCATTAGCCAAAGTAATATGAAAGTAAAGACGCTTTGGAACAGCATTTTGTGCAGAAAGGCTTGTGAAGGCTTGAATATTTTTCCGCTTGTAATTTGCTTAACTGGAGGTCTGATGACTTTTTCTTCAACATTCTTTCCCAAAACTAATCACCTCCCTTTCTCTTGTATCTAGGCGTTTCCTTCGCAGCGAGTTTGTTGAAAATCGCGATAGACTGGTCTGTCATATACAGTTGTTTTTCGTCAGCTCTCAACTGGATGTTATGTTCGTGGATTATGGTGTCTAGTGTTTCTCTGCACTCGTCTTCTTTGGGGCAATCTGGGCAGAGTTTTCCAGCGTAAGAGTCATGTTTGTACCAGACGATTGTTCCAAGTTTCTCAGTGAAAATTATGTATACTTGGGCGCTTGTCTGGTAATCGAAACCGATTAAGAGACCTTTATAGTCTAGGAGGGTTTCAATGTCGAGGCGGTGGCTGTTTGCGTGTTCTTTGAGTGTTTTTGCAATTTTTTTTCGGGCTCTGTTGAGTACTCTCGATACGTATGCGGGGCTCCATGATTCTGCTTTGTGTTCTTCTGCTATTGAGCTTGTGTTTTTTCCCATTTGAAATTTCTGCCAAACAATTGATTCGTGACTGGAGAGTAGCCCCATGCTTTAGTTTCCCTCGCTAATATTTACCAAAATATAGTAAAGATTTACTTAAAAATGTTGCGGTGAACTGAGTAGAAGTGCTTAAAAAACACGCAGAAGATAGTCCTATTCTCTATTTGTATTTTCCAAGTTTCTCGAGATTCTCAAGCTCTTTCAGGTTAATTTATCGGCGCTTGAGGCTGGCAAGGAGGATGCCAGCAGCCAACGCTATCGCTACAATAATGACACTTATTTCCGTTATCATAACGATGTTTTGATTTCCGCTTTGCTTCACCGCGATACCTACTAGCGCCCAGATGATTACCAGTCCGTATGCTATGTCTTTTCTCGTGGCTATAACGAGCAACGTGATCAATAGAGCGATGATTATGATTAGAGCAGCCCATGTTTCGGGGCTTATTCCGAAGCCGTCCCAGTTTACTGAAACCAATGTGACAGCCACGTTGGCAATAGAGGCTATGGTAATCCAACCTAGATAAACACTGAATGGCGCATGAACAGCCAGTTTTTCGCGCAATGGAACTGTAGACTTCCCGATGTTAAGGCGCAGGTAAATCGAAATCAAAGTTGCCAGCAGCAGGAACATAAGAACAACAGACAAACTAAGATACTCAAACTGCCAAAGGAAAAGCCAAGCAATGTTTAGTAAGCTGCTCAGGACAAACAGCCAGCCAATTCTCTTTTGATAGTCTTTTCCTTTCTCACTTGGCAATGCTTGAAAGACTACAAAAACCCCCAGCAAGATGTAGATAACTCCCCAGATGGAGAACACGTAACCTGCAGGAGTTATGAGAGTCGGGTTTGCATCAGAAATCTGAGCCGTGTTCTTACCGCCAAGAATTGTGGTACTACCAGCTAAGCCGTTAACTAGAACCGTGAACAAAAAAGCCATTATGTTTAACCATTTCAAAAGGGCAGAATTTGTGGCTGCCATTCACATCCTCCCAGAGTATATTTCTTCTGTTGAGTATATAAAAAATGCTGAGGTCTCAAAATTCTGCCATTTGAGAAGAGGATTAGCATTCACTAGAAAGGATTCAAAGTGCTCTTTTTGTTTATAGGTGAAGACGGTAAGCCGATTTCGCTTCAAGTTTTATATAGCCCTCGCAAATTAGCCGACACGCCCAAATAGTGAATTAGATATAGATCTTGGTGACAAAAATTGAGTTATTAACGAGTGTGATGGCGTGAGACCTGTAAAGTTGCCCAAAATGGCGAAACCAGAAATAGACAAGCTGATAAACGAGCAAATTCTTTGTCGTATCGCTTTTAGCGGTGAGAATGCCCCATACATTGCACCTTTCCAGTATGTCTTAATTGATGACCAACTCTATTTCCACTTCACAGACTACGGCAGAAAAATTGACCTCCTCAAAGAAGGAAACCTCGTTTGCGTTGAAATTGAAAAGTATACGCAGGACTTAAGCGAATACCGTTTTGTAGTATTAATAGGCAAGTTGAAACTCGTAACAGACCCTCAGGAAAAAGCTAGAGCTATAGAAAAAATGGCCGTTGCTGGCAAGCAGAAACGGCTATCAAGTAACTTTCTTGTGGCACATGGTTTTTCAAAGGAGGCAGAATGGTCTTCCTTAACAATGAACAAGCATCTAGTAATAGTCAAACTTGAAAATGTAATCGAGAAAATTGGGCTTAAGTCTCCTTAAGCAGTAGGTTGTCTACAGAAAAATTGGTGCGCCGTCTGATCCATGAAGAACGAGTGAAAAACCATAATGCAAGGATTAACGCTGCAACCAATTGAACCGACCCAAGCAATTCCAGCTTAATTATTTCATTCACTTAAACTCTACCTCTATGATGCCCCTAAAAAGTTAAGTGTGGTGTCAGTTAATTAATAAAGTCAGCGGCGTTTGGAGTTTTCAAAGATGAGGCAGGGTTTGGGTTCTGAACATCCGCTTTGCGACAGAATTCAGCTTCTTATGCTAATCTTGTTCTTTGTTGTGTGGGGAATTGATTCTTTGAGCTACTTTATGTTTGGGTATTCAACTGTTATTTTTGAAGTGTTAGCTTTTCCAGTGCTTTTTGCAGGAATGCTGGTATTCTTGTGTCTCAGTTTTTATCTCGTATCAAAGTCTCATAAGGTGGTTTTAGAACAAGTTCAAGACCCGCCTAAGCTTGTTGATTCGGGCGTATACGCTTGGGTAAGGCATCCGATGTATCTTGGAATCCTGCTCTTTTGTTTAGCCTTTCTATTAATCAGCGTCTCGCTTGTTTCAATTGTGATTTGGATTGCTTTTTTCATTTTCTATGACAGAATGGCAGCATACGAAGAAAAGAGCCTCATCGAGATACTAGGCGAAGAATATACTGCTTATCAAAAGCGGGTCTCCAAATGGCTCCCCCAATTATATTGAATTTAACAGTTATCACAGCAATAATCTGAGAAATCGAACATTTTTTCTAAAACAAAATTGGTTGTATTATTTCAGTCCAAAACCCAAACCTAATTAACGAAATAGAGACTAAAAACTGAACGTGAATAAATTAACCGATATTATCTTCATTTGCTCCTCTGTTATTTTCAATATTTCAGTGAGTGCTTTATACATTACAACAAAACTCGGCGATATGCTGCTCATGCAAGCGTGCGGCGGTATTGTCATTTCATTAATAATTCCTTTCACTATCACGTTACTAGGATTTTTTAGAGAGAAGGCGAAAAAAAGGACGATAATATCTAATGGGATTATTCTCTTCTATCTCTCTCTGGAATTATTATTGGATTTCGTCCTCAGAGTTCCATTCAGGGAAATATTGATAATTCATGTTCCCTACATCGTAGTCTTCTATGCTGCTCTGTTCAGTATGATAGGTGTCTCTTTCGAGAAAAACAAGAAAATGGGTTACGTAGTNATAGNAACATTCTTGATATTGATGGCGTGTTTGGCATATTATCTGTTACCATTCTAACATGTNTGTGGNATACAATCCTAATCCTGCACCCACTAGTTTTAAATATTCGTGTTCCGTGGGTCATAGTGCTTAAGGTGTAGAGATGCCNAAACAGGAAAAAGGAAAATCCCATTCAATAAGGCCCGTCAGCAGACGCCCTCCAAGCTGGTGCAAGTACCAGCCGGAAGAAGTCGAAGCCTTCGTCATCAAACTAGCGAAAGACGGCCACTCACTCAGCAAAATAGGCACGATTCTGCGGGATCAGTACGCGATTCCCTTGGTGAAACCCATAACTGGGAAAAGCATATCTGACATACTTGAGAGCGCGGGATTAGCGCCGTCGATGCCAGAAGACTTGGCTGACTTGATTAAGAAGGCAAAGCGCCTTACAATTCACATGGAGAAAAACAAGAAAGACCTCCACAACAAACGCGCCTTGCAAATTATCGAGGCGAGAATCTACAAGCTTTCCAGGTATTACAAGCGGAAAGGCGTTTTGCCGCCGAAATGGAAATACGAGGCTAAAATAGCAATCATATCTTAAAGCTTGCCTTTCCCAAAAATTATTTTATAGGCAACTTCCTCGCAAGAAGGTAACATCAGCTTTAAATCTTAAATTCACCCTTAGGCAAGAGTGAATCGCCATGGCTACAGAGAAAACACCAGTTGAAAGTTTTTTAGCGTCAGCCGCCCAAGCAGCAAAGGCTATTATGGAAACCGTGGAGAAAGACGGGTTCATCCATGTTTTCTCACATTTAGACGCGGACGGCGTTGCCGCGGCAGCGATCATCGGAAAAGCCTTGTTCAGGCTTGACGCGAGGTTCAGACTAAGAGTAACGCAGTGGATTGACGAGAAAATCATAGGCGAAATCGTCGTAGACAAGCCGCAGCTGGTGATTCTAACGGATTTTGGAAGCGGCTACCTCGATCTTCTGGA
>JGI2173J19968_10000290_pt1 | contig 17946 bp, 22 predicted proteins | sample DeeMarSWOR136_30_FD_19968 | JGI IMG/M metagenome (IMG submission 19968) | reverse complement strand
TAGCCGCGAAAGAAAACTCCTCAGGCCTTCTCAGTTCCGTAATGGCGGCTGTCGAACGTTTGCAAGGGTCGTACGCCCTGGCAGCCATTTCAAGCCAAGAGCCTGACAAAATAGTGTGTGCCAGGAATGAGAGTCCTCTGGTTTTGGGTATCGCTGATGACGCTCTGTACTTAGCCTCAGACATCACAGCTTTTCTCCCCTTGACAAACAAATTGGTCTTTGTAGAAAACGGTGAACTCGTAGTGCTAAGTGACAAGACGTTCGAAATCAGGAAGCTCGATGATGGCAGGCAAGTGCTTCGTGAACCAAAGANNGTTGACTGGACGCCTGAGATGGCTGAAAAACAAGGGTACCCACACTTTATGCTTAAAGAGATCCATGAACAACCCCTATGTCTTCGCAACACGCTGAGGCTCCAAGACAAGTACTTGGAATTGTTAACCACCTTCTTGGACAGAGCCCGCGAAGTAGTCATGGTGGCTTGCGGCACCTCTTATCACGCCTGTCGCGCTGCCTCTTACATGTTCTCCAAATTATCATTCTTAGCTACTCATCCAGTAATAGCCTCAGAGTTCACTGAACAGCATGGAAAATCAGTTAACATTGACAGCACGATTCTTGCGGTCAGCCAGTCAGGTGAGACGGCGGATACCTTAGTAGCGGTCGAAACTGCTAGACAGAGAGCTGCCACAATTCTTGGCCTCACAAATGGAGTAGGCTCTACTTTAACGAGGGTATCCAGAGTATACATTGGTCAACAATCTGGCCCTGAAATCGGTGTGGCAGCAACAAAGACTTTCACTTCCCAACTCTCCGTTCTTTCGCAGCTGGCCATACGGTTAGCCAAGAAACGGGGGAAGATCTCCCAAGAGGAGATAGATCTTCTCGATGAAAAAATAGAAAGGATCCCGGATATTGTGGAAGAGATCATTGAAACACAGGAGGAGAAAGTGAGGAGGCTGGCAAGGAAGTATAGGGACAAGCCCTGCTTCTTCTTCCTAGGCAGAGGAATAAGCTATGCAACTGCTTTGGAGGGCCGCTTGAAGCTAATGGAGATTGCATACGTTCCCTCAATCGCCTTTCCCGCAGGTGAAAGTAAGCATGGTCCCATCAGTCTAATTGAGCCTGGTTTCCCTGTGGTTTTCGTTTGTCCACCTGACGAAACGAGGAAGGTCTTAATGGGAAACATCATGGAGATGAAAGCTCGTGGAGCTTCAATAATCGCAGTCTGCGAAGAAGGTGACGAAGAGATAATGGAGCTGGTTGACGATTGGGTCGCTGTCACAAAGGGGATTCCTGAAGTTCTGTCTCCCATACCTTATGTTGTACCCCTCCAACTCTTTGCTTACTATATGGCTGTCGAGCGCGGATACGATCCAGATAAGCCTCGAAATCTAGCAAAGTCTGTGACTGTCAAGTAAAGCTGTTCATATCATTTAATTGCAAGTTCTTAAGTCACGTTCCCCTTATTTGAGTGGGGTCTAGATGAATAGAAACGCAGAGGCATGGGGCAGCCTTGTTGCCAATTTGATCGAGCAGAAAGCACTTCGCACTTCTAGAGTGATTAATGCTATGCGGCAAGTGCCACGATTCCTGTTCTTGCCTGAGCGCTCGGTTGAATATTCTTCAATAGATGCGCCTTTGCCTCTTGGTTTGGGACAAACAGTCAGTGCTCCCCATATGGTTGCGATGATGAATGAGGCTTTGGAGTTGGAGGTGGGCCATCAAGTCTTGGAGGTAGGTGCAGGGTGTGGTTGGCATGCTGCAACTATTGGGGAAATCGTGGCACCAAAAGACATTCCACGCTCTGAGCGAGGGCATGTTTATACAATGGAGGTTGTTTCTGACCTGGCGCAGCTTGCAAGAGAAAACATTATGCGCCATGGATTTGGTGACCGTGTCACCGTAATTCACGGAGATGGCTCCCTAGGGCACGCCGACAAGAGCCCCTATAACCGAATTCTGGTGACGGCAGCTGCCCCCGATGTCCCACCTCCGCTAGTGAAGCAGCTTAAGAGTGACGGGGTCATGGTCATCCCTATTGGCAACGTTCATCTCTTCCAGTCTTTGATTCGTGTACGCAAGGATGCCAAAGGCGGATTGACCAGAGAAAATCTAGGCGGAGTGGCCTTTGTGCCTTTGGTTGGACGTTTTGGCCACAATATCTAACTATTCGATGTGAAGAACGCGTCAAGAGTTGTTTTTGTTCTTCCTTCTTCCACCCCAGCTCCAACTTTTTCAAGAGCCTTTCTTATTCTGTCCTCTGCAAAGTCGTGTTTCCGGCACAGGAAATCTACAACGCCTTCAAAGTCGGGCTCAGCCCAGCTCAGATGATAGTTCTTTGTTACTTCTGGATTGAGGAATATGTCTTTAATCTTTTCTGGGCTCACTGGAAACTCCATATCTTTCAAGGAAGTCTGACGAACAGCACAGAGATTACCATGATCTCTGATGAGTCTCAAAGCTGTCTTCGGGCCGATGCCGGGCACTCCTTCAGGATTATAATCGGTTCCAATAAGCATTCCGATGTCCACTAGCTGCTCATACGTCACGTCAAGTTCACTCAAAACCCTACTGAGCTCGATGACTTCCGGCACGACATCGACATAAACTGGTTTCCTGGGGAGTTTCCGCCTGCCGCTTATTGTCAGATTACGGACAAGAGCTGGAGCGCCGAAGAGGAGTGAGTCATAGTCTTGGCTTGCGCAGAAGTCCGTGGAGCCTATCTTGGTCATGTATGCTGCTTGTGCTTCTCCCTCGCTCGGCGCCTGAACCCAAGGGATGCCCATCAGTGTCAAGAGCTGTTTACTACCTGATTCCATGTAGTCCCTTACGCGAGATGTAGCTTGAGCATAGGTTCGAGCCTCATCAATTCTGCCCTCTGCTAGCGCCCTTTCATATTTGAACGTCGCCTCCCTCTTTATTCTCCTCCTACGACTAATTTCCACCTGCTTCAGGAGCGGTGGCGCCCCATCGAACACGTAGGCGACTTTGATTCCAATCTCCAAGAGGTTTGCAGATCGGTAAAAAAGGCCGCTAAGGTGGCTGGTGACTCTTCCATTTCGATCCTTCAACGGCGTGCCGTCCGGCTGGCGTATAATTGCCAAGAATTGGTAAAGAGCGTTATGAGCATCAACAGCCACCGATTTTCCGGTCAGATTTTGCAGATCAATCTGGATTTTGGGTACCAAGTCCTTCAAATTGACCCCCAAAACGCAACACCACAGAGTAGGAACTAGAGAAAAACAAAATAAGTCTTACCTTCAAGCTTAACAAGGCCTGAACCATCCAAAACCATCAGCGACGCACGACTTAACTTAGCAATTCCATCTGCAATCCTGTGTGAATCTATACGAAAAGGTTTTTAGTGTAGCTTGCTGATTCTTGTCAAGCAAATGAAAAACGTCTGCGAGAGGTGATTACGGACTTGTCGATATTCGCGGCGCCAGGAGCATACGATCGAGCGATAACCGTGTTCTCCCCAGACGGCCGCCTGTTTCAGGTTGAATATGCCCTCGAAACAGTTAACCGAGGAGCAACAATTTTAGGGATTGTTTGCCCAGAAGGCATAGTTTTGGGCGCGGAAGAAAAGATCGAGTCAAGATTGCAGGATTCGAATTTCACATGGAAAATCTTCGCTGTAGATACTCACATTGGCGCAGCAGTAGTTGGCCTAGGCTCCGACGCTAGAATCCTAATAGACCAAGCAAGAGTCTATTGCCAGAGCAATAGACTCATGTACGATGAACCCATCGATATCGAAGTCATCTCCAAGCGTATAGGCGACATTAAGCAGCTTTACACACAACACGCCGGAGTAAGACCTTTTGGAGTCTCAATAATATTCGGAGGCGTGGACAAGAGTGGCAACCGCCTCTTTTCCACAGATCCTAGCGGAACTTACAGATCATACAAAGCAGTCGCCGTAGGTGTAGGTCGAGAAACGGTTGAAGGGATCCTAAAAGCCGAATATCGCGAAGACCTGAACCTCGAAGAAACTGTAAAACTTGCTATCAAATGCCTCAAGAAAGCTCTTCAAGCCCGAGAAGAACAGGTAAGGGTTAAAATAAGCACAATACCAGTGGCCACAAAAGCCTTTCGAATGATGTCTGACGAAGACGTCGACAAATATTTGAAGGCTACGGAATAAGTGAAAAGCCAAAATGAATGGACGGTACACCGTTGCTCGCATAACTCGCAACAGTGAACACTTCGAAATTCTAGTTAAACCACAGCCCGCCTTGAACTTCACCATAGGTAAGCTGACATCAATCTCTGAAGTGTTGGTCACAGACACCATATTCACTGATGCTAGCAAGGGAACAAGAGCAGGTGAAGACAAACTCAGGGCAGCATTCAACACAGTGGACACCAAGAAAATCGCGGAGGCCATACTAAGGAGGGGCACACTTCAGCTGACAACTGACCAGAGAAGGCAGTTGACCGAGGAAAAGCGAAAACAGATAGTAGCTTTCATNNTCAACGCCAAGCTGTCGACCCAAAAACGAACCTTCCTCACCCACCCCTTCGCGTTGAACAANCAATGGAGCACATTCGCTATTCGATAGATCCCTTCAAGGAAACCGAGGAACAGGCAAAAGATGTGATTAAACTCTTGCGCCCAGTTCTCCCTCTCAAAATAGAGCAGGTCCAAGTCAAAGTCCGAATCCCAGCCGAATACGCTGCAAAGGCCTACGGAACGGTCAAAGGTTATGGCACAATAAAAAGCGAAGAATGGCGAGCAGACGGCTCATGGTCCTCGGTAGTTGAAATGCCAGCGGGCTTATATGGACCCTTTCTTGAAAAGCTAGGAGAACTGACAAAAGGCAACGCAGACGCTAAGAAGCTGTAAAACCTAATCGAAACACATGGAAAAATTGGTGATAATGAGAGATGCCAACATTCTATGAAAAAAGACAAGTTGTAACGCCCGGCGATATGTTAGCTGAAGGAGACTACGTGCCCGGTGAGAACACGTTTAGGGAAAACGGAAAGCTGTATGCGACTCGGGTTGGACTTGTGGAATACGAAGAGCGGAAAGTCAGTGTTGTAGCTTTAAAGGCTTTTTATGTTCCCAAAGTTGGAGACACTGTGATCGGAAAAATCACAGACATTACTCTTGGCGGATGGATCATAGATGTCAACGCACCATACGCAGGGCTTCTACGAGCTTCAGATGTAATTGAACGATCTTACCGACCTCAGAAAGACGACCTGTCATCCATCTTTGACGTGGGAGACCTAGTCATTGCAAAGATTATAGCCTACGACAGAACCCGCGACCCACTACTAACTGTGCGGGAACCGGGCCTCGGCAAAATCACCCGTGGCCAGATAATCAAAATCACTCCTACAAAAATCCCACGAATCATCGGCAGGAAGGGATCAATGATCAGCATAATAAAGCGGGAAACAGGATGCCACATTCTTCTAGGACAGAATGGTTTGGTGATGATAAGCGGCAAGAACGCCAAAGATACCCAACTTGCGGTTATGGCAATTCGGAAGATCGAAAGCGAATCTCACACAAGTGGTCTCACCGATCGCGTGACAGAGATGTTGAAAAAGATGAAAGAAAAGGAAGGTGAAATTAAGAATGCCCAAGACTGAAGGAAAATTACTCAACAAAGACGGTGTCAGGATAGATGGAAGAAAGCCAACTGAGTTAAGGCCCACAAGAATAGAGGTAGGGGTCCTCAGCAACGCAGATGGTTCGGCATATATTGAGCAAGGAAAGAACAAGATATTGGCGGCAGTCTATGGACCTCATGAAGCCCATCCGAAACACCTTGCTTTGCCTGACCGTTCTCTGCTTAGATGTCGATATCATATGGCGCCCTTTTCCGTCGATGAGAGAAAGTCGCCAGCTCCCTCGAGAAGAGACATAGAGCTCTCAAAAGTTATACGAGAAGCATTGGAACCATCGATTTTTCTGGAATACTATCCGCGAACATCAATAGACCTATTCATCGAAGTCCTTCAAGCACACGGTGGCACAAGATGCGCAGGCGTGACTGTTGCCTCATTGGCCCTAGCTGACGGAGGCATCCCACTGCGAGACTTGACAGTAGCCTGCGCGGCGGGGAAGGTGGAGGGGCAGCTCGTCTTAGACCTGAATGACGATGAAGACAAGATGGGGGAAGCAGATGTTCCTCTGGCATATATGCCAAACCTGGATGCTGTAACACTGCTTCAAATGGATGGCCAGCTGACCATTGAAGAATTCGAGAAAGCAATTAATCTCGCTCTTGAAGGCTGCAAACAATTATACCAGCTGCAGAAGGAAGCTTTGAGGACCAAGTACGTAACTGTCAAGGAGGAGGAGGTGGAGGAGGAGTAATGTCAATGATTGTACGCGTGAAACAGAAGCAAATAGCTGAACTAATGAGCACCGGCAGGAGACTGGATGGAAGAGACCTTAACGAATACCGCCAAATAGGAATGGAAATGGGCTTTGTCGAAAAGGCCGAGGGCTCGGCTCGCGTCCTGTTGGGCAAGACCGAGGTTTTGGTGGGAATCAAGATTGAAGTTGGCGAACCATTTCCAGATACCCCTAGTGAGGGAGTCTTAACTGTAAGTGCCGAGCTTGTTCCACTAGCCTCGCCATTGTTCGAGCCAGGCCCCCCAAACGAGAATGCAATCGAACTCGCCAGGGTTGTAGATAGAGGCGTACGAGAGTCGAAGGCCATAGATCTTGAAAAGCTATGCCTCGAACCTGGAAAGAGAGTGCTCGTGGTCTTCATTGACGTCTATGTACTCAATCATGACGGAAATCTCATTGATGCATCTGCGCTAGCAGCTTTGGCAGCTTTGGTTAACGCAAAAATGCCCAAGTACGAAATCGAAGAAGGGGAAATAAAGGTGAAGCCAGGTTACATCCCCTTGCCAATTCGAAACCATCCCATAGCCGTAACCTTCGCGAAGATAAATGGCAAACTCGCCATCGATCCTTCGCTGGAAGAGGAACAAGTGATGGATGCCAGGCTGACCATAACTATTGAAAAAGACGGAAAAATCTGCTCCATCCAAAAAGGTGAAACCGGCCACTTCAGCATGGAACAGGTTCTGCAAGCGGCAAAAATCGCGAGAGAAAAAGCCGTAGACCTACGCAAATTGGTGGCGAAGGCATAAATGGGAAGAACAAAAAAGATTGGTCCCGCTGGGGGCTTAAAAGCGCGATACGGCGCTACGGTGAGAAGAAGATATATTGATGTAGCAAGAGAAGTAAAAAGGCGGCACAGATGCCCTCAATGCAATGGGCCCACTGTTAAACGCAAGAGCGTTGGAATCTGGAAATGTGGCAGATGCAGTTTCACTTTCACTGGGGGAGCCTACACACCAATGACGAAACTTGGCGCTACAGCAAAAAGGGTGGCAAGAGGAAGCTCCAAGGAAATTGATGGCAATCAGCGAATCGTATGACTCTTTCCCTCTTCTTTCCCCTTAGTTTTGAGAAGCTCTACTCGTCTTCTACCCCTGGTCAGTGTAGAAACCTGGATTAGTCCTCCGATCTCCAGTCGCAGCAGCTCTTTGTTCAGGACGTCGAAACCCACGTCACCAAGGATGTCCTTAACCATGCTGTGAAGTTCGGTGTCGTTAACAGGTCCCTTGCGTTGCAGCAATTCAATTACGACGGTGTTGAGAGGCTGTGGCTTCCATGTTTTGACCACCATCTTGGACGCCTTCTATGCAACAGGTGTAGTGGGCTTTCGCAACTGTCTTACCTGCTTAACAAAGCCTTTATACCATGTTTCCATGTCAGGGGACACCGTTGGGCCTATCTTGGTTGCTGCTTCCTTGAAATCCGCCAGCGTCACAACTTTGGCGGCAATGCTTCTTCTCAGCGCATTTAATGCAGCCTCTCGGCACAGAGCTTGGATATCTGCACCACTATAACCTTTTGCGGTCTTAGCCAGAGGCCCTATGTCGACGTCAGAGTCTAAGGGCATGTCTTTTGTGTAGAGCTTGAATATCTCCAGCCTCGCTTCCTCGCTTGGTTCAGGAACATAAATGAGTCTATCGAAGCGTCCAGGGCGCAACACAGCACTGTCTATTAAGTCAGGGCGATTTGTGGCAGCAATCACAACTACGTCTTCTAAGGTTAGAATGCCGTCCATTTCTGTCAGAAGTTGACTGATTACGCGTTGTGTAACGCCACTGTCTGCGAATCCCATACCTCTTCTAGGAACGAGAGAGTCAAATTCATCGAAGAATATCACCGAAGGAGCAGCCATTCTCGCTTTACGGAACACTTCCCTTATGGCTTTTTCTGATTCTCCAACCCACTTGCTGAAAACCTCTGGGCCTTTAATGGTGATGAAGTTCGCCTCGCTTTCTGTTGCCACCGCTCTAGCCAGCATCGTCTTCCCGCACCCCGGTGGGCCAAATAAGAGAATTCCTTTTGGGGGCCTTATTCCCAACCTGCTGAAAACTTCTGGGCTTTTCAAAGGCCATTCAACTGCTTCTATAAGCTCCCGCTTCACATCTCCTAGCCCCCCTATGTCAGACCATCTCACTGTTGGTGTCTCTATGTACACTTCACGCATGGCTGTTGGTGTGATTTCTTTGTATGCATTCAGGAAGTCTTCGTTACGGACGTCCATTTTCTCCAAGACAGTTGGCGGTATATGCTCCTCTTCTAAGTTAATCTCGGGGAGATACCGTCTCAGAGATTTCATTGCTGTTTCTCGGCTTAAAGCAGCAAGATCTGCCCCCGTATAGCCATGAGTCGTCTCGGATAGTTTCTTCAGATCAACATCTTCCGCCAAAGGCATGCCACGGGTGTGGATCTGCATGATTTCGTGGCGTGCTTGCTTGTCAGGAACACCTATCTCTATTTCTCTGTCGAATCGACCAGGTCTTCTGAGAGCGGGATCAAGGGCCCCAGGTCTATTAGTGGCGCCTATGACAATAACGTTGCCTCTACCGCTCAAACCATCCATAAGAGCTAACAGTTGGGCGACTACGCGTCTTTCGACTTCACCTGTTACTTCTTCTCTCTTTGGGGCAATGGCATCTAACTCATCTATAAATATGATGCTCGGAGAATTCTGCTGTGCCTGTTGGAAAATCTCACGCAGTTTCGCTTCTGATTCGCCATAAAATTTGCTCATTATTTCCGGACCGTTAATCGAGAAGAAGTTCGCTTCTGACTCATTTGCCACGGCCCTCGCGAGCAAGGTTTTTCCGCATCCGGGCGGCCCATGGAGTAGGACTCCTTTTGGCGGCTCTATACCCAAGCGTTGGAAAAGCTCAGGGTGTCTCAACGGCAGCTCAACCATCTCCCGCACGCGTTGAATTTCCTCGTGAAGACCACCTATGTCTTCGTATGTGGTTCGAGGAACGCCTTTCACTTCTGGAGCTGGCTCATTAAGGATTTGGAAATGCGTTGTCTTCGTGATTCGGACTATCCCGTTGGGGCGGCTTTTCGTAACGGTGAAGGGTATAGCATGACCAAGCATCATAACTAACGTTGTATCCCCTTCAACGAAAGTGCGTTCCATTAGACGATTCTTGACGAAGTTCGTGAAGTCTTCATCCACATTCAGATGCATGTCAACAGGGGCAAGAACAACGTTCGTGGCGTTCTTGACCAGGGCAGGTTTGATTACGACGTATTCATTTATCGCAACACCAGCATTTTTGCGCGTGAACCCATCTATGCGTATTATGCCCTGGTTTTGGTCCTCACTATAGGCTGGCCATGCGATAGCACTGGTTGATCGTTTCCCTGTGATTTCTATGACGTCTCCTGCGCTTATACCAAGTTTCTTCATAGTGTTTTGGTCAAGACGTGCTATCCCTCGCCCGACGTCCCGCTGCTTAGCGTCCCCCACACGTAGTTGGATCTCACTCATGATAGAACCTTCTTGTCTGTAAACGTGAACCCTACACGAAGTCGAAAAAGACCTGTGTGACTTATAAATGTTACAAATCGGTTATAGTTAGCGTGCTCTTCTAACCATGAGCGTTTGAATCTGGCTCACTGTAGGGATTTTTTCGAGGTTGCGCTCCACTTCGTCCAGAATGCCAGTTTCTTCCTCCGGAATTTGAATGTGGACAATAAGGGCATTCAGCCCAAAGGCAATCGGTTCGGTTTGGCAGTTGGCGTATATTTTGGCTCTTGGCGGAAGGGCCTTTTCTACCTGCTCTTGCAGTTCCTTAAAGTCCACCTCTGTACCTGTTGGAAGGATTTTATAGCTTATTACTATACTCGTCATCTCTACGGCCCCGTGAATCCACATTTCGGACATTTATAGTAGCGCCCAAATTGGCGGCATTTGTGGCATCGCCAGATGGTTATTTCGCCGCAGCTTGGGCAGTTGAATTTTGTGGCTTTTGAGCCTGGTGGTATGGTGCGATTACAGCTTGTACAGATTGGTGTTTGCAGAGTAGTAGCGATATTGTCTGAGGTGCTCATGGTTTCCTTTCCTTTTGAAGGAAGTTTGTATATTACAGGGTTGCTTATATTTGCTGTGCCCGCCGTACGCGCACAATGGAGCATCGAGACTACACGAGCGACGATTTTTGGAGAATATCGCGCTTNAGGGTTCCATTTCGGGGGGGCTNCCCGCAATAGCGCTTGATAAGGGGCAAATCTTTAAGTCCCCTCACCGACGACGAGGTGGAAGACTTTGCCCTACCATCGTCCCTTCAAGAGCCTCAGAACCTGACGAGGAGAAAACCGCTCAAAATCAGCCCTGGGCAATTCCCTAGAAAGCCTAGGAACCAATCCTGCAGCGTCTGTTCCAAGCTTGCAGATTACAGCATGTTCAAAAATGCCCAAAGATTCGGATCCTACAACATCTCTCCTGAGCATTCTGCTCTTGGCCGCCCTTTCGACATCCTTTCTTAAAGCACCAAGAACTACCAGGTGGTCAACCCTAGAGCCGATCCATCGACTGTAGAGCCCCAACTGTGCCTCTGTGAGCTCCGTTTCGAATTTGTTTGCTTCGAAGCCGACGATCCTGACTTCCAGTGGAAAATCGTTGACTAATGCAAAGAGTTCCGCGATTTTCTGAAGTGGAATCTTCCTTCCATCTGTCAATTGTGCCTGCAGCCGGTGCAACGGAATAAACGCCGTGCTTTTCTCTGGCGAAAAGACACCAACATCAACAAAAAGCCCTAATCTGTCCCGCTGGGAAAACATAGTTTTTCCCTGCAACACAGAGAACGGTTCAACTCTCCCTGAGTCAACTGGCGCCAAACCAACAATTCTCGCCAAAAAGCGTACAGCGACATCTTCATCCTCGCCCCTCAGCTTGACGCTAACCCAGCTGTTCTCCACTGCCCTGAGATCAAGAAGTTCAACTTTCAGCCCTTCACACAGCTCCTCCGTGACTCTGCCAAGAGCCCGTAGAGAGAACTGGTCGTGGGCTTTTTGAAGCAGCACAACTTCCCGCAATCTACGCCACGCTTCTCTCTAACAATGGGAGAACTCTTGATGCCATTGTCTGAGCCTTTCAACTGCATCTTTTGCAGTGTTCTTGTCTCGACGGAACCTTTCCAAGGCCGTATTGAAAGGCATCCGAGTCGAACCTCTTATTAACTTGTCAGTGTAAGCCACGATGCGCTCNTCNAGGGACTTGGGAATATAGCTCTTTGTAGGCCATCCCAGTTGCTCAGCTTCATTCTGCGTGATCCCAGTTCCGACGTGACGCTCTATGANAGAAACCAGGGAAGCTGGTAGGCTCAAATTCCTTGCAATCTGAGCCCCTACAAGACCATGGTCAAAATCATGCGTTNTCGATCGACCTATGTCGTGCAAGAGTGCCCCGATTCTTACGAGGCTGACGTCGACTTTTAGCCCCTCCGTTCTGCATGTCTCAGCTACTTCAGCAGCAAAGTCCGCCACAATCTTGCAGTGTTCCACAACTTTCTTTGAACAACCTGTTTGTTTGAGCAGTTCTAGCGCCGCTTTTTCAGACGGTAGCCGCTTGCTCACCTAGTTCCTTCCTCAACTGAGAAACCTTTCTGGCCAGGGCATCAACCATTTCACCATTCTCGAAGTGCATCATTGGCTCATTGCAGGTTGAACACCGAAACAGCAGTTCCATCGCTTCCTCAAAAGGAATTCGCTTGCATCCAGGCGTACCGCAGTAGTAAAAATCATGATTCTTCTCATAGCTGAGCCTCGCATCAAGCTTCTGCAAGACGTGTCTCTTCTGATTAAGGATAAAGCCTTCAAGTTGATCTGGTTGAAGTCTCCAATGGAAAATAAACCATCCAGTATTCTGATCCCTAGATCTCCTCAACGAAACAAGGGAATGATCATACAGCCTGTAGAGTATCTTGCGAACAAAGTTCAGCCTTATTCCTGTCTTGTTTGCTATTTGATCATCAGTGATCTCATCTGCGTCCTTCAGAATGTCAATTATCTCAATTGCTTCCTCTTTTCCCAGCACGTCCGCAACTTTGACCAGCGTTTCATCGTCGACGAAGGCTAACATAGGAAACCTCAATCTCTAACATATACTATCTACTCGGAGCATAAATCTCTTTTTCGAGGAGAGGTTCAGCTTTTAAACTTTGCCTCTTGAACAACCTTCTTTCCATGCCTTCGCGGTACAATTCGTATGCGAGCACCCGTGAATTCCTTGCTCAGCTCCTGCCCAAGGAAAAAGCGGTCAAGGAAAACTGCAAGGCACGAGCATTCAGAATAAGGTTGGTTCCCGACTGCCACGTTAAAATCTGAAACGCTACTGGAGAAAAACCTGTTGGGAACTTTTTGACTACCAACAATAACCAAAACGTCTTTTCTCGTCGCTCTAATCCGTTGTATTACGTCGCTAGTTTGGATATTCTCGCCATACACAGTCAAGTGTACAACGGTATCACCTTTGTCCCTCCATTGTTTCACAGCGTTTTTCCACGGAATTCCCATTCGGAAAAAGAATTGGCCACCCCAGTTGCTCACAACTCTGTCGATTGATTTCTTTATCCCTTCGTCCTCCGCATCAGTGAGTATCATTCCTGAAGCACCGAGAGCTCTCGCAGTGAGGGCAACATGTGTCGTCAGTCTCTCATCTCGAGGGCGATGCCCCCATCTCAGGACTACAACGTTCTGCGACTTGACTTCCATCAGCTCACCTCAGTAACTTTGACTATAGTCCCACCATATTGCTTCGCACGCCCAAGAACTTTGTCAGCGAAACTGGGCACTGCTTCGAATTCAACACAAACAGAATCTCTCTCGTATTTCACTGTCTCCACTTTGGTGTGGGTAAAAAGCCATGAAAGAAAAGATGCGGTTTTGTCTGAAAGTGGAACGGAAAAAGCAGCATGGACATATTTCTTGAGGAGTCTGAATACTTGTTTTTTGAGAAGATCAATGTTTCTACAGGAGCGAGCAGAAAGGGGAACAATGTTTGGAGCAATCTCTTTCAACTCCTCTGTTCGCTGTTGAATCTCTAGGTCTGACAGTAGATCTATCTTGTTAAGTGCTGTGATTATGGGAATTCCATAGGCCCCGATTTCTCGAAGAGTTTCGAGGCATACCGAGAGTTTTCTCTCGATTTCGCTCGTGGGCTCGCTTGCATCTGCAATGAGGAGTATCAGATCTGAAAAAATCGTCTCTTCCAGAGTTGAACGAAACGCTTCAACAACGGTTATTGGAAGTCGATCAATGAAGCCTACNGTATCAGTGAGGAGGACTTGCCTTCCAGATAATTCCATTGCTCGAGTAGTTGTCGAGAGGGTCGTGAACAGACCGTTTCCTGTTGAAACGGCTTCGTTGACTAATAGATTGAAGAGAGTGCTTTTTCCTGCATGGGTATAACCTGCTAAAGACACAGTTGAAAAACCAAGCTCGAGTCTTCGCCTTCTATGTAGTCCCCTCTTACTCTTGATTCTTTTCAACTTGCNCTGAATTGTCTGGACGCGTTTCTGCACTGCATCGTGGTATACATCTACTTCATAAGCACCTAGTCCCATGAATCCTGGCTGCTCTTCTAATCGTGCAAGCCGAACTCTTTCTTTGGCATGCGCTAACTCGTAGCGGAGTCTAGCCAGTTGAATTTGAAGTTTTGCTTCGACCGTTGAGGCTCTTCGAGTGAAAATCTCTAGAATGAGTTGAAACCGGTCAAGAACTTCAACCCCGGTTTCTCTGGCAAGGTTGTAGGCCTGAACGGCTTTCAATTCGTTGTCGAAAACCAGTCTCTCAGCTTTTTGCTCCTTGACGAGGCGAACGATCTCTTTCACTTTGCCTTTTCCAACTTGGAAACGGGAATCCGCCCTTCGCGCCTGTTCAACGGTTCCAACAACCGCGTACCCCGCAGCTTCTGCTAGGCTTTCAAGCTCTTCCAAGCTGGTTCGTTCGTTTCTCAGGCGTCGTTGTACAATAACTGCTTTTGTTATCTTGTTTCCTCCGATGACCCTTTCCTGTTCTTAATCAAGTCGCCGAGTGTAATGGTCTTAGGCGCAGGAGCTTCTAAGAGTTTCTTGGAAGGCCTTTCTTCACTTACTGGAGCAAGAAGGCTGATTCGCAGGGCGTACTGAAGCTTCTGTGCTAGCTTGTGACTCGGGACCATTTTGCCACCCTCCAGTTTTTTGAGCACAGAGACTTTTTCGTTTGTTCTTTTGCCCAGCTCCTCAAGACTTAGCCCGCGCAATTCCCTTGCTCGACGTATACGAGAGCCAAAGTCCTCAACTAATTCCAAGGCAGGNTCCAAGGGAGATTTCGGCTTCGGAACTCTCGACTCTCGCCTTGGGCGNGCTCTTGGCTTGCNAGTTGGTTTAGTTGCTTTGNGCTCTTTTNCTTCCCAGCTCAGAGAGCCCAACACAGCGCAGTCGTTGCAGACCATTAGTCTTGCTCCTTCGATTATGGCTTTGTAGGGCCTATTTGTAGGCCGGCCGCAGACTTCGCATCGCAAGGACGCATCACCTAAACTGTTTTACGTATATTCGATTCTTTATACTTGTCGTATAGACGATTGGTGCTTCCATGCAGAAAGAAGCTCTTCAGAGAGTGCGTTCAATTGCTGACTATCAGTTTGGCCGAGGAATCGGCAATGCACTTTTTCCTGGGAACGTAGATATTTCTTTTTCACAGCGAACAGGAAGAATAAGGCATGTTTATTTCGACGGTAAGCTACTTGCGACACTTCGACCTACTGTTGGGCTCTTTTCTTTAACCATCCAAGGCGCTCGACGCATCATCCAAGTTGAACCCCGTAGGCTATTTGTGGAAGTTCAGGATGATGTGGCTGATTTCATTGCTAAAGGTAGAAGCGTTTTTGCAAAGCACGTCGTTGATTGTGACATAGAAATCAGACCCCAAGAGGAAGTCATTGCTGTAAACAGTCAACACAAGGTTCTGGCTGTAGGCAGAGCGATGTTAAACGGATCGGAGATGAGAGCTTTCAGGAGCGGCACTGCCGTTCGTGTTAGACGAGGAATATTCGAAAAGGAACGTGAAGGTTAAGAAGGAGAGCTAGAAGAATTATGTTGAAGGTTGTGGAATTTGCGTAGAGGAATGAGCCCTCGAGAGACCAAGCGTCTGATGAAGCGCATGGGCTTGAGTATGGACGCGATGCCAGATGTCCAGCAAGTTGTTTTCAGGACAGCTTTGAAGGAAATTGTTGTTGAGGATCCGGAAGTGGCTGTCATGAACCTAANAGGACAGAAGATATTTCAGGTTTCCGGAGGAAAAATNGTTGAGAAGGCCGTGGCACATGAAGATGAAGAACTGATTNTTCCTGAGGAAGATGTAAGACTTGTTGCTGACCAAACTGGGAAGAGTACTGAAGAAGCCCAACAAGCNCTAGAGGAAAGTGGAGGAGATCTTGCCAAGGCGATTCTTCTCCTTCAGACGAAATAACCTAGAATTGTTTCAGAATGTCTTGTTTCTCCATTATGTAGCCACAGTAGTGGCATCTTATCATTAGCGGCTCTTGGGATTTGACGTAGAATTTTGGGTGCACTGGCTCGTTGCTGTTTGATATGCATGCTGGGTTGCCACATTTCACCGTTTGTTGTATAGTGTCTGGCAGCTTCACATTTTTCTTGTCTACAACCTTGTAGTCGCGGATTATGTTGATTGATGCATGAGGAGCTAGAAGTGCTATCTTGTCGACTTCTCCGGGTTCCAGCTCTCTGCCCTCGACTTTGACGATGTCTTTTGTGCCTAGCTGTTTGCTGGGTACATGCATAGCTATCAGCACAATTCCGTTTGTTCTCCCGGTTATTCCAAGGATTTTAGCGACGTCCAGTGCGTGCCCGCCAGTGATGTGGTCGATAACGGTTCCGTCCTTGATTTTTGAGACGCGTAGAGTTGTTTCCCCCGCTTCCAAATTCGTCTCCTCGGACAAAGATTCACAGAAGGAAGGCTATATGGTTTTTCCCGGGTCTTCAAGGAAGTTGGCAAATAAAGTTATCTATTACATATTCAGCTTTCTGGTTGGTGTTCAAGGCTGCAGTTGGAAAAGCGTGACATAATCTCTTTACGAGATTTTTCACGGGCTGAGGTTGACTACGTTCTGGAAATGTCTCGAGCGATGGAGTCTATGGCTAGAACTGGTTCGGATCTGTTGCAGGGGAAAATCTTGGCGACGTTGTTTTACGAGCCTAGCACTCGAACGCGTTTGAGCTTCGAGTCGGCAATGCACAGGTTAGGTGGTTCTACAATTGGTTTTGCTGAAGCAGAGATGGCATCGGTGAAAAAGGGAGAAAATCTGGCTGATACGATCCGGGTTGTTGAGAGTTATGCTGACATCATTGTGGTCCGTCACCCTTTGGAGGGAGCCGCCAGGTTGGCTGCTGAGTTCGCTAGTGTGCCAGTTATTAATGGTGGCTCCGGAGCTGAGGAGCATCCGACGCAGGCATTACTTGATCTGTATACTATTTTGAGAGAGAAGGGAACGATTGATGGATTGAACGTAGCTCTGGTTGGTGACTTGCGGTATGGGCGTACAGTGCACTCTCTGGCGTATGCATTGTCCTTATACAAGGCTCGGCTGTTTTTCATCTCGCCCAATATGCTGCGAATGCGAAGAGAAGTCTTGGAAGCCATCAAGGAAAAAATCGAAGTCAATGAGAAGAGCAACTTAGAAGAGGTAATTCAAGATATCGATGTTTTGTATGTGACTCGCATTCAGAAGGAGCGATTTCCCGACGCTGCTGAATATGCAAAAGTGAAAGGGTCTTATACGATTGATCTAGCGTTGCTGGAAAGGGCAAAAGAAGATATGATCATCTTGCACCCTCTACCTAGAGTAGATGAGATTGCTCCTGAAGTAGACAACACAAGTCACGCACGCTATTTTCAACAAGTATGGAACGGAATTGTCACAAGAATGGCGCTTTTGGCACTGATCCTTGGGAAGATAGAATGAACCCGTTGTGCGCGCGCGAGCCTGGATTGCAGTCTTGTTTCAACCAACGACAGTGCAATCAAGTGAGAAACTAAGTCTAGCTGATTTCGCGTTTAACAAGGCCAATAGAGCCCCGCGACAGAAATAGTGGCGTAAACAGAAAGGTCGTTATGTCCAGTAGCTTACTACACTACGTATCGGTTTCTGTCCTTGAATTCTTGCACCTTTCCTGCATTCCAACCTCGCAATTGCTGATAGTAACCTGTTATCCTCGACCAGTGCTCTAAATCATCGCCACTTGCTCCACAGAGCTTACACCGGGCTTGCAGGCTGCCTTCAACGTTACTGCACTTTCGGCAGATAGTCATATCGCGGGTAAAGGCGAAGTAAGCAGCTAGTGATTGGGTTGCGATGCGCTTGGTCAAGCTCCATAGAGCTTCTGCTGATGGGTTGCCCTCTCCCAGCCACACATGCGTGATTGCGCCGCCTTTGGTTAATGGATGGAAGCTCGCCTCAATGTCGATCCGTCTCAGTAACGGAACTCGAGCCGAGGGGCGAACATGAGAGCTATTTGTGTAGTAGATGCCTCCGTTTGCTGTGTCGCCCTGAACTACGGCGTCCTTTCCAAATATTTTTC
>JGI2173J19968_10000287_pt1 | contig 17971 bp, 17 predicted proteins | sample DeeMarSWOR136_30_FD_19968 | JGI IMG/M metagenome (IMG submission 19968) | reverse complement strand
TTTCTGTCTGTTTCCGTTATTCCCTGCATGATCGTTTCCATTCTATGCATCAATTTTGTGCCTGATAGTGTTCACAGCCAAAGTTTATAAATTCTTTCATTCAGCATCTTAATAAAATGAACACTGATGAAACGCTGATTTCCGTGGTTATTCCCGTATTTAACGAGGAGTTGACAATAGGCAACGTGATTGAACGCTTAACAGCAGTCATGCAAAAAATCGGTTTTAAATATGAAATAATAGTTGTAGATGACCGTTCAGAAGATAAATCGCTGGAAATTTCAAAAAGCCAAGGCGTCAAAGTTTTCTCACTAAAAAAGCATATGGGGAAGGGTTACGCCTTAAGAGCAGGCTTCGCAAAAGCAAAGGGTGAAATAATAACTACAATAGATTCAGACGGCTCGCACCGTCCAGAGGAACTACCACAGTTGCTGACTCCAATATTGCAAAATAAGGCGGACCTCATCATCGGATCCAGATATTTAAGCCAAAAACCAGTGGCAACTAAAAAATTAAACGCCGTCGGTGTTCAACTCTTCAATTTTTTAATTAAAATTTTAACAAGAGTAGAGATTTCTGATTCTCAATCGGGTTATCGCGTAATGAAATCTGTGGTCTTAAGGGATATGCGTTTAAAATCGGGTGAGTACGAGATAGAATCAGAAATGCTGGTGAAGATTGCCCGACGGGGTTTTAAGGTCGGAGAAGTGCCGATAAGTTTCGAGCAGCGAACTTACGGAACATCCAGTTTAGATCCTCTGATTGATGGCTTCAAAATTTTTTTGTCAATATTTTCGGCGTACACAAGGGTGGCTGAGAATAGTGGATGATATTTCTCCTCCTAAAGTTTCTATACTCGTGGCAACTCTCAATAGCGAACGAACAATTGACGAGTGCTTGAAGGCAATTTTTGAATTAAACTATCCAAAAGATTCTCTGGAAATAATTGTCATCGATGGTCTTTCCAAGGATGCGACTGTGAAAATAGCCCAGAAATATCCAGTCAAAGTCATTTCCGCACCTCTTAACGCTCCAGCCGCGTATAACTATGCAATGAAAATTGTAAGCAATGATATTTTGGGCTTTATCGATGCGGACGCAAAAGTGGAGAAAGACTGGCTGAGCAAACTCGTAACCTATTTGGATGACCCTCAAGTAGTGGGGGTAAGCGGCGGCATCGAAACTTGGAACACCGAAAACGCTTGGGCAAGAAGCATCGGATTCGACCTCGAAAACAGGTATGCCCGCCTAAAGAAATCTGTCGTGCGCGTTGCGACTATGAATCTTTTGATGAAAAAAAGTGTAATAGAAGAGGTCGGCGGTTTTGACGAGAAGCTGCCATCTCAGTACGATACTGACTTGGGTTTCAGGATAACGAGTAGAGGCTACAAGATACTTTTTGAACCAAGTGCCAAGTGTTACCATTTTAATAGACCAACGGTGAGTAGTTATTTTCGGCAACAGCTACAGTATGGCAAGAACACTGTTAAACTATATTTTAAACATTCCAAGCTGATTAAAGGCGACAAAATTACCGATTTCGGCATGAACATTCAACCTCTTTTGATACTTGCTGTAATATCGTTTTTCCTTTTAGGGCTGCCAGAATTACTGCGACTGTTATGGTATGTTTCGGCTTTTATTTTAGCGTTTATTTTTGTCTATTATGTTTTTTCAGCCGTTAAACTCTCGATTAAGTTCAAGGACGCTGCCGCTATGTTGATGGTTGTGCTTTATTTTGTGCGGTCTATTGCCTGGTTTACTGGTGCGGTCATTACAACGGTTAGGTTTCTGGTGGGTGATAGAAGGTAGGTAATATGGTTAAGGTGTGTTTTATCTCTCCCGAGTACCTGCCTCTTTCTGGCGGAACAGGCGCCTATGTTTACTATCTGTCCAACGAGCTCATGAAACGTGGCAATTCAGCTTACATCGTTACGGGGTATGACGAAAGTAGAGACGTGAAAGTGAACCAGCAGCACTATGTTTTTTTCCTTAAAACACTGAAGGCTCCTGTCGTGAAATCATTTCTGTTCGCTGGGGCTGCCTTCAGAAAATTAAACAAGATGCGCGGCAGTTTTCCCGTAGACATTACTCATGTCAATCTTCCGCTGGTTCCAAGCTTTGCTGTTCCTACAGGTTTCGGAAAAACGTTGATATCCACTGTCCATTCGACGTGGAAGGGTGAAGCAGAAGCGATTAAAGGCGAGCCTTACAGCAGGCTTAACTCGAACGAAAAGTTCATGGTGAGCTTCAACTGGTTTCTGCGGCTTTTTGAGGAGAAAATGCTGGAGCGTTCGAACAAGATAATTGCGGTGAGTGACTTCACAAGGAGAGAGCTTCTGCAATACTATAAGGTGAAAGAAGACAAGATCCGCGTAATCCACAACGGAGTCGACGTGGACAAGTTCAAGCCCGCAACCGACAAACTCAAAGCAAAAGCAGAGTTAGGCTTCAGCCCTGAAGACAAAGCGATACTCTCTGTTGGCCGTTTATACGCTCGGAAAGGCTTGTTCACTCTTATCGAAAGCATGTCCTTAGTCACGAGGAAATTTAAGAATGCCAAGTTTATAATCGCGGGAAAAGGTCTCAGCAATGAGATGAAAAAGCTAGTGAGCTATGCCACGAAGCTTGGAGTGAAAGATAACATCGTTTTCACGGGATATTTTCCTGACAAAAAATTGCCCCGACTTTATCAAGCAGCAGACATTTTTGCTTTTTCCACGTTTTATGAGAATCTTCCCTTTGCAGTTTTGGAGGCTTTGTCAACTGGGTTGCCTGTTGTGACGACAAAGGTGGGCGGGATTCCTGAAATGATTGAAAGCGGAAGAAACGGGTTTTTGGTTGACCCTTTCAATTCTAGGGAATTGGCAGACAGAATTTTGTACTATCTGGAGCATCCAGCAGTGGCTTCTGAGATGGCGCTTCTCGCTCGCAAAACCATTGAGAACCAATTTGACTGGCGTCTCATTGTCAAGAAAGTGGTTAAGGTTTACGATGAAACGTTAAGCTAGCTCGTTTCTATGGGTCTACCTCTGTACGCTATTGTTGCTTTTTGGAAAAGCTTCACAACGCCCAGCGAACAGAAGAGCGCTTTCGTCAAAAACTCGTGCTTGTAAATCAGCATCTGCGCCTTCACGGGCAAGTCTATTCTTGGTGGCTCAAATTTCCGCGCTACCTCAGGCACCTGTAAACCCTGAACGGTTATCGCGTCATCATGCAGATTGGTTTTTCTGGCTATGTAGTTTAGATAGCTTATTTCTTCCAAGTTTAAACCCATAATTTTTGAGGCGATCACATCGGTGGCTAATGCGCAGTTGCTAGTTAGCATTAGGTCCATTTTGACGGGGTTTCCTTTGGTCGGACCGTTTCCCTCAATCGCTACTCTTGCGTCCATCACTGTAAGTTGTGGCTTAAGAATTGTGTAAAGTCGATAGAAGACTTCGCTCAAGTAAGGATGCAAATAAATGCGTTTGTTGCTGGGCACGCAGCCAAAGAGGTTTTTTATGGCTCCGCTGTACATTGCCCACTCGTGGGTTTTCATAAGGGCCAAGTCGACTATGGCGTCTGCTTCAAGCACGGTTTTGGGAAGAAACAGCTCTTTCAAAGGGCTATGGTGGCTTTGGATTTTCACTTTGACCAGTTTGTCCTCTGAAAGGTTGATTACGGTGCCGCCTGCTTTCTTCACCGCAGTTTCTATGCCTGTCTTCTTGAACGCTGAGCGGCAGGGATAATTGAAGCCGTTGGATTCGCCAACTATTACCGCGTCATTATCATCCCGCAGAATACTAACCAACTCGCGAAGTAGCGCAGGGCTTGTCACCACTCCAGACACATATTCAGGATGGCTCATGTTCGGTTTCACAAAAATCCGCTGTTTCCCATGTAGCGCTGCGCTTTTAACTGCTTCCTTCAAAATTTCAGCCGTGTCTTCTTGAGCTCTGGAGATTTTAACGGTTTTCCGCTGCATTTTAGGCCACCTCCGCTTCTTTAGCTAATATGCAACCAGGGTCAGAAGACAGGGCGTCGTCGTTGTAAGCGCTTGCTCTCGCTCTGCAGCCGCCGCAAATGTACTTGTAGCTGCATTTTCCGCAAGCACCTTTCAAGTTATCTCTATTCCGAAAGGCGTTGAAGAGTTTCGAGTTCAGCCATATGTCCCCGAACTTTTCCTTCTTCAGGTTTCCAACGTTCACGGGGAAAAAAACGCAGGGGTGCACATCTCCCTGCGGGGACAGCGAACAGTAAAGTCTTCCAGCGCCGCAGCCGCCTATGAAATCCGCCAGTGGCACTGCTTTCTTACTTACCTTCACGGTTTGCATGTGCGCCATAGACATCGTTGCCTCATCTCCGGTGCCTTGGCACTGAAGGGCAACTCGGGCGAGTTGCGGCGCCGTGGTTAATATGGTAACTTTATAGCCCTTTGACATTCTATCTAGTAGGTAGAGCATGAGTTTCTCTCTTTCTTCTGGCGATAGGTCTAGATTGTAAAGCTCTTTTCCGCGTCCAGTTGGAATGAAGTTGAAATAGGTGAACCTTTCTGCGCCAATTTCCTCCGCCAAATCCAAGATTCCGGGCATCTCTGAGAGGTTACTCTTGGTTGCTGTGGTGGCGATGCACGCGCATAAGTCTGCTTCAACACAGTTCTTTAAACCCGCCACTGCCTTGTCAAATGCACCTGGGACTCCTCTGAACGTGTCGTGAGTTTGGGCTGTGGCGCCGTCTATGCTTACCTCCACGTAGTTAATTTTGGCTTGCTTGAGCTTCTTCACGTTATCTTTGGTCAGCAACGTGCCGTTGGTAGCTACTGAAACGTAGAGTCCGCGCTCGACTGCGTGGCTTGCCACTTCAAAAAAGTCCTTTCTGCTTAAGGGTTCTCCTCCTGAAAAGGCTAGGGCGGTCACGCCGAAATCCGCAAGCTGGTCCACCACTTCCACCGCTTCTTTTGTGGTGAGTTCCTTCTGTGAGGAGACGCCCGCGTTTGAGTAGCAGTGCTTGCAGCTTAGGTTGCATTTGTGCGTGAAGTCCCATACTACGAGGAACGGCGCATAAATGCTGAGCGGCTTCCGTATTCCATAGTAGCTGAACGACCGTACAATGGTGATTATGGCTCTTCTCGCGTAAGGGTCCGCCAAAAGTTTTTCCACTTTCGCCCTTTTTACGGATAGGCTTCGCCTGAGGAATTCTATCCAGAACCTTATTATCCGCGAGTAGAAGCCGCCGCACTTTTCGCATTTTTTGTCCGTTTTCCCCACGTAATCATCCAGCGCCGCTTCAAGTATTGTTCTGCTGCACGTGACGCATTTTTTCAGGGATAACTGTAGCATTTTTTTTGTAGTGGGAAAGCTGATTACAGCGTTCCAGAAGCTGTCGTGGCTTAGTAAGCTCATTAGTGTTCCCTTGGCGCGTGAACCTGTGATACTAGAATTGAAGTGCGATAATGTTAAAGATTTCTACAAACAACCCGAAAATGGAGACGAGTGGAGCCTGCTTAGAAGCGAAAAATACGCCGCTTAATGATGGCGTTTCCTGAAGTAGACCAGCAGACCTACGCCAATAACAGCCACAACCGCCACTGTAGCAGTAACGACTGGGATTATTGGAAAAGGCGTTGATGTGTCAGGTTCAGGCAAAGTACTCAGTGAAGAAGATGCCCACTCGGGCAATTCGACGCTGAAGCCGTCAATGTCAAAGGGAGACATGAGTGGATAATTATCTTGGAAAAACACGATAGTCACATCGCTCTTTAGTTCTTCGTCCCAACGGGTTTCCTGAATAGTGTATGGTGAATCGCCCACGCCATCCCAGTTTGCGTCGTTGCCTTGATAATCATCGTAATAGTTGCCTTTGACGCCATTGTCAAAGTGGTTTACGGTGTGGTCTGAGCCTGAAATGGGAGCAATGTGATTGCTGTTGTTTATAAAATTGTTTAGATAAATCGAGTTTGAGCGTGCGCTCGCGGTTGAATAGGAGGTGCCCAGAGTTAAGGCATTTTCACAGTTGTGGATGCTGTTTCCGCTGATAGTGTTGTTCTCGCCGTCGTAGAGCCATATGCCGTCATTAATACCGCCATTGCCAGTAACCCGATTCTTAGAAATGATGGTATTATTACAACCTCCCTCGCCATATTTTCTCATGTCCAAATTCACAAACGAATTGCCTACAATAACATTGAAATTAGAATGGTCGGTTGACATTGAGGAAAACGAGTTTCCGACGACGCAGTTGAAGGAACCATCAAGATGGATGCCGCTCCAATAGTAACCGCTACCTATCTCGTTGGCAGATATTAAGTTAAATGTCCCTTGCACTTTCAGGTTATATTTGATTGTATTATTTGCGACAGTAATGTTTGAACCTGCGACTTCCAGCGTGCCCTGTATTGAATTACAAGTTATGTTTAGCATGGAGCCGCTCAAATATACGCTATTGTTTGCTATTTTATTGTTGATTACTTCTATTCCATCGCCGTTAGCATGCAATCCGCCGCCATAACCATATTCGTCTCGTGGAATGTTGACGGTGAAGCCTTGAAGCTTAACGTTGTTAGCGTTGATTGTGATGGCGGTTGAAAGAATCATTAATCTATTATATAGTATCATTGCTTCGACTAAAGGCGGGTCAAGATTTAGGATAGTACCGTCAACGTCTTCACCAATAAGCAGAAGCGACTTGTTTATCGCTAATGTTGACTCTTGGTAGGTTCCTTTCTTTACAAAAACAGTATCTCCATCCAAAGCATTTTCTATAGCTAAAGATATGGTCGCGTAATCATCTGGAACAACAATAGTTCTTGCTTCAGCTTTAACAGGCAAAACGCTAACTATTGATGAGGCGGCTAAGACGAGAACAAGCAAAAGAGTGAAACTATTACGCACGCTTATCCCTCTATAATGCTGAACTTTTTCCGCGATTAAAGGGTTCTTGTCAAAGTTTCTTGACCAAGAACCAGCGGTTCACTCAGCACTTTAGCCTATATATAAGGGGGCTTTTGGTGTTTACAAATACTCTGTAAACAAAATAAGCCGAAAAGAGAACGCAGAGGAATATTGGATAAATGAGTTAGCAACTCATGACCCAGCAACAATAAGAAACTATAGGAGATACTTCGAAGATTTCTTAGCATATCTAAACACAGACGCAGACAAGCTTTTACAGCAAAGAATGGAACACTTGAAGCATGACGACATAAGAGTACAGAGAACCATTGAAAGCTACTTCTTGCAATTCTTAAGAGACTTGAAAAAGTGCAGAGAATACGAGAACGGAACGCTTCAAGTAGTATTCGCATCAATAAGAAGCTTTTTTGAAGTGCATTATGTACCATTGAGAACCCGAAGAAAAGATTATCCAAAGAGTACACCAAACGGAGTAAGAAGAGCAACAAAGCAGGCAATAATCAAGGCGTTAACGGATTACAATGCAAGAAACAAGGAGACATTCAAGGCGTTAATGATGTGTTTCAAGGACACAGGACTAAGAGTTATCGACCTAATAGGCTTGAACTGTGACGTAATCATTGGAAACTTAGAGAAAGAAATAATCCCTTTGACAAGAAAGACAGAGAAAACAGGATATTTAGCCAAAACCTTTTTCGGAAAAGACGCAATCAAAGCCTTAAAAGAGTATATAGAAGCGAGAAGAAACGGAAGCAGAAACATAGAACCCGAAACAATAACCAAAGACAGCCCATTATTCCGAACATGGGAAAGAGGAACGGTAAAAAGAATGTCACGAATGAACGCCAGCACCGTAATCAGAAACGCTTTCCTAAAAGCAGGCGAGAAAAGAATGTCAGCCCACAGCCTAAGAAAAGGGCTTCAAACAGCTTTAGAGAAAGGAAACATGCCAACAAACTGGATAGACCAAGTGTTAGGACATGAACTAATAAACAGCCGAGACGCTTACAGCCTACCGACAGATGAGGAACTTCAAGAAGCATACATAAAAGCGTATCCGCAAATTGAAATTAACCCAATAGCAGGAAAAGCACAGCCAGCCAAGAAGCAACCCGAAATTATCGAAGTCAGAAGCTTAGAAGAAGCCAAGCAAGCAATCTTAAGAGGCTATCACCAAGCAGGAGAATTTGACGGTATAAAACTATATACCAAATAACCCTTTTTCTAATCGGCGTTACGCGCTTTCGCGCTACGCCTAACGGTGCGCGTAGAAGCCAGACGTTCCGCTAAAGCATTTTTTCAGAAAAAACATACAAAAAAAGAGAGGAGATAAAGTTACTGCACAGGGTCAATCCAGAAGCCAAACCTATTAGCCGAATCGACACACCACGAATCATCATAGAACTGATAAGTACGAACAAAGACAGCCCATTTAGCCATATCAAACGTTAGAACCCTTGCAACGTCAGACTGTTCTGTTTGCCGATTAAAGAAGATTTCCTCACGACCATTAACATTTTGATTCCAAGCAGTACCATCAATAGCATGACCGCAAAGAACCGCAACGATATTAGAGTAACCATCCAAGAGGGTCTTAAACTCCGATTCCCAAGTGTAAATAAATTGGCCAGTTGAGTTTATGTAGCTGTGAGCAGCGACAATCACGTTATAGCCAGCAGAAGCATCCATAACATCAGTGAACCACCCAAGAACAGAAGCATTAGCCCGAAACTCCAAATTAACAATCAAGAACTTATATGAGCCAAACGTGAAATTAACAGCAGTATCACGATTCCCGTAATTACTGAACCAATAATTCCCACCCGAAAAAGTGCCAGCATTGAAAGAGGCGTAATCACCGCAAATAGTCGCCCCACAATCTCCATTCTCATCATGATTTCCAAGACACCAAGTATAAGGAACGCCAGCATCAGCCAAGACACCCATAGAAGAATTAGCGTATTCCCATTCAGCAGTATTATTCCACGTTGAGACAATATCGCCAGTATGTACCACCATCGGAACATTATAATCAGTGACAACGCCAGCAATCCAAGACGTAAAGTTAGACCAATCGTACAGCGTACTAAGCACTTGAGTATCAGTTATCCAGACCAACGAAAACCCGTAATCAGCGACATTAACGAGAGGCGTAAACTCCGTAGGTCTATTTTCCTCACCGACAAGATTAATGTCAACAATTCCAGTAGCATCCAAAGCATAAAGAAAGCCAGTAAGCATAACGCAAGTCATAGTAAGCCCAATCACAGTGTTAAAAAGTTTACGAAGTTTGATTTTTCTTCGAAATGCGATTAATACAGCCACCAAAATTATCACGAAGACAAATAAGGGTATAACAACCCTTAATGCTTCTTGCAACTCCAAATCTGAATAGTACTGCACTTTAAAATTAGCTAAGTCACCAATATAGTATTTTGAAGATGTCGTAACAGGCGCCTTAAGCGTAGCCCCGCCAAGAGCATTAATCGTAAAGTTTAAGCTGTCATCAATACAGTTTGTTGCGGACTTTTCGCTTTCAAAATCTACTGTTGCATTTGTGGTTAGAAAAGTGTCAGAGCCTTGCACAGCGTAATCAACGAATGAAACAACGTAATTTCCGACTCTTGCAACACGGCAGTCAGTTGAATAGTACCAGTCTATTGTTGCATTAGAGTATGGCGACTGAAAGTTTACGCGGTACGTTGGTGTGCTGTCATAAGTTGCTTTAAACCAATCGGTTACCTCACCAAGCTTCAAAAGTTCGATATTGTCCCATGAAGTTAGGTTACCTATAATTTCTTCAGTTATCCAAAGGCGATTTTTCGCTTTTACCCAGTCGTATTCAAACATGAAAGTTGAGTACCCAAAAGGTGAAACACCGTTTAATGTTCGGTTAATTATTTCCAAAACGTAGCTGGCAACTTGAGCGTCAGGCACTATTCCTCCCCATAGTGGATGAGTTAAAATTTGCGCGTTATCCGTGAATGAAGCTACCCAATCCCAAGTTTCATGCGGGAGAATGGCAACACCCCCATCATCAGTATTCGGACGCAAGACATGAGTTTCGCTCGCGTAATATGGAAGTTGCCAGCCCCCCCGTTGCGTCATATAATCGCTTATGTACTGGTCAAAACAAGTACCATGCCAGTATTCTACACCGTATTTTTGAGCGGTGTAATTGACTAAGAAAGTGTCAGGCTGAAAGCTAAAAATGCCTTTTGGGTAAGAGCCAAACATTCTTTTCCAATCAGTAAGAAGCGAGTCAATGTAAGAAACCCGAACTGCAGGTGTCCACGCTTGCATGTAACTTAACGCAGGTATTAATTCCGCTTGAGATTTAAGCCAACCTGCTTGTGTCGCATTTAGACTGCCCCAGTTGTCAAGAATGAAAGTGTAGTTTGAGGGAAACGCAGAAACCCAGCCATAAAAATCGTCAAAATCCACTAGAGCAAAGTTTACATAAATCACCATTGTGACAATACGCTTACCCGTTTCAGCACCATGTACTACCTGTAGATTTATTGGAATGACAGATAATGCAAGAACGAGAAAGAGCACCAGCACAATGTATTTTTTCATTGTTCACCATACTATTGTATTAAGCATTAATAAAATCGTGGTACCACCGCACTTCCACGATGCGAGGGTCACGCGCTAGTAACGACTCGCTACTATTATTTGTGCAACATTTACAACTCAACTGGGTTTGAAAAAAGTCACTATTAGGGGGATACCATTCATCCAAAACACATGGTACCCCCTCCGCACCCCCGCCACGACTTGGAGAATATTAGTGATAAACAAAAGTAACTAACTTAAAACGCCTCAAGAATCAGCCAACCATTCTCAAAACTCCAGCGCCTAGATTTTTCAGGAGCTTTAGAAAACTTTTCTAATTTCTTTAAAGGAATAGATGCAACATAGGAACCTTTGTTTTCCCTACGAGTCTTCACAAATAATCGAATTGCCTTCTTAACCAAATGCGAGCACCCAAACAAAAATAGGGCAATACGGAATTAAAACCTATTCAAAACACCCATAGGGAAAAGTTAAATAAAGCTTATATTGTGCAACAATCACCAATTAATAGAGGAAAATAAAAATGAAGCAACTATATCCCCAAAAAACACCTGCAAAAAAGTGTGAAACACCATCAAACAATGGAAAAAACAAGAAACAAACAACAATAATGAAAGAAGATACTAAGAAATTACTAAGACGTAAGGGGGCTATAGTCTTTTCTGAGCAGCCAGCCTGCGCTAGTCTAAGCGCCAGTTGAATCTATATATAGAGGGGGTATAAGACAAAAATCGCGCTAGTCCTTCTCTTGTTCTTTCATTATCTTCTCTGCTACATCCAAGTCCTTCAGCGTGTTTATGTTGAGAAGAACTTCTGTTTCCTCAGTTATTATGGCGCTTGTTTCGATTTTTCCTTCTTCGTGAATTTTCGCGCCGTTCACGATGTTGACTCCGGCAACCGCGTGCCAAACACCCTTGTACTCGTCTGTGGAAGAAATGGAAAGTCCTAAGTCTTCACGCGCTTTTATGGGAACGAAAACTGCCAAGAAATCTTTTCCGCAAGCCTCAAACGTGCTTACGACCTTGTCCAAGAACCTTCCAGTTACTGCTGGCAAATCTGCGGGAATCGTTAACACTGCACCAGCTAAACCCGCATCGCGAACAGCCTGCTTCAAATCATCATGATAACCTTTCGCATCGGTTCGCAGAATCTTCCAGCCCTTGCTCCTGCAACGCTTCTCCGTTTCAGGCGTGTTCTCACTTGTCACCACATAAAACTCTGAAACCTTCTCAGCCGAAGCCACAGCTTCCACAACCCAGTCAACCAGTGGCTTACCAAGAAAAGGCAACAGAGGCTTCTCAACTGGCAACCCCATTCTTTTGCCCTTGCCGCCAGCCATTATCAACGCAGGAACCCTCATAACATCAACACACCTACCAAAAACACCAAAGCCGCCGCTACTCTTCTTTCCTCCCCGTTGCCGAGACCTATGACGTTGCCCAAGGGAATTACAGCGAGGAAAACCAGCAAATCCCTAAAAGTTTTTATAGCCTTCATCTTCGACATATAGCCTACACTGAACCAGATAAAGATATAGACTTTGTCGTGAATTTCATGGCTCAACTCAACGGAACGAGAATATTAGTGACAGGCGGCGCAGGCTTCATAGGCTTCCACTTGTGCAAAAAACTAGCAGATTCCACCAGCAACTTAACAATATACGACAATTTGTCAAGCGGAAAACTGGAAAACGTAAAACACCTCCCAAACGCGCACTTCGTAAAAGGAGACATCTTAGACCTCGAAAAGCTCCTCTCTCAAGAAAAAGCTGACATAATTTACCATCTAGCCGCTCAAGTCGTCGTTCCTTACTCAATGGAAAATCCCATAGAAGATTTTGAAACTAACGCTCGAGGAACATTAAACGTTCTTGAAAAAGCACGCAAAGACGACGCACGACTAGTTTTCGCCTCAAGCGCCGCGGTGTACGGCAACACCACCAAACTGCCAACGCCAGAAAATTACGGTTTCAACCCAGACTCCTGTTACGGCTTGTCCAAAGTGGTCGGCGAACAATACTGCAACATGTACTCAAAACAGTACGGACTAGACATCACCATCCTAAGGTTCGCCAACGTTTACGGACCAAGATGCCACGGAGTCATCGAAGACTTTTTGGATAAAATCAGCAGAAACCCCGAAAAACTAGAAATCATCGGAAGCGGACTACAGTCCCGCGATTTCGTTCACATCTCCGACGTTGTGGACGCTTTAATCCTCTCCGCTACAAGCCAGGTTGCACTCGGAGAAACCTTCAACATAGGATTCGGCAAAACAACAAAAATAATAGACCTCGCCAAAATGATTCTGAAAATCCTCGGTTTGTCCGACAAAACCGTTATAACAACCACAAACGTTCCTTGGCACGGCGACATCAAAACTATATGGTTTGATATAAGCAAAGTGAAAAAAGCCCTGAAATGGCACCCAAAAATAAGCCTTGAAGACAACTTGAAACAACTTATCTCGGAGAGGAAAATGTTAGGATGACAACAACGCCCGCCAGAGGACTAATCGCGCTTTTGCGGCTTCCCTACTGGATGATGACAGGCGGCTTGGCACTTCTCACGTCTTTTGCCATCACAAAAGGCGCCCTCAACCCAGAAATTGCCTTGCTAACTTTCTTTTCCATGGCGTTTATAACTTCCGCAGGCTTCTCCCTGAACGACTACTTCGACAGAGAAAGCGACATCGTGATCAAACCAAAACGTCCCATACCTTCTGGGGCATTGTCACTGAAGCAGGTTGTAGCCATCTCGGTTCTCCTGTTCGTCGTGGGTCTAAGCCTTGCAGCCTTGATAAATCAGCTCAGCCTCATAATTCTGCTAATCGACTCCGTATTACTCGTAGTATATTCAGCGTTTATCAAGCGGAAATCAGGTTTTGCCGCAAACATTCTCGTCGGCATCTTAACCGGAACAGCCTTTCTATACGGCGAAGCAGTTACCCTAGGACCCGACATTATCAGTCCTACCTCCTTAACTCTTGCTTCCCTGAGCTTGTATCCCATTGCCTGCGGGACAATCGGCGGCAACATTCTCCGAGACGTCCTAAGCCTCGAAGGTGATTCAAAAGTTGGGTACCCAACGCTTCCCCAGAAAATCGGCAACACCAGCGCAGCAAAGATCGCTGCAGTTTTCTTCATCGCAACAGGCGTGCTCGCGCCTCTTCCTTACCTTCTAAAGCAATTCACCGTATACTACTTGCCTCTCATAATGATATGGAGCATTCTTCTAATTTACTCCTCAATTCGCCTTGTCGCCTCAGCTTCGACAGTTCAGAATGTGCGAAAATACGAACGCCTAATCACCATGTCCATGATTCTGCTTCCCCTGTCGCTGGTAATCGAGGCACTATCTCCAATAATTGGAGGTCTCCTGTGAAAAAGACAAAAAGCATCTGCCCGGTATGCCAGAAGAAAATAGACGCAGAGCTAACCGAGGTAAACGGTAAAATTATTATTACCAAAACCTGTAAGGAACATGGAACTTTTTCGGCTACTCACTGGGAGAGCCCAAAGGTCTTCGAGTTCGCCGAGAAATTCGATTACTTCAAATATTTTGGAGATGCAACCGCGCCAAAAAATCCTGATGGCTGCCCCTACATCTGCGGATTCTGCAAAAATCACGCTTCCAGCACGGTCATAGGCGTAATTGACGTTACAAAACGGTGCGATTTGAACTGCGCCATATGCTTCTCCACTTTTCCCGAGCACGAAGTTGATTATGAACCTAGTAAAGACACAATTGTTCAAATGTTAGAGTTCTTGAGTAAGCGTAACCCTAAACCGCCAGCCCTCTTGTTTTCCGGCGGCGAACCCTTAGAACGCGAGGATATACACGAAATCATAGGCGCTGCGCACAAACTGCGGTTCATGACCATCTTGGCAACCAACGGTGTTCGATTGGCTGAATCCCCAGAACTTGCTGTGAAGCTGAAGAAGAACGGCTTAAACATTGTTTATTTGCAGTTTGACAGTTTCCACGATGAATTCTACGAAAAAATACGCGGGAAGAAACTGCTGAAAACCAAAATGAAAGCCATAGAAAACTGCCGCAAGCATGACATAGAAATAATACTGGTCAACACATTAATGCGTGGTTTCAACGATAACGAAGTTGGGGATATTGTAAGGTTTGCAGCGCAGAACTCCCACATAATAAGAGGCGTGATTTTCCAGCCAATCGCGTTCACAGGGCGAGCAACCGATAATCCTTTTAGAGAAGCATGGCGAGATTGGCGTTTTGCAGAGGAAGTTGAAAATCAAAGCCAGGGTGAGATAAAAACCACTGACCTCTTTCCCTTGTCAGTGATGACTTCGCCCATAATGGTTATGAGCAAATTTATGAAAAAGCCGTGGCCTCTGTTTTCCTGTAGTCCTCAGTGCGGTCTCGTAAACTGGATGTACGTGTCGAAAAGCGGCAAGATTATTCCCATTAACCACTTTGTCAATTTCGAAAGGTTCTTTCGTATCCTTCAGAAAACGGCGAAATCTGTGGAGTCCAAAGGACGATTTTCTCTTCTTTCATCGCTTTTTTTGGCTTCCGTACAATCTTTAAACTGGCTTCTCGTCTCTAAAGAAATCGGTATCTTCACTCTGATGAAAACCATTTTTAAGATGCACATTTCCCCTTCTTATCAATCGCTTGCCAATTTGCGGCGGAGAATTTTCCTTCTTGGGTGCATGGCTTTCATGGATCAGTATAATTTCGATGTGAACCGCGTTAGAAGATGCGTCGTGCACTATGTCACTCCAGGCTTGAAAATCATACCTTTCTGCGCGTACAATAACGTCCACAGGATAGAGACTGAAGAGGAATACGTTTCGCGGCAGCGCATAGCCTAATGGATTTTAGGTTTGGCCTATAACTTCTAGTTTCGAAACGCAGTAGTTGTGAGAGAACTGGAACGCTCCTGCATCATCGTCATAAATCCAAAGCTCAAATACCACAGAGTAACTTCCAGGCTCATTTATGGAAACTGTCGCCAAAGCTTCCCATGTCTCACCGTTTTCTATCGTTTTTGCGTAGCGGCTTTGCACATCTGCTTCAACTGGAAATGAAATCGGGTCGCTAACCACTTTTTGCAAAACCTCGCAGGATTGCCTTGTGTCCATGTGATTTTCAACTACAACCCACACGTTGATAGTGTTGTTTTCGTTAATGACTAGCAATTCAGGGTAGTCAATTGCTTTTTTCTGTGAATCGAGAACGTAAATTGTGGTATATCCCTCTGGCGGAAGCCTCGAAATTAAGTAATAGCCTATAAGCAGGCTGGAAACAACTATGAGCGCAAGCGCAACGGCGATTGTGTAACCTTTATTATCGTTTAACTTCAGGCTTCTACCAAGTTTTCTCATTGTTTCTTTCACTTTATAAATCCCTTAACCATAGTGGTGAATATTTCAATCCCTGACTTAATTCTCCGCATTTTTGGCCTTCCATATCTTCTTGCTCTGTAAGCTGACGGAACTTCAACAATTTTGAAACCTTTCTTGGCGAACTGCACCAACATTTCTGTGGCGAACGCCATGTCTTCCTCATATAACTCAACTTTTTCGAGTGCGGAACGGGATATCGCCCGAAAACCCGACTGTGAATCACTAAGAAACTGGCTGTAAAAGAAGTCGAAACAAAACGTTATTATTTTGTTAGCAACAAAATTCGTGAATCCCATAGCTTTTCTCAGATCATACATTCGCGTTGCTTGACACAGTTCTGCATCATTCTTTATCAGAGCGTCAATCAAAAGGTTGATGTGTTTTACTTCGTAGGTCCCATCGCCATCAACCATGACTACAACGTCGCCTTTCGCATGTCTAAACCCGGTTCTAAGAGCGAGACCGTAGCCGCGCCTAGGCTCTATAATGAGTTTGCAAAATTTTGTATCTTTAACGATTTCTTTTGTTCCGTCTGTTGAATTTCCGTCTACTATGATTATTTCTTTAGGATACGCTATTTCCTTATTGATAGTGGTTACTGTCGCAAGAATGTTCCCTGCTTCGTTAAGCGTTGGAATTACCACCGAAACCATCTCTACTTTCGTTGTCATCTCCTGTATCTTCCACTGATAGCTGAAAGCTGTATAGTCTCTAACATCAGCTTAAATAAGCTCTTCGTATATTTCAACTAGTTTTTCCACGTTCCTGTCCCAGCTATATTTTTGCTCAACAATTTTCCGCAGGTCGTTTTTGAGGGCTAACAAGTCGCTGTGAGAAAATTCCAATATTGCCTCCGCAAGAGAAGCCGGAGAGTTAGGCGGCACCAGTTTCCCATAACCTTCTTCCATAACTTCTGATATTCCTCCAACGTTTGTTGCTATCACTGGCACTCCACAAGCCATGGCTTCAAGCGCAACCAGAGGCAAGCCTTCTCCAGACTTAGAGGGCAAAACGAAAAAATCTGCAACATTGTAATAAAATGGCAAATCTTCATCTGAAATAAAACCCGTAAGCCTGAAATTTTCCTGCATTCCTAACTCTTCTATTTTTTCTTTGACTTTCTCAAAATCTGGTCCTTTGCCTACTACAAGAAAGAATACTCGCGGATTCGTTTTAACAGCTACTTTCGCGCTTTCTATCAAAGTGTCAACTCCATTCTTGTAGACGAGCCTCCTTACCGTTAGAACAACGCTTGCGTCCTTAGAAATTCCCAGTTTCTTCCTCATTTCATCTTTTACTCCAATTAAAGACCTGAAACGATTTACGTCAACACCGTTGTGAAGAACGCGTATTTTTTCGGGATCTGCTCCTAAACTCAAAACATATTTTTTTGTGGCGTTGCTAACAACGATTATTTTGTCTGCTGCCTTAAGTGCCTGCTTTCCAATCGCTAGGTCATTTAGCTTTTCTACATTGTCCCAAAAATTATTGTATTCTATGAAAGTATTGTGCTGAGTGAGCACCAAGGGTTTCACGTATTTCTTTGCGATTTTAGCGGCGATAAGCGAAGATAGGTATGGGTGACCATGCACGTGTATCAGGTCGCTGGATGTGACCGATTCCAAAAAGATCTTGAGGCTGGTGATGTGTGGAATAGCATACGGAATCCCCAACCTAAATCCAATGTTCACCGAATCGTAACATCGAACCTTTATCCCATCAAAAACGTAATTTTTGTCCGTGTAGTTTCTATGCGTCACCACCAGGGGTTCAAACTGTTTCTGCATCAATCGTTTGCACTGTTCGTAAACAACCCTTTCTATCCCGCCAACGTGAGGCAGAAAGGTGTGGGTTACAACGCACAAGCTTGTTTGACCCATGGCGCTCCAACTGCGTAAATCTCCTGAATCAGCAAACTATTATAATCTTATGGTAAACTCCCGAAAACAGAACAATTATTAAAAAGAAAACCCCATGAACTGCCAGCCTTTATTTTTATTTCTGTTTGCTTGCTTTTTTCCACTTAAAGGTAAAATTTTATAACGTAGCTGGATGACCTATCCATCTACTTCAGCAGGCGAAAAGTGGGCGAAAATGGATATAATTGTTGGAGGCGGAA
>JGI2173J19968_10000267_pt1 | contig 18535 bp, 16 predicted proteins | sample DeeMarSWOR136_30_FD_19968 | JGI IMG/M metagenome (IMG submission 19968) | reverse complement strand
AGCTCTGACTCAATATAATGCTCTCGCTGGAGCCTCTTAAGCTCACCGGGCATATCTTCCAAAGTGTAAATAACCTCATGCACATTAGTAGTCCCCCCTTCAACCCAGGTTAAGGTGAGAGGAAACCCCAAACCTCCACTGGCGTTCACGCTTAGAGCCATCTGGACATCGGGGCTGACCCAGAAGCCGGCGTGCTCCACCTGGCTCACAGCGGCCATGTGGTTAGAGGCGCGGAGATTCGTATTAAACATATTCATAATGGTCATGGTAAGGCCCCCGGCGATGAGAGCGGTGGCAGCGATAACCATCATCAGCTCAATCATGGTAACGCCCCTCTGGTCTTTCTTTAGCTTTTCCATCTTCATTTGTAATTTGTGATTTCCGAACTCTCTATAACCTCTACGTCACTGGCTGTCTCTTATAGTCCTCCACGGTAATTACTTCTTCATTGTTATACTTGACGGTAATTGTTATCTTCTGAATGCCATCGTCGTTGCCAGTGCCATCGTCATTGGGGTCCAGACGCTCAGCAGTAATAACAATAGCATAGCCGTTGGGAATCTCTGGGAGCGTTGTATATTGTGGGGGGTTATTAATGTCATCATAGGACTGGTTCTTAACAAATTCCAGCTGGCTTCGGATCAGGCTTTCGGCAGTGGTTAGCTTATCAGTAGTAATGAGAGCCAGGGAAACGGTAGATAGGGCGCTCACAAGGGTGAGGGCAATTCCCCCCAGGAGAGCTATAGCTACCACCACCTCGATCAGAGTGAAGCCCCTGGAGCTGCCTTGAAAAGCTTTCCTTACCTGGAAGTGCAGTCTTATTCTTTTCATTTTCCCGCATTTTTCTAAGAGAATGTCCGTCCACTAGGAAGCCGGTTTGGACAAAACTTCATATACTCTGGATTCGGTCGCTTCCTGCCGACCGGTGCCCACCCTGGCAGTTACCGTAAAAATAAGAACCCTACCGGTACTGAGAGTAGCAGGTTGTTCACCGCTATCTACAATGGCAGCAGCGGCAGCCTGGGTTTCGGACGTCCAGCTACCTATCGTGCCAGCACTGGTGGCAGTAACTACAATACTGTCATCAGTGGTGCCTGTTGTCCACTCGCCTGTATCTGTGTCGTAGGTAGCATTGCCACTGGTGGTGACCGTGATGCTTCCTCCGCGAACGGTTATTCTGCCACTGTCAGGTGTAGCCTCACCGGTAATGTTGAACGCATCACCATTATCAGGCAAGCTAAAGGCACTGCCGCCACCCATTTTACAATTAGTTTCGTCAGGGTCGATAAATTCAAACACAGGAATCTGACCAGTTTTCACCGAATCAAGGACATCATCGACATAATATCTCCCTCTAAGACCACTGCCAGTTTCATTCAAGCTAAAAACAATTTCATGCTTTTCATACGTTTCAAAATCGACCCAGTTCAGGACAAGTGGGAAGCCGGAATCTCCGGTTATTTCTATGTTACTAGCCGTGTAGGCATATAAGCTAATCCAATAGCCAGCCTCTTGCACCTGCCTGACCGCGACCATGTGGTTAGTGGTACGGCCACTCACGTTAAACGTCTGGAAAATAGCCGTGGTAATGCCAGCGCCGATGAGACCGGTAATAGCGATAGCTATTACTAATTCAATTAGGGTAAAACCCCTCTCACCTTTCTTTAGCCTTTTCACCTTCATTTTTTTAAAATTCAGCCGCGACTGCAGGAGAATTCCAAATCTCAATCTCCCATTTACAATTTGCAATTTCTGAACTCTCTATACCTCTTTGCTATCGGTCTACCTTGTATTCCTCCAATGTGATTTCTACACCTGTAGCCCATTCAGGATTGTCGTTAACAAAGGTATGTATTACCCTATACTGGCCTTCTTCATCCTGGCACTTGATCACCAGCGCTATCTTCTGAAGGCCCTTGTCTGTGTCCGCTGGCTTATCATTTTCGCTATCCCATGGTATACCTACCACATCATCAACAATCACGCCTGCGCGGTCGACGCTGCAAATAGCGTAACCATCAGGGATGCCGCCAATTTTTTGGTAGATGGATTCGCTTATCACCACCTCACCTATCACCACGTCGGCTTGGTAACCCTGACTTTTAACATACTCCATCTGCCTTCTAGCCAGACTTTCGGCAGTGGTTCGCTCATCGGCAATAAATAGAACCTTGGAGGCACTATATAGGCCGTTCACGAAGGCGATAGCAATTAAACCTAGAAGAGCAATGGCTATCAGAATCTCAACCAGAGCGATGCCCCTGGAGCTGCCCTGAAAAGCTCTCCTTACCTTACTACTCACTCTTGGTTTTTTCATTTTCCCGCATTTTTAAAAGAGTGCGCGACAATCCCCCTGCCCCTCTAAGAGATTGCTACGGCTGACTTCGTCAGCCGTAGCAATGGCAGGAGGGACTTTTGTATCACCATTGCTGCAAATCACCATATATCCCCCGTTGATAACCCTCACCTAGGGATTTAAGCTTATCCTAGCTGGCTGTAGACAGAATACATAGCTGACATCATGGCTAAAACAATAAAACCAATGAATAAACCCAGAATCACCGTCACTATTGGCTGAATCATCGCTACAGCCGCGTTGGTCTTATCATTGGCCTCGGTCTCAAAGCTTTCGGCTATGGTAGTTAGCGTAGTCTCGAGATTACCGGTTTCTTCACCGACGCTTACCATTTGCGTCATCAAGGGCAGGATGAGATGTTCCTTGCCCATAGGTCGGGACAAGCCTTCGCCCCTGATCAATTGATGCTGGACTTCGGTCAGGCTCTCATCTATAGCTTTGTTGCCGATACCGCGAATGGTTATGGCCAGGACTTCTGGGAGGGGTAAGCCGACCGTAATCAATAATGCCATGGTCCGGCAGCAGCGAGAAAGCTCACTAAGTTGGACAATACGCCCGACTAGGGGCAACCTAAGCATCATACTATCCCATCGGTATCTCCCGGTTGGGGTCTTGCTATAGAGATAGGCTGCGCCAACAACAATTATAAACCCAAGCAAGAGATAAAGCCCGTAGGCGGAAAGCCAATTAGAAATGCTAATAAGGATTCTGGTGGCCAGAGGCAACTCAGCCCCGAGTTGAGCGTAGAAGCTGACAAAGGTGGGAAAAACAAGGGTGACCATTACCACTACCACACCAATAGCTACAACAGCCACGATAATGGGATAGGTCAAGGCACCTTTTATCTTCTTCTGGGTGACGACTCCCCTCTCCATATAATCGGCCATTTGCCTCAGCACCACCTCCAGGTTACCGCCTTGCTCACCGGCAGCTATTGCCCGGTAGTACATTGGAGAAAAAGCATCAGGGTGTTTGCTTAGAGCCAGTGACAGTGCACTACCGCCACGAATATCCTCGGCTACCCCCTTGATTACTTTCTGTAAGGCTTGATTAGATACCTGGCTTTGTAATAAGTCTAAAGAAGTCACAATATCGGTGCCGGATTCAAGGAGTAAAGCTAATTGGCGAGAAAACATGACTACTTCTGCCGACTTTATCTTGGCAAAGTAGGCTCGCAGTTTTTCCATATCAAGCAGGGGACGAATTAACCTGAGGCTAATCACCCGGTAACCGCCGTAGCTCAACAGCTCGGCTGCCGCCTCTTCACTGCTAGCCGAAACCTTGCCCCTAATTAATGCTCTGCCTTCTTCAGCATAAGCTACATAACTAAAATCCATTTATAACCTCCAAGCGTTTAGTCTGTAACATAGGCATTGCGCATTACTTCAGAAGGAGTGGTAATACCTTCCTGTACCTTGCGCATACCATCGTTCACCATAGTTATCATACCCTCCTTAAGTGCCTGAGTTCGGATATCGCTACTGGTGGCTTGATTACAGATCATCGTTCCTATCGTGTCGCTCATGGTTAGAATCTCGAAGATTCCCGTCCGCCCCATATACCCGGTATAGGCGCAGGTCTTGCAGCCAGTACCATAGAGGAACTCGGTCTTCTTCTCCCCCATTTCCTTTTCATATGCCATCTGCTCGACTGGGGGAGCCTCAACAAGGTGACTGCAATCGGGGCAGATACGGCGTACCATCCGCTGAGCGACAACACCAATAACCGCTGAGGCCATCAAGAAAGGCTCTACTTTTAGGTCAAGGAGACGGGAGAGCACACCGGCAACCTCATTGGCGTGGATAGAAGAAAGCATCAGGTGCCCGGTTAAGGCTGCTTGAGTAGCTATGTTCGCTGTCTCGGTATCGCGTATCTCACCAACCAATATTACGTCGGGGTCAAGACGAAGTATAGACCTCAAGCCGCTGGCAAAGGTAATGCCGGCCTGGGTGTTAACCTGAATCTGGTTAATATCCTTAAATCGGTACTCAGCAGGGTCTTCAATAGTAATGATGTTTCTTCCATGAGTATCCAGGGAATTGATTGAGGCATATAGGGTGGTAGTTTTGCCAGCTCCGGTAGGACCGCTAATCAGAATCATACCGTAGGGAACATTGAGCATACTTTCATACTTTTCCAGGCTATCAGGCAGCATACCAAGCTCTGCTAACCCCAGGGTAGCCTTTGATTTATCCAGAAGCCGCAGGGTGGCCGTCTCACCCGCGACAGTGGGAGCGGTAGCGACTCTGACATCTATCTCTCGCCCTTTAGCCTCGGTAGAGAATTGACCATCCTGAGGACGAAAATGGTCAGCGATATTCATTTCAGCCAGGATCTTAATTCGTGAAATGAGTGCCCGATGTACATTTATAGGTAAAGACATCATGTCTTGAAGAGTGCCGTCTATACGGTAGCGTACTCGCAATCTCTCTTCTTCTGGCTCAATATGAATGTCAGATGCGCGGGATTTGACTGCCTCTTCAATTAGAAGGTTGAGAGCCTGAACCAGAGGGGTATCAGTGGCAGCACGAAGGGCAAGCTTCTCATCATTCACTTCATCCGGAACGGAGACACGAGAAATCTGCTCTTCAATTTCGCTATAGGCTTTATAATTGAAGTCAATAGCGTCCCTGACTTCCTGGATAGTGGCGGCTACAGGCCTAATCCGCATTCGGCTCTGGGCTGTAAGGGCATCCAGTGCAAAGATATCGGTCGGGTCTGCCATAGCCACCTCCAGTGTCTTGTTAGATATACTCAGGGGTATGGCATTATACCTTCTGGCCATCACTTCAGGAATCAATTGTAGTGCCTCAGGCTGGGGTGCCTGCTTCAGTGGCTTGCCCTTCAGTTTATCTAATTCAGTTGTTGGCTCCTCTTGCTGGACAGGCTTCTGCTCGCTCACGGGTTTAGGAAGTGGTCTTTGACCCAACTCGAGGACTTTTATCTGTTGGTGCTGGGCAAATTGCTGTGCCTCGTGGGTAAGCCTCACTGATATCACAATGACCTTCTCATCAACGCCAGCCTCATAGGCTTTTGTATCAAATAGCATGACCTGTTCCAGGTCCACTTCTTTATCCCCATTCAGGAAATCTATACCCATCCTATGCTCGACCTGACCGTTTTCAGTATGAGCTAGGATATCGAATGTATAATCAACTCCTGACCGGCCTTTAATTTTGGCATTCTCTTTTACTCCATAGCCCAGATTGGCTAAAGATTTGACCAGTTCCTCCTTTGTCTCAAACCTAACCGGCTCCTTGGGCTTAGCTGGCGGCGTGGGTTGCAGGGTTAATAGTTGCTCGATTTGTTCGCCATTAATAACCTTAATTCGCTGTTTGCTAGCCAGCTGTTTCATCTCCTGACCAAGTTCAGGGGTGGTAATGAGAATCCTGTCAAGGATGCCGCAATCATAGGCTTTATTGGCAAGGCTGAAAATAGCGTCCGCTTCTATCTTACTATCACCACCAGCAGCAACGCCGATGGCAATAGTGTAGCTCGTAAAACCATTGTCTCTTTGAGCCAGCATATCAAAGGTATGCTCAATCCCTGAGTTCCCAAGGAGCTTAGACCCCTCGGTTATTTCATACCCCTGCTGCTTCAGATACTCTCTAATCTGTTTCCTTAGCTTCGGACTAATGTCCATATAACGCACCTTCCCATCCACTTTCTCCGATTCGGGGGAAGTGGAATTCGCCAATCGACTAGAGTCAACATTGTTAGCCATGTCCTAACCCAAGCTAACTAGGGCATAATAATCTCCCATTTAAATACAATTTAGCATATCCTATTCGTTTGTCAATAGGACTTTTGGGGGATTACTTCGTGGACTTTCATGGGTTGGGAGGGGGCTGTCAGTTGTTGTTTTCTGGAGGGGGGGGTGCTGCTTTAACCTCGCCCTGCGGGGCTAAAGACCTGTAGCTACATTAGCTTGGTAATGACAAAAGGGCGGGTGTCTCACAATGACTTGTGTGTCACTGTTTCTGCAAATCACCGTAATTGACTATAAAGCGGCATTCAAATTTCATCATAATCTTCAAACTCTTCTGATACCCTTCGTGGTTTTGCTTCTGGTGAAATCCAGCCGCTGTGCAGGGCAAGAGCAACAGCGTGTGCTCTATCATTGGCATTTAACTTACGAAGGATAGCGCTGACATGGTTTTTAATTGTCTGCTCGCTGATTGTCAGGATATGGGCGATTTCTTTATTTGAGTTGCCCTCAGCAACGTAGGTTAGAATCTGCGTTTCCCTTTTGGTAAGAGGAGCAGCTACGCCTTCCATGGTTTCCGTCAAACCGCGAAATTGGTTTAATACATGCCTGGCAACCCGCGGTCTACTCATCAGGCTTTCATTTATGGGGTATTCACCGCTGTGGGCTCGTCTGATAGTGTTGGCCAACTCATCGGCAGTGGCTCTCTTACTCAAGCAGGCTGCGGCTGCAGTCTTAATAACCTCGAAAAGCTCCTCATCATTGGGGTCAGGGCTTAGTACTATGACTTTGGTATTGGGGTAGTATTGGGCAATTTTCCTACCCAGGTCAACCCCGCTGAGGCTAGCAAGGTCAGAGCCAAGCAGGGCAACGTCAGGGAGATTAGCTTCAACTAGCTCTAGTACGTTCTGAGTTGGGTCACATTCCAATATCTCCAGGTCGGATTGGTTAGACAATGTCTGACGCACCCCAGCTCTGAAAAGTGCCTGCTCATCAATTATCATTACTTTAATCTTATCCATCAGCCACCTCCTGGTGAAGCTTTACATATTTAATTTAAACACCATCCTGGTTATTTAGATTTAGCTCAAGTGGTTTATGGTATAACGTAATCCTCTTTGGTGTCAATAGTCTATATTATATCACCCCGCACTATCAACGCACTATCAAAAATTTGGGTCTTGACAAGCGCAATTGGGGTAGTATAATAGTAATAGGCTAAAAGTACTAGAGGGGGACGGTATAATGAATCGGCGAAGATCTAATATAGAGATAATAGCTGATATGCTCAGAGTTGGGGAAAATGGCGCTGGCAAGACGGAGATTATGTATAGCGCCAATATGAGTTATGCCCAGATACAAAAGTATCTCGGTTTCCTCTTGAGCCACGGATTTATTAACAGAGTTAAGGTGGGAAATCCCGCGGTTACCTATCAAGTAACAGACAAAGGAGGAGAGCTGCTAAAAAATATAAACTACATAATTGAGGTACTCGAGTTCCGAAATGGCAATAATGGCAGTAACGGCAACGGAGCTTGAGACTCGGATGTTGTGGAGTTAGAGAGGGGTGCCTGGAAGTAGCGTGAGGCCACCCCTTATTTAACATAAAAATCTAAAATCTAAGGAGTGTCATGATAGGAGCGGTATATGTCTGAAAAAAGGATGCTAATAGTAGATGCTGAGCTGGTGAAAAAAGTAGACGACAATCGTGGTGATATGGACCGGTCGGATTTTATCAACTTTCTTATTGAGACTCAGTTGCAGGAAAAAGAAGAAGGTAAAAAGCGAAACGGCGTAACCCGAGAAGAATTTCACCAGTTTCAGGAAGGAACGAAAGAGCTATTGCGCAATTTCCTGGAATTCTTTATCAGCTATGGTTTGGAGCTAGGCAAGCAACCTAGCGATAGCGAATTCGAGCAATTAGCTCGGAAACTGCAGAGTTTAGGTAGCTCGGCAAAAGTAAAAAGCTCCTGATTTTCTTTCCTCACATTTTTCTCCGCGATCACATTCTCCACAGCTTCAAATAGAACAATCTTCTAGAACATAATCTCTTCCCAAGCTATTCCCAGCCTTGTCATACTATATTTGGGATAATGAAGTCCCTATGTTGTCGTCTTGAGTGACACGATGGAAAGCAGGAGGTGTAGCTATGACAAGGGCAAGGCTGCGTGATTTACTGCGTGAGGGGAGGAAAGAGGAGCTATGGCAGATTTGCTGCGGCTTTATTGACCTCAGTCTGGAGCAATTTATGGCCATCCAGAGGAGGTTGCTTCTGGAGCAAATTGAGCTGTTAAAAAGCTGCGAGCTGGGCAGGAAGATAATGCGTGGTGCCATGCCCGAGACTGTGGAAGAATTCCGTGAGCAAGTGCCCTTGACAACCTATGCTGATTATTTGCCTGAGCTTGTGGAGAAGAGGGAGGACGTGTTGCCGGCCAAGGTTGCCAGATGGGTACGAACTTCGGGTCACACTGGTAAATACGATGTTAAGTGGGTGCCCATGGCCGAGGATTTTCTCCATGAATATCAAAAGGCTGCCGTTGCTGTTGGGCTTTTCGGTTTGTGCAAAGGGCGGGGTGAAACTTCACAAGTTAAGGAACATTTAAAGATGCTATATATGGTGGGGCCTCCAGAATATGCAAGTGGTCTTGGTGTTGAGTTAACGCAGCAAGCACTTAATTATGATTTATTGCCTTCGAATGCGGCTGAGATAGTATCCTTTCAGGAAAAAATACAGGCTGGCTTCAAGGAAGCTTTGTATCGAGGGCTTGATGGTTTTGGCGGCTTGTCCTCCGTTCTGGTTGCCGTAGGAGAGCAACTCAAGCAACAATCGCGAAGGATAAGTATCCGCTCTCTGTTATCTCATCCAAGTGCTCTATTCCGGGTGACCAGGGCGCTAGCCAAGAGTAAACTAGCCCGTCGCCCTCTGTTGCCTAAGGACTTATGGCCTGTCAAAGTAATTGGCGGTGGTGGCGCAGATTGTGCCATTTTCGGGAAAAGGGTTGAGGAACTATGGGGGCGGCGCCCCATGGAGGCATACGGTGGTACAGAGGGGGGTATTTATGCTGCACAAACTTGGGATTGTGAGGGCATGGTGTTTTTCCCCAACCTCAACTTCTTTGAGTTCATTCCCGAAAGGGAATGGTTCAAATGGCAACTGGACCATTCCTACCAGCCGAAGACTGTTTTGTTGGACGAAGTTAAAGCTGGGGAGAATTATGAGATAGTTATTACCAATTTCCGTGGTGGCATTATGACGAGGTATCGGGTTGGCGACATGATAAAGATAACCTCATTGCGAAATGAAAAACTCGATGTTGATATTCCTCAAATGGCATTTCATAGCCGAGCTGATGAACTCATTGATATCACTGGTTTTGGTCATTTGACAGAAAGAGTGGTCTGGGAAGCAATTGAAGGTATTGGCATTCCCTATACTGATTGGACAGCACGCAAAGAAGTGGTAGATGATAAGCCGATACTACATCTCTACCTTGAACTTAAGGATGACTCTATCGCTAGCGAGCAAGCTGTGGCAACAGCGATATATGAGGAGCTAATAAAATTGGACAGCGTCTATCACTACAATATTTACAGCGCTTATGGTGATCCAGAAACTGTGCTCGGTCTAAAACCTGTAGTAGTTACTTTTCTTCGCCAGGGTGCCTTTTCCAGTTACATCGCTCAACGGCAAGCTGAGGGTGCCGCTCTAGGTCACTTGAAGCCGTCACATGTCAATCCTTCAGAGGCAGTGCTTTCCCAGCTTGGGGCTCCCAAGGTTGCGGTGGAGGCTGCACCGGTAACTGAAGAAGCTGAACGTACGGCTCCTCGATAACACTAGCATAGTGTAGGGAAAAGCAAGACGTCTTGTCAGGGCAAGGGGGGGCGAGGTTAAAACCTCGCCCTTTCGTTTATCACTCTGAGCCCTTCGCAGATTCTTCACCGGCAGCTCAGAATGACAAAGGCGAACATTCAAGCCCGCCTTATACTGGGAGAGCTGTGACTGAGAACACCTCTACTTTCGGGGGAGTACTATAGTCTCCTTGACAGCCTGCAAATTTATATCAATAATAGAATTAATTATGAATACACAAAGTTTGATTCCCTTGGTTGCAACCATTGCTTATATCCCTCTTTTTGTCATTTTGTTGGCTAACCGGCCATGGCAATCAAAACAAAAGCTTTTCTTCCTTTTTCTAATTCCAGCTATACTTTGGAGTATAAGCGATGTCTTCTTCCGCAGCGATTTCCTTATGCCGGATAAACTCTTTCTGGTCACAATGGTTCTCTGTGCTGGTATCTGGATGGCGATTCAATACCGTTATTTGTTGCAATCTTTCTACAAATCTCAAGTCGCCAAGATGCCCTTTGCCTACATCATCCTGGCAGCCACTATTGCTCTGGCAGCACTGGGCTATATTCCACGGGACTTTACTCTTACTAGCGGCGGCATCAGTATTGACTATGGCAATTGGCTTTTTCTGATAGCTGGTATTCTTTTTATTATCACCGGCAAGGACATCTACCATTTGATACGAAAGCTTAAGGTCTTGGCTGACGCAGTAGAGCGTAACCAAATTACCTATTTGTTCATAGGGCTCGCCTGTTTAGGCATTTTTGGCTTCGCTACTTTGACAATTTCTGCCGTAGAGAGATATCCTATCAGCCATGTTGGCAACTTTCTCAATGCCTGTGTCTTAACCTACGCCGTTGTGACCCACCGTCTGGTGGATATCAGGGTTGTATTTCGCAAAGCCCTTGTCAATGTAATTCTCTACGGTAGTGGGATTTTCATACTATTGCTACTTTTTGGGCTTGCTCAGCATCTCATCGGCTTCGAGCTTAACTTTGTCTCTTTAGCGGTAACCATCGGCCTGGGAATTCCAGCTATCCTGTTTTTTGGTCACAAGGTGCGTGACCTTTGGCAAAGGAAGGTGGAGGAAGCCTTTATCGGGGCGCGATCATCCTATCGCAGGCAGTTAGCTCAGTTTATCAACGAGATACAGAATGTTCCCACCCTGGAGCAGCTGGGCAGCGAATTTATAGCACTGGTTGCCCAGTCCCTTGACTGTCGGAGAGCTTGCCTGCTTTTGCCCGAGGCTGGAGGCGGAGGTTTTAGCGCTCAGTTTAGATACCCTCCAGTGGAGGATAATCCTATGAGGGAGCTGAAATTAAAGCCGGATAGTCCTGTTGTGACTCGGCTGAAGCAAGAGAGCACCATGTTACCGGAAAGGAATCTCGATATCTCTCCTGAATTCCAATCCATGTGGCAGGAGGAAAGGGAGGAGATTCGCTTGGCGGGGGTAGAGATATTCATTCCCTTAAAGAATAAGGGGGAGCTTGTAGCAGTTCTGGCGATAAGTGAGAGGCGGGATGAGAAGCTTTATGCTGTTGAGGACATTGATTTATTGGAGTCTATCGCCGCCCGGGTGGCAGCGAGCATGGAAAAGGAGTATTCCCATGAGCAACTGAGGGAGCAAGATGAAGAAACGACCCTGGTTAACCGTCTAACCGCAATTATAACCTCGAGCATGAGTATTCAGATGATATTTGAAGGGTTCGCCAAAGAATTAAAGCAAGTAGTGGATATTGATTGGGCATCAATTGCTTTAGTTGATGGAGACGAGCTTTACTTTGTGGCTCTATCCAGCACCATAGGTTCTGCCTGGCAGACGGAGGAAAGGATACCGCTTGCAGGGACGGCTACGGAGTTGGTGTACCGGGAGAGGCAGGTCGTATATGAAGCTGATCTAAAACGATACCACAGATTCTGGACCGGCGAGCATCACTTACAGCAAGGGATTCGTTCCATTGTTTACCTGCCCTTGACTGTCACAGACCGTAGTATTGGCAGCCTGATGTTGGCCAGTCGTAAGTCTAACGCTTACAGTGAGAGGCAAATCAGGCTTTTGGAAAAGGTGGCTTTGCAGATTGCCGCGCCGGTTGAGAATGCTCGACTTTATGCCCAGGTAGAGCAGAAGTCTCGTATTGATGAGCTTACCGGGCTATTTAACCGACGTCATTTTGAAGAGCGAATCAAAGAGGAAGTTGCCCGGCATTCTCGTTATGGCGATGCGTTCTCCATATTCATGCTGGACCTGGATAACTTTAAGACCTATAACGATGTATATGGGCATCCCGCCGGGGACATTCTTCTGAGCCAGATAGGGAAAATTATCAAAAGCTCTGTGAGGGATGCTGACCAGGCTTTTCGCTATGGTGGTGATGAATTTGTGGTCATTTTGCCCCAGACAGCCAGGGATGATGCCTATGTCGTAGCTGAGCGAGTTCGAGCGCAGATTGTCGAGGAAGTAAAGAAAGAAGCACTTAATGTAACTTGCAGCATTGGTTTGGCTAGCTATCCTGCAGATGGAGTGATAGCTGGAGAACTTGTTGTCGGGGCTGATACTGCTCTTTATTATGCTAAGTGGACTGGAGGTAATCGAATCTACCTCTCCTCCAAGATTACATCCGAGCCGGTGGACGATGGAGGGATTTACGGCAAGCGTAACGGTTTGAGTGCTGTTTATGCCTTAGTTTCGGTAGTGGAGGCTAGAGATCCATATGTTTATGGTCATTCCAGGAAAGTTAACACTTATGCCGTGGCTTTAGCGGAAGCGATTGGGCTATCGCCGGATGATGTATCCAGGGTGAGCACTGCTGCTTTGCTTCACGACATCGGCAAAATTGGTGTTTCTGATAAAGTGCTTAACAAAAAGGGGAAGCTTGATGAAGAAGATNGGGAAGCGATTAAGGCTCATCCCAGGTTAGGGGCAAATATCGTTGGCAACATACCTAACCTGGCTTCCTGTGTAAGTATCATTTTACATCACCATGAGAGGTGGGATGGTGGTGGCTATCCTGAAGGACTGAAAGGCGAAGATATTCCCATAGAAGCTCGCATTCTCGCCATAGCTGATACATTTGAGGCTATGACTGCTACCCGCCCTTACCGTTCTGCCTTTTCTCGTGATGAGGTAGTACAAGAGCTTAAGAAAGGTGCCGGGACTCAGTTTGACCCTAAGTTGGTGGAGGTCTTTATTGACCTTATCAAGGCTGGATTTCCTGAAGGAGTGAAGATGGGTCAAGATTCATCCAGTGGGCGAACGGTCCCGTAGCTGCGGGTCTAAAGCAGCACCACTACGGAAATTTAGGGATACCGAGTTTTGTGCAGGGCTAAAGCGTTACACTGCTGGTACCCTGGGGGTGGTCTGTTTCTTTACCAGAACGCATATATTGTGTGAGAAATTCCTTATCGGGAGATGGTAGGACTTCTCCGGCGACATCGTAATGATTTCCCAGCCAGTTTTGACTAATAGCTTTCTTAGCTTGCCATAGGAGAAAAGGTAATAGTAGCGGTAAATTGTTTTTTCTTTTAGCCTCCAGGGGATTTGTCGCTCTTTTGATTTGAGCCAAAACCTTGGTTGTCCGTGGTTCCACACGGTTAAAAAAGCCTCGCCCTGGGGCTTCAATACTCGCTTTAATTCTACGAATGCTTTTTCCCTTGCCTCTCTGCCTTTGATGTGGTGGTAAGTGGCCACTGATATTGCCCAATCGAAGGTATTATCGGGGAAGGGCAGGAACAGGGCATCAGCGGTCATTAAGTTGACATAAAGCTTAAACTTGGCAGAATATCTCAGAGCTTGCTTAAGCATGGCCGGGGAAGAATCTACCCCCCAGAGTTCAAAGTCTGGGCTGAAAGGCAAGAAGTCCGGTCCGTGAGCGCAGCCCACATTTAGCAGCTTTCCGCTTTGCCACCTTGCTGCCAGTTCCTCTAGCTCTTCTTTTAATAAAGGCCAGTGCCTTATCCGATACCAGCTTTCAGCTATTTGGTCGAAAACCTCTCTATTTGTGGTCATAGATACACTCTGCTAAACTTTAGCATATTGTGGTGAAATGCTCATGGAGAAGGCATGAAGAAAGCATCTCGAACCATTTCTGGCGTAACCCCAGTGGCAGTTATGGCCAAGCCATTTCCTTGCCCCGGCAAATGTGTTTATTGTCCCACTTCTCCTGAGGCTCCCAAGAGCTATACTGTGGAGTCTCCAGCCGTGCTCCGAGCTCGAAGTTGTGGCTTTGATGCCAAAAAGCAGGTGGAGGTCAGGCTCAAGACATTGGCTGAAATGGGACATGCCCAGGATAAGGTAGAGCTTATCATCATGGGGGGTACCTTTCTGTCTTATCCCCGAGACTATCAATATCAGTTTATTAAAGATTGCTATGATGCTCTGAGCGGCATTCCCTCTAGCAGTATAGATGAAGCCAGGAAGTTGAATGAAAACGCTGATCATCGCTGTGTAGGGTTGTGTATCGAGACCAGGCCTGACTTTTGTGGGGAGGTGGAGGTAAAGAGCATGCTCGATTTTGGCACCACGAGGGTGGAGCTTGGGGTACAGACCTTGGACGACGAGGTTCACTGCTTGACAAAGAGGGGACATGGGGTGGCTGAGGTTATCTCCGCAACCAGGCTATTACGGGATTATGGCTTTAAGGTGTACTATCATTGGATGCCTGGTTTACCAGGGTCAACACCTGAGCATGACCTAGAGCTATCGCGGCGATTGTTTGAGGACGAGCGCTTTCGACCTGATGGGCTCAAGCTTTATCCCACACTGGTAGTTCGGGGGAGTGAGCTAGAGAGTTGGTATCGGGATAATCGCTACCGGCCTTATGGTGATGAAGAAATGATTGATTTGCTTATGGCTATTAAAGTTCTAATTCCCAAATATGTAAGGATTCCAAGGTTGATGCGGGATATTCCCAGCAAATTTATCATTGCCGGCAGCAGAGACTTAGCGCTCAGAGGAACTATTAGAAAGAAGATGGGGCGAACAGGGCTTCGTTGTAGCTGCATTCGTTGTCGGGAATATGGGCATCGCCTGAGGGATGGCTGGGCAATTGGTGAGCCTTGGTTAACCAGGATGGATTATGAAGCTTGGGGGGGTAGGGAGGTCTTCCTTTCTTATGAGGATGATAATGAAACCTTGTTTGGCTTGCTGAGGTTGAGAATGGATGGGGCAAACGCGGTAGTCAGGGAGCTACATATTTTCGGTCCTGAAGTTCCCCTGGGGGGGAGGCTGGAGCGAACCGCTCAACATCACGGTCTCGGTGAAAGGTTGCTTCGAGAGGCAGAGAGAATCGCCGGGGAGGAATTCAAGGCGGATAGATTATCGGTGCTTAGTGGTGTCGGTGCCAGGGAGTATTATCGCTCACTTGGTTATGGTCTGGAAGGCGCTTATATGGTCAAGGACTTGGTTGAGCTGCCTGGAAGCCTTCGGGAAGACTGTTTATCAAACCCTCCGTCCTGGGCGAAGTCGAAGGGCAAGCTAGTCTGATATCGAGTGCCGCTCATGGTTCGATAAGCTTACCACAAGCGATTTAATAAACAATACCTTTCACCATATTGACATCGAGCGAGTGTTATAATTACAATGAACTTTAAGGATCGTAGAAGCTATTCAATCAGTTTAGAAGCTTGGAATCTGGAAAAACAAAGGAAGGAGAAATAGCAGATGGAGAACGAGGTAAAGCCAACCTGGAAATTAGCTTGGGGGTTATGGTGGCGGATGTTTCTCATTAGCCTGGGGATAGGTGCGATAATCACGGGAATTCTAGTCGCGGTGGGCGTGTCGTTCATACCCTGGAGTCTTATGCCCTGGTGCATACCTTGATGAGCTCTTCGAATGTTTGTCTTGGGTGTTGTGACGATTTACTATTGCTGACAAGGCAATGGTGTGGTGGTTGCAGCGCAGGGCGGGATTATAGCAGGCAAGCCCACTGCCGTGGCGTGATTGAGGTTTTGGGGTATTGACAATGAGAGCTTCTAACTATATCGTTCTGTAAAAGATATAGAAAGGCGGACAAGACATGGAGAGGACTTGGAAACCGACAACTGCGGGCATACTCTGTATTATTGCGGGAGCCATTGGTGTGATGACTGGTATAGTAGTTGCTGTAGTCGGTAGCATCGGATGGTTATTTTGGATGCCGTGGTTTAGTGCCATTGGTGCTCCCATAATTGTGGTGGGGATAATTGCTATAGTGGGTGGTAGCTGTGCCTTAAGGAGAAGGATTTGGGGACTGGCGCTTGCTGGGTCTATCTGCGCACTCATTGGTCCCTGGGCGATCCTCGGGATACTCGCCATTGTATTCGTCAGTTTGGGGAAGGGCGAATTTGAGTAAAGTCCAAAGTTCTGCGATTTATGTACATCAGAGTAGTTGCCCAATTTATTTTACCCAACTAGGTCGAAGGTTTGGTTGGGTGAGAATTTATTATGCGGTTGTGCCTGATGAATCAGGCAACTACAAAATTTTGTTGGAAAAAATTTAAGTACAGAAAGGAGGCAAAATGCAAAAGTATAGTTTTCTGCCCTTTGCAGCCAAGGTTTTGAGAGTCGTAGCGTGGGTAATACTGGTAGTTGGCGTTATTAGTTCGATCGTGTTCGGAATTATAACGGCTGGTGCTACAAATGGAGGTGTAGTTGGGCTTGCAGGTGGGCTTGCAGGTTTTTTTATAGCTGTTGTGGGAATAATTATCTCCTTCCTGGGCTGGGTATCATTGCTTACCGCCAGGGAACTCCTTTACCTGTTTATGGATGTGGAAGAGAACACCAGAAACACCGCTGAGAGAATTACAAAGAAATCAGGCCGAGATTAAATTTATGCCTTAGGTGGTTGTGTGAATGAAGGCAGTAATCTTTTCCTTGTTCGGCAAGCTCATTCGAAGACTGCGGCTACTGCTGCCTGGTAAGAAACGGCACGATATCTTACAGAGGGAGCAGGAGCCAATGTTCGATATGCTCATTCAAAAATCGCGGCTACTGATGCCCGATAAGAAAAGGCACGATGTTTTGCAGAGAGGGCGGGAGTCGATGTTCGGCAAGCTCCTTCAAAAACTTTGGCTACTGCTGCCCGGTAAGAAAAAGCACGATGTTTTGCCGAGTGGGTGGAAGTCAATCAAGATACAGGGGTACTATTATTATATAAAATATGCGATTACTGCTTTGAGAGTCATAGCATGGATAATATTAGTACTCGGCTTTGTTGGTTCGCTTGTTTGGGGAATTACCACGGGTGGAATTGGAGGTTGGTTGCGGATTATACTAGGAATAGTTGGCTCATTCTTGGCATGGCTGCTATTGCTTACAGCTAGGGAGCTTATTTACTTATTTATCCATGTGGAAGAGAACACCAGCAGCACAACTGAGGGTATTACAAATCAATCAGGCTGAGATAAATGCATGCCTTAGCAGCAGGTTATGTGAATCAAGGCAGCAATCCTTTTCTTTTGTTTGGCAAGCTCATTTAGCCTGGCTACGGCGTCGTAGGATGGCTGAGCCAGTAAACTTAGGTTCTTTCCCTTAGCCTGGCTTTCCGCCTCTTTACCGTGCCATCGGAAAAATCAGAACATCCCGGCGGTATTTCTTGCCTTCAACTACCATAGAGCCAAAGGTAAGTTCATCTATTTTAGCCACGAAATTTAACCCTTCTTCCTCTGATACCCTTGCCGCCCTGTAAATCAGCTTTTTGTTTGCTGTTCCGCTTTATTGCCCGGCCATGCTTGAAGCGATTTAGATTTACAAATCCTTTTGCCACTATCCCCCCTTAAATAAAGCTGTCCTTCAGCTTGAATATCGCCTCCTCAACATTGCTACCCTGTGTCCTGAGGCGTTTTATAGCTTGTTCTATTCTATCGTGTTTGTAGCTATTACTGAGGTCGGCTAGCCTATTGTATAAACCGGCCCGTCTGCCAAAGTTGAAATTGAGTCTTTCCTCATCCAGCAAAGATAAGTACTCATTTATGATATTGAGGCATTTTTTCTTATCCTCGGGCATTTTGCCTTCGACCTCCATAAATAAGTTAAGTATATGGTCGCTCTTAAGATGGCTGGTAACTTGTAAGTTTTCGATGAAAACACCTATTTCCTTTGCTACTTCGTCCTCCGTTTGCAGCTCAAAATCTCCGTCTTGCAACCTGGTCCACAACGGCATAGCTGGAGTGATGTGGAGGCTGCGCAGCCTGATATAATCAGGGTCAATTTCGTTTAACACCTTGGCTGTTTCTTGGGCATGTTCTTGAGACATTTTCTTGCCCCCCAGACCAGGCATGACATATTCACACAGAGAAATGCCTGCTTCTTTCACCTTCTTTCCACCGTCAATATGGTTTTTAGCAGTGCATCCCTTTTCCATATAAACCAGCAAAGGGTCATAGCCAGTCTCCAGTCCAATGTGAATCCTATCTAGCCCGGCATCCTTGAGTTCCTTTAACTCCGCTAACGACTTTCTAGATGCAGTATGGGACCGTGCATATGTAGTTACTCTATTTAAGCTGGGGAAGGTTTTTCTCAGGAAAGTAATCACCTGAGTTAGCTCAGGAGTGCGCATGATTAAGGTATTGGAATCCTGGAGGAAGGCTGACTTGCCTCCTGTCGCAAGCCAGCGGGCAACATTATGCACACATTGTCCATATTGAA
>JGI2173J19968_10000265_pt1 | contig 18672 bp, 21 predicted proteins | sample DeeMarSWOR136_30_FD_19968 | JGI IMG/M metagenome (IMG submission 19968) | reverse complement strand
CCCAGCTCAGTGCCCTCAACAATCACATCGGCACCAACCAGGGAACCGCCAGTCTCACTGTCGGTAACGGTACCAACAATCCTACCGTAGTCGGCAGCAAACAGAAAGACGCCGATCAAAGTGGCCAATAATATCTTTCTCATTGTGTACCCCCTAATTAACCCTGACTGGAATGAGCCAGGCAATAGCAAAATATCCACGGTTCGGGAAATAATAGTAATAAGACTCTCTCGTAATGACTTTGAAGTATAGGTTAGTAATACCACTGCCAGCAACGGTGAGCGTACCGACACCGTTGGCCAATTGACTCCAGCCATCACCGCTCGATGCAAAGAACACACAGTCGGCAGCTAGTATCGTCCCGCCCAGGTTTACCGTAACATTAAGCACTGTGCTACTATCGTATTCCAGCAATGAATCAATATGTTTGAACCTATTCATCGCGTGCCCGGTGAACAGCGAATCATTGTTCGAAACGAAAACCGTGTCCGCCGAGATTCCCGGCACCGTGAAAACCACGTTGTCGATCCTAGGAATCTCTGCTCCCCGGTCCGGGAAGCCGTATATGCCGTAGGAGATGCGCTTTAGTATCCACTCGAACGGTTCGATTATTTCTTCGCCACTACGTGCGGGTTCCAAGAAGATATACCTCAAACCCTCACAGGTGCAATCCTCAGAATCATACGTCGGAGTAGCATCGATGTCGGTTGTCCCGATTTGCCATCCGGTTGTATCGATTGAGAGAGTTTCCCATGGTGTTTGCGACGAATCAATTTCGTACTCGAGCACTGGAAGGTCGTAGTGCGCAGTGTAGCGCGTAGTAACATGTATCATACCAGAAACATCAAAGGTATCAAAAAGCCGAACCGTACAGGTAGTGTCTTTTGCATACCAGAGATCCTTGAAACGCTGCATATCATCGACAATATCGGCAATGCTGTCGACATCAACCTTGACCAGTGGCGAATCAACACGGAAGAAACTATCTGCTGTCCCAAAGGTCACTGCCGGAAGCGTAATTGCCGAATACTGAACCATGAATTGATCATCTGTAATGAGTAGTTCCGGGTAGTCGTTATCGAGGATGTCGTTTATTTTGTCATCATCTTCTGGGGTTCCTTCGTAGAATTCGGGAGGGGGTTCGTTACCGCACGTCATTAGACACAAACCTGCAATTACTAAGAGACCTAGAAAACGCCTCTTCATCATTCCTCCTTTCTTTTCTTGTTCTTGAGTGTTGTGTTATACAAAACCTTTTCTTTTCTTTGCCATCACCTCCTCTATTTCTGACATCAATGAAATCTGATGTGTTTCCGTTATATTATAACAAATATCGTAAGTTTGTCAATACTAGAAGCAATTCGCCTAACCGCCTTCAACCAGGCGGAAATTTATCGGTATCGACACGTAAACCCGAACAAACTTGTCGCGCTGTTTGGCCGGACTGAACCTCCACTGACGTGCCGCGGCAAGCGCTGACTCATCAAGCATCTGATTGCCACTCGACTTGAGAATCTGAGCATCCATTACGCTGCCGTCAATGTCCACCAACGCCTTGACAACCGCCTGGCCCTCGATACCCGCACGCCGGGCAAGATCAGGATACCTTGGTTTCTGCTGATAGATAGGTTTGGGCTTAACTTCGACTTTGTAATAGGGCACGATTTCGATGTCCGGGCCAGTAGGTATCGTCCTGATCAAATCTTCCTGGAATTCTGTCGCTGCGATGGTCTCGACCACCTCCTCCTCGGCAACCTCACTTTCGGCCTCAACTGCCACCTTGGGACGCTCCAAAGGGGGCGGTTCTTCGAATTTCTCCATCTGTGCCGAGATCTCTTCCACCATGGTGATAATCTCGCGCTTCAGTTTGTAGGCTTCGGGCTCGGCATAAGGCACGAAGAGAAACGCCAAAATGAAGAGAATCAGACTGGACAGAAGACCAGCCCGCAAGTATACCCCATACATCATTTTATGATCACGCATGGTTATCTCCTCTGTTCGGATGCAAAAGTGATTCTAAACGCCTTAGCCTCCTTAAGTTGATCAAGAATTTGATCCACGACTCCGTAATTAACCGTCTCGTCTACTTTCAAAACGGTGATCAATTCGGGATTGTCCCAAACTTTCTGAGTGACTTTGCCGCCAACCATGTCAGAAGTCACCACATGATCGTCGATGTATATCTTACTGTTGATATCCACCCAGATATAGCTCACATTTCGTCGCATCAGAATTCTCTCGGTTGATCTTGCCTGAGGCAACTTGATCTTCAAATGAAGGGTCGTGGCACGGAAAACCGTGGTTACCATGAAAAACAAAATAAGGAGAAATGCGATATCGGCTGTCGAGGCGGTCGGTATCTCAGCGGGTTCTTTATACCTACGGATAATGCTCTTCCTCATTATTCCTCACTTGTTGGTATGAGACTAACTTTCGTTGCCCTCAGCTCGCGGCCATCGGCCGCCGTCGCCTTCGCGAGTTTTATCTGATCCAAGGCCTCGACCATACTCTTATAGGGAGCATCCTTACTCGGTCTAAGCGAAACCACGAGCAGCGTGTCGCGCTCCAAGAGCTTTTCCTCAACCACACGTTTGATTTCCCCGAATTCTACAGCGGTCAGAATCATTTCATAGCCGGTTGCCTTTACCATTGCCTCACCCGCAGGATTGATTGCCACAGTGACAATATTCTCCGGTTTGACTTTGACCTTTTCCTGTTCCTCGGTCCGTTCTGGTAGGAGCATCTTTAATCCTTTGTCGCGCGTAAAAATAGTCGAGGTTAAAAAGAAGATCAGGATCAGAAATGCTACGTCACCCATCGATGCGGTAGGGATCGTCGGCTTAATCCTTCTCTTCTTTCTGAGTGCCATTATTTATCCTTTTTTGAATACTGCTCAATTATATAATCAATGAGTCCACTGGCCGCTTCCTCCATATCCCTGGTATAGCCGTCAACTTTACCGGAGAACAATATCTGGATGATCGCGAGCGGTGTAGCAATGAACAGACCCCATTTCGTTGTAATAAGGGCCGTTGAAATACCACTTGCCACAACCGTGGGTTCTACTTCACCGGCGAGCGCAATGGCTTGGAATGCAGTTATCATTCCCATAACAGTACCCAAGAAGCCAAGAAATGGTGCCACCGTTGTTAGTCCGGCAAGCAATGCCATCCCTCGATCCAAGAATGAGAGTTCGATAGCTGCACTACGGGTAACCATTTCCTCCATCGCATCTTTGCCCAGATGTGCTTTTTCCAATACGGATCGCAGAATCTTCGCGACCGGTGCCGGCGTCTTATCACAAAGTGCAATACCGGCTTTTATGCCTTGCGAATCAATCGTTGAGGTGAGTTTTTCTAGAAAACTTCTTGGGTTTAGGCGCGCTTTTATGAACAAGCTAAATAGTCGTTCCAATATCAAGCCGATGCCAACAACCGCGCAGAAAAGCAAAAACCACATTACAAAACCACCACCACCTTCAACCCCCAGTTGAAAGTCCCTTATCATGTTTTTCCTCCTTTCTTTCCAGGTCTTTGGATAATGTTTGTGTTCAATCAACCTCCAAGAATTCCAAAATTATAGCAAAATTCATATGATTGTCAAGCACAAAGAAAATATGCTTTCTAGCCCCACTCAGAACTACTTCGAACTCGCGCGATAGTATAGCAAACCTCCGGCCAACGCGACAATTCCCGCAGCCAGCAGCAAATAACTCTCGATTCTCGCCAGGCTCAGTGAACCGATGATAAGTTCGAACAAATCAGCCGGGCCTGCCGTGCCGAGCAATGGAAAATAGAAGAGCATGCGATAGATATGCACAATCGCCAGCAGTAGGAGTAATATGCCAGCGATCATCGGGAATATCCAGATGTGCTTTCTTTCTATTAAGACCAAGAGCCTTTTGATTATCATACCATACAAAACAAGCGAACCAACCGTAAGGAGTATCGCGCATATGAAAATGAGTTCAGCAGGTAAATCGGCTCTCATTATTTGCCTTTCGTTACCTTATAGAACCGGTAATTCGCCAGAAGTGAAAGACTACCAGAAATGAAAAACAACAAATACGCAAGATAGTTCATGCCCCCTTTGGGCAACATCATATTACCACGAATTCCACAATAGACAAGCTGAATGGCCGCGAACGCAAGAATGCCGGTTGGGGCAAACATCATAAATTGCCAATTGGTTCTTTCACCCAATACAATCTCATAGCGGCGTGCAATAATACCAAGAATAACAAAGGCAAGCCAGAGAACCACGGCACCCACGATCAAGAGATAGTTGGGTAGAATCACCAACAGCTGATAGTCTCGGGCTTCGATGCCAAATGACGCCATCCCTAATAACATAATCATCATCGTCCCCTTATATCTCGCCGCTCACGAAAAACCCTCGAACGGTCACAACTACGGCAATTATCATTCATTTCACGAGCTCGGTTAGTTTTTTGGACAACTCGCGCCCCTTTGAACGACCAACGATCATACTGGTCGCCTTAGCCAAGGCCAGAATCAGACGCCGCACATCTTCTGCGTGGAGTTCTTCAACATTTATGCCCTGGTTCTTCATTTGGTTCTGATAGATACGGTCTGTGAAATCACCAACGTAATCCTGCAGGATCGTCTTTATCTTCTCAAGGATAGCCGCGTCTACAAGGGCCATCCGTCGCGATGGCACCACTGCAGCTATCGGTTTTGTGCGCAACTCTTTAAGCAGATTCCAATAGCTTGGAGGCACGGCGCCTTCAGCCGGCTCGAATATTGTGCCAATCAAACCCTCCCCATGCAAATCCATGATGATGCCCCGTTTATCGCCAACAATCTCTATCCTTTCGATCTTCACTTCACCAAGGGTACTAATCGTCTCGAAAACAACCAATGCCATTTGACCAATCTGCTCTTTGTAGACGGCCGCCGCATCTGACACGAGTGTCGCTCTGGTCTTGCTTACTGAAAAGGGCATCGGTAAGCCTCTCGCGGCGACATTATTCAGGGCATCCTTATCCATGTTTACCTCATCTTTTCGATTACTGCCTGTACCCGCGCGCGCGCTTGCGAGGAACCCATCTCTTCGACTGCCTTCTTGACCAGAAAATCGACAATATAGCGCAGTGCTTGGCTAAAGTCATCCTCTTTCTCTATAGGCGGACTTTCCTTGAACGCCAGTTCTCCTTCGACAACGCCAATAATCGGCGCAATGTCTCGTCCCAGAACACTCAAACTCTGATTCAATAAGTCAAGCCAGTGTTCCTTGTCGACCTCAGCACCAAATTCATGAACCAGCAAGTTAATCTGATGCACCTTTGAACTCAGGTTTCTGGGTACCTCGACAGGTGGTTTTTCAGCGACAACGGGTTCGCCAAGTCTCTCGATAATTTCTTGAGGATCCTTTTCTCTTTCGATCTCTAGACCCAGGAACTTATCTTCATAAGGTAAAATCACCAATCGATTACTGCCGTATGTGAGCGAAATGTACTTGAGTTTACCCATGTCCAGGTTGTCCTTTATGGCCTCACCAGCTGATGAGAAATAGGCGGTGAGGTCGGCGAGTGCGGTCGCTGAAGATCCTTTCACTTCCTCAACAGAACCATCCTCTGCCTTCACGGTGGCATAACCGATGATTCCGGGTATCTTATCTAAGACATCCACTGCTTAATCCTGTTCCTTCAGCTTTGCCTGGAAGTCTTCGAACTTTTTCCTGAATAGTAGTTTCCCGTAAATCTTAGGACCCTCGGTTTTCACAATGGCCTCGAAACTTCCTATGAAGTCGTCGATCTGCTTTGAGGTCAGTTCAGATACTACATTGGCTTCCATTGTTTCCTCATCGATGGTAATCGCACCAGCAATCTTTTCGTTTCCTTCGGTGGTCGCGAGCCAACGCTTATACCAAATCAAACCATTCTTGCTGAAATCGGCAAAGAAGAAATTTAAGTAATTTATGACTCTGGAGACTACGCGTGCAGCATGCCCTGGCTCGCAGATGAGTCCTTTCTCTTTAAGCCAAACAATCGTCTTCATCGCTTCGAAGCCACCAAGTTTTGATTCCGTAATCACACCCGACAACGTCCTCTTACCATCAAGCATGGCGAGAACCTGCCAGTCGGTTCGGCGCAAGGCCACTGCCGATTCTGGCTCTCTGGTTGTTTTAGCCCAGACCGAATCCATGGGCGGCAAGTCTTGTTTGATCGTTTCGAACTCGATACGTCTTTTCTCGATAGTCTCAACCAGCTTACCGGTATCCTCGGAGACCGTTTGTTTAGGAGCCTCGACCCGTGGCTCAAACTTTGCCTTCCCCGATGTTGTGCACGACATTTCAAACAAGGCATCGACACCTTCACAGGCGGCAGCCGCCGCGTGCACCACGAGTCCATTGGCAAAATAGATCTCGCCCGCGGTTCCCCCCTCAACGTGGACCACGCCTGTTTTTTTTGTGTTTAAGACGAACTGTAGTACATCAGTAAGGTTGAAATCATGCAGATTTATTTCAAAGGTCATACTTAAATGATGTGTAACCAGTTATGTAATAAGAAGTATACACGACCGATCAAAAGCGATATACGCGCCATGACCGTATAGCCAAACGATGCACCAAAGGCAATCATCAGAAACCAAACACCGGTTTTGGCCAACCCGCCGAAAATACCCTTGTGTTCGCGTGAGAAGAAAAAGTATACAAGACCAGTGATGACGCCAACAACGACAACCGGCAAGGCAATTGCACTAAGGAAAGTCACCGCACCCGGGCGCGCGAAAAACTCCTGCCAGCTCTCTAATGCCACAAAACGCACCAACGTGGCCCTGACTTGATCAATTGCATAAGTCTGCAGGTAGGTTATGAAATTGTAGCCTGCGTAAGTGCCGACAATAAAAGCGAGCGGAAACCGGGACATCCACGCAGGTTGCGGAAACAATTTCATTATCATCATGATGCCTAATGCCAGGGGAATAATATAAAGCAGCTGACCTTGCACAAAGAGCGGGTTATAAAGATTCGGGATGAGGATATTATAAATATAGTAGCATGCCCAATAGGCCGCGGAAACTCCAACAAAGAGATGTTCCGCAAATTTATAGAACGGATTATCCTTGTAAAGGAAGCTAAGAATACAAAGGGTTAGCAGAGCAGCGATCCAAGTCCCGATGTCGGTCGTCAACGCCTCCTCCTTTTCCCCATGAAGTAGAAGAAGTTCGCAAAGAGAATAAAGAATATTATCAGACCATGAGCAATTGACTGGGCATCCATGCCTGCCGAAGCAGTCCCGGTTTGCTTCAGCAATGTTTCATACTCCGCAGCTCCCTTCATGCCACCCATCAATCCCTTGAGTTGTCCGGCGTTTAGGAAAGGGTAGAATGCCGGAGCGCTCACCGCCGTAACACCTCCACACACATTCTTTCCGTATCTGCCGTGTGCAATCATCACCCACTCCCGTACTCCGGGATCACCTGCGGAGAGACTCACGATGAGATCGATATTGTCCAGATTTTCGATACCCTCCATGATCTTGAATTGTTCAATTGGACGTAAGGCATAATCTTGTGGGAATGTCGTCGGTATATCCTCACCCAGTGCAGAAATAACGACTATGCCTCCTGCCTTGTACCCGAGATTGACATAATCAACGCCGTATTCTTTTTCATATTCTCGGGCCCCCTGTTCCATCGCCTCTTGATTGAGTGATACACCTTGGGGCCAGAGACCTATGCTTACGATCTTAAGATCTTTAGAAAAACAGTGGCTCACCAACGCCTCATTCATGGGATACACCTCGGGCATGGTGGAAGCGTCGTATTCGGCCGACAAGAGGACGAACGAACCAGGCTCAAGTTCTTCTATTGCGTTGTAGAATCTCTGCACTGGATCGCTCACCTCGATCTTCAGACCAATGGGAAAGAGCAAGGGGATAACCACCGCAAGAATGATGAGCAGAAATATTATTCTTCGGTCGACTGCTTCAAACCGCTCTATTATGTTCATTTTCCTGCAAGGTAGGTTCTTTCAATACCCAAGATTATTCGGAGTGAGGTTGAAACAACACCAAGCGCGATCCCAATCCAAATCGCCCTCTGGCCCGCCATGTTTGGATAGGCCATGATCCAATCGCCAATCAAGGGTAGCTCCTTCCATATGAAATTGCCGAGCGGTACACGGCTGAGCATGACAACGATCGCTGATATCAAAAGCACGGTAGCCTCGGGTGTACGCGCCCTGAATGCTCGATAGGACGCTGATGCGACGAAGAAAGCAAGCAGCGCGAACATCGTCGACCCCATGGGGATGTGAACGTTCCAGAATATATAATAGAACGGTGTACCGCGTTGAATCCCCCAGATGATTCCGGCACCAAACATTATGATGAATCCTAGGATTAATACAATGCTATACGGCCAATTCTCTCGGCGTCGGAACACGCGCTCGAAATGAATCTTACCCAGATTCCCGACACCCAGTATCAAAGCAAAAACGGCAATGACTAAGAACCAAGTATTGAAAAGCTGCTGCAAGTCTGAAAAAGGTCTATGTGGGATAAAATACTGTAGTATAATCACGGCACCGGTAATGAAAGTGATAATCAGAGGACCCTGTCGTCTCATGAGATTAGCCAACCGTTAACCAGCCAACGACTTGCTGGAACCCGAAACTCACCAAGATGATTCCGATAATCAAGATAATAATCAGAAGTCCCTTGCCCCAGTCTTGTCCTTTCAGGCTACCCAGGAGCAGGGGCTGTTTCGAAAGGTAAGCACTCGCTGCAAACAGCTCTTCACCGATTAAGGTATAATCACACGCAGTGACAAAAAAGGGTAGTTGAGAAGGCTGGGCAGTACCCGCAATTTGTATTGCGCCTACCGAATGTCCAGTTTCGGCAAGGATAAGAGACTCGGCATAAAAGCAACCCATGAAAAACACTGCGCCGGGTTTCTCGCGCATCATCATGCCGTCAACCCCTGCTGCATAGCCAAATTGATCATCGGTAAGGTAACGAATCTTGTCTGCATCGTAGGAGTCAGGTCTTCCAGCATCAAGGTATGCCTCCTTCACCGTCTCTTGAGCAGCACTCATGACGATTGACTTACAGGTTGGTACCAGTATCGGGCATTCGTACTCAGCCGCCTTGCGGGCGACCCGGCTGAGGATGATCACTCCTGCAATCGTCTGAATATTATCCATATCCATGATGCCGGGGATATACATGATTGGCCTACCCATCTCGGTGGCCCTACCCACCGCATCGTCGACTGCCTCGAGCCCGGCAATAGGACGGATGTACAATTCTTCGCCCTTCTTTGCCCTCTGTATAAACCACAGAATTAAGAAAGAAAGAATTAGAACGGCAACAAGCATATTCACTCTTCCGACATGAAACCATTGAGCGCTTGAAGTTATTGCGCCACTCAATACCGGTTCGGAAAACGACTCACCATCAAACGCCTTAATCATGTAGTAATACTCGACACCATCCGTAGTTGAGATATCAACGAACTCCTGAACACCCTTTCGCGCAGTTCCGATTTCCGTAAATTCTCCATCGATGTTCGTCGATCGAAAAACTACGTATTCCTGTACCGAATTCTTGCCTTGACCATCATCCGCCGATTTTGTCCATGACACGACAGTCCGCCCGCCTGCATCATTCGGCCTATCCTGCCCGGTGATGTCTGTCGGTGGTGCAGGTGGTGCTGTACCGTGCAACATCTGCGGTGTTTCAGGAAATGTGCTGGTTTGTAGTACTAAAGTGAGATTTAGGCTCTCGATATAGGTGGTGCTATTAACGCCAATTGCCAGCAAGAGCAAAAGCAAGAGCATGTTGAACATATAATATTCATAATTGCGTAAATGTCAAGATGAATTTTCGCGGTTGACATCACGCTGTAATTTGCTAAACTACGTTGTTTAATTACGAGCGGTGACTAACGCGGTGTTGCCACTAATCTTGTCCAAAATGCTGCTTACTTTGCTGAACGGTTACGAAACCGGCACCCGTAAAAGGTTACGTCATTCGTCCAATGGTAACGAAGCCCGTATCGTTTAGCGTCAGACGGTTCCGTAACCGTCAGCCGTGTTCGAAACTGGTTTCCTAACCGTGGCCTTTTCCAACGATCTTTTATAAGGAGGTTTGATGGAATATTTCTTCAGTGATAAGGAAAAGCAGCTCAAAGAAAAAGCACGCGCGATCGCAGAAACGCTAGTCAAACCAGCTCATTGTGAGCTCGACGAAAAAGCCGAGTTCCCCATGGAAATAGTAAAAGAAATGGGGCGACAGGGCATGTTGAAAGTTTTCATCCCTGAAGCATATGGCGGTACTGGCGCAAGAATCATGGACATGTGCATCGCGTGTGAGGAGGTATCGAGAATATGTGCCGGCGTAGCGACTGCATATGCGGTGAATGCCTTGGGTTCAGGACCAATCGTGTACTTCGGAAACGAGGAGCAGAAGAAGAAGTACCTCCCCAAAATCGCAACCGGCGAACTGCTATGTGCTTTTGGCCTCACCGAAGCGCAAGCAGGCAGTGATATTGCAAACATCCAGACCACCGCACGCAGAGAGGACGATCATTATGTGTTGAATGGTGTCAAGCAATTCATTTCGAGCGGCGGTCTTTCCGACATCTATGTAGTGCTGGCTTCAACTGATAAATCAAGGGGTGCGCGTGGCATCTCGGCCTTCATCGTGGAAAAGAACACACCCGGTTTCTCCTATGGTAAGGAAGAAGACAAACTGGGTATCCGAGCCTCGACAACCACCGAGCTTGTCTTTGAGGATTGCAGCGTGCCCAAGGAGAGTCTCATGGGCAAAGAAGGGATGGGTTTTGTATATACGATGCGCAACTTTGACCGAGCACGCCCAGGCGTTGGGGCCATTGCGCTCGGTATTGCCCAAGGTGCCTATGAGACAGCACTCAGTTTTGCTCATCAACATGATCTCCTGAACAATCAATATGTTCAAAGAACCATCGCCGACATGGCGACCGAGGTTGAAGCTGCGCGCGCATTGCTGTACGCTGCAGCACGGATGATCGACGCAGGAATCAAGAACTTCACCAAGGAAGCATCATTTGCCAAACTGTTCCCCTCTGATATTGCGGTCAAGGTTACTAATCAGGCAATCGAAGTGCTCGGGCCATACGGGCTCCTGAATGAATACCGAGTCGAAAAGATGCTACGCGACGCCAAAATTACACAAATTTATGAAGGGACGAATCAAATACAAAGAGCGCAAATCGCCATTGAACTAACAAGGGAGATGGGCGCCAAAGAAAGGGCAGAAAAGGCTTAAGAAAGCAGAAGATGGCTCAAGAAGGCATAAAAGGGCAGAAAATGGCTACGATGGCTATAAAGGGGATTCATAGACGCGAGTGGCTATTGAGGCAGCATGTAGTATTCAATGTAAGCAGATCAATAGCCCTTTATAGCCCCCTCTCAGCCCTCACGAATTTTTCCCAAATCTGTGATTTGGTCGAAAAATTCAGTGTCCCGCATTTCCGTCAGAAAGTGTGGGGCTCTCAGTTTTTTATAAACCCTCTTTGAGCCTTTCTCCAGGAAAGGAGTCAATATGAAACTCAGTCAAGAATGTATTCTGCTCCAGACCGAGTTGAAGAAGTTTGCCCAGCAAGTGCTCGCCGACAAGGTCGACGAGCTCGAAAAATCATGTAATTTCCCCTTTGAGAACGTTAAGCGTCTCGCCGAAATGGGTATTCTCGGCGCGGTAATTCCGGAAACCTATGGCGGCGCCGCCTTGGACACCATCGGTTTTGTAGTCGTGCTCGAGGAACTCAGCAAAGTATGCGCTTCTACGGCGTTCATTGTTGCCAGCCACAACGCATTCTTCGCCTATCCGATTCTGAAATTCGGCACCGAAGACCAGCATAAGAAGTACCTACCAAAAGCAGCCAGTGGCGAGAAAATAGGCGGCTACGCCGTGCGTAAAACAGGCGAATTGAACATACAAGAATCGAATGGCAAATACTGTGTCAACGGCAAAAATCCATTTGTGCTCAATGCTGCCGCAAATGGACCGATCATTGTCGAAATACCCGAACCGCAATCCCATGACTCAACTCTTTACCTAATCGATGAAGATACCACAGGGTGCAAGTTCAGTAAAAGGAGCAAAACCATCGGTTTGAAGTCGGCCGGCATCGGCGAGTACCTTTTCGAAAACTGTTGTCCATCACCGACGAACATCATCGGTCAGTCAAAACAAGGGCAAAAAGCAATCCATGCAATGCAAGACTACGCGCGCGTCCTGCTCGGGGCCATTTCACTAGGAATTGCTCAAGGAGCTACCGAGGCCGCGGTCAAGTACGCCAAAGAACGCGTTCAGTTCCAGCAGCCAATCATCAACTTTGGTATGGTGCGCGAGCAGGTTGCCGAGATGTCAGTCAATATCGCAGCGGCCCGTCATCTGGTGTACGAAGCAGCACTGCGCATCGACCGGGCCGAGGATTCTCGGAGTGCCGCAGCAATGGCCAAGCTGTTCGCCGGACAGTCAGCGACGGCAATAACCACTGCGGCGATACAGATTTATGGTGGCTACGGTTACATAAAGGATTATCCTGCCGAACGCTTTTTCCGAGACGCACAAATGATCAACGTAATATGTAGCACACCTGACGAAGACAAGGAGCTAATAGTCAAGGGGATAGTGTAGTTAGAGGCAAAAAATCTCTAAGCACGAAATCCTAAATACGAAACAAATACAAAATACTAATCTCCAATATTCAAAACTGCTTTCTTGTATCAAAGAGAGTCAAACTCTCGCCATCATAAGGTTAACCAAACACGAATTTTCTCTAAGTTCAATAACCCGGTTTAGAATTTTGTATTTTGAAATTAGGATTTGTTATCTGTAGGTTGTTATATTGACATCTCCAGTATTCCTCTTATAATCCTGCATGAGCAATGTTTTAGGTATGGTTCTCGCCGGAGGACGCGTCGACGAGTTACTCTGTCTGACTGAAATGAGACCAAAATCGGCATTACCGATCTTCGGGACCTACCGCATAATCGATTTTGTGCTCAGTAATCTAATGCACGCCGGAATCAGCAACGTCGGGGTACTTTCGCAATACAGACCCTATGCTCTGGTACGCCACATAGGTACAGGTGAACATTGGGATTTTGTCGGACGCAGTCGAGGCATACGCATGCTGCCACCTTATCGTGGCTTCAAGGCATCGGATTGGTACAAGGGGACCGCAGACGCCGTATACCAAAACCTTTCTTACATCGAACACTTCGACTCTGCCCATTTGCTCATCGCCTCGGCGGATCACGTATATCGAATGGACTACCGACCATTTATCCAATTCCATATCGAGAATAATGCCGACGCATCGGTGTGCTTTGTCAAAACGAGGAAGAGATCTGCACGCTTTGGCTACGGTGTAATAGACCGCCGAGGACGACTTCTGGACTATCAGGAAAAACCCACAACACCTCCCTCGGACTGGGTTTCCATGACGCTGTACCTTTTCAAGACCAATTTCATTACCGATATTCTTCAAGCAAATGCCGAGGAATCGTCCCATGAGTTCGGCCGAGACATTATACCCAAAATCATTTCCACATCCCGAATTTACGGATACAAACACCGAGGATATTGGGCATACGCACGCACCGTGAATTCATACTACAATACCAACATGGATATGATTAGGAAGAAGGTAGAGTTACAGAGCTGGCAGATCAGAACCAACTTGTTGGAGAGATGTACGCGCGCCGATCGCCTTCCTGCCTACATCGACGGTGGGGTCACCGATTCGGTCATCAGTGAAGGTTGCATCGTCGCAGGCAAAGTCAGAAATTCTCTGCTCTCACCAGGTGTCATTGTAGCCAGCGGTGCGGAGGTATATGATTCGATTATCTTCCATGATACAGTAGTCCAAAAAAATTCAAAGTTAAAAAAAGTGATTTGCGATAAGGATTCGGTAATCGGTAGCGAGTGTGTAATCGGTGGATTCGGTGATGAGGTACCCTCTGCTGAATTTGGTGATCTCCTAGACTCTGGTATTACCTTACTCGGTAGAAATACCATGGTCCCCGACAAAACCGTAATTGGCGCAAATACTACAGTCTACTCCTCAACGAAAATAACCGCCACATGCATCGCTCCAGGGAGTACATTAAGATGAAAAAGGATGTAATCGCCATGCTTCTCGCCGGCGGGGTGGGATCCCGGTTGAATGTGCTGGTACGTAAGCGTGCCAAGCCGGCCATCCCCTTTGGTGCCATTTACCGGATCATCGATTTTACCATGAGCAATATCGCAAACTCAAATATTGACGTAGTGGGTGTCCTGACTCAGTATAAACCGCTATCGCTCATGGAGCACATCGACGGTGGTCAATCTTGGGATTTGTTCGGACGCACACGGCTCGTTGAAATACTGCCGCCTAAGACTGGAGAAGAGATCTCCGATTGGTACAAGGGTACCTCCGACGCAATATTCCAGAACATCGGTTTTGTTGAAGATTATTCTCCCGAATTAGTCTTGGTCGTTTCTGGCGATCATATATACGCCATGAATTATCATGAAGTCATTGCTTTCCACCGAGATCGAAAGGCCGATGCTACGATATGCCTTATCCGTGTGCCCCATGAAGATGTCCATCATTTCGGCATTGCCGAAACAGATGACCAAGGAAGAATCACAAACTGGGTAGAGAAGCCTAAAATCGCAAGATCGAATCTTGCATCGATGGGTATATATGTCTTCAATCGAAATCCACTAACGAAGACGCTGACTGAAGCAGCAAAAAAAAGCGGGACCGATTTCGCCAAAGATGTGATACCAAGAATGCTACAGAAAAAGCGTGTGTACGGGTTTGTTTATAACGGTTACTGGCGTGACGTTGGGACTATTCACTCATACTGGCGGACCAACATGGACATGTTGCGCGAAGATTCTGGACTTCGGGTCAAAGACTGGGGCATCAAAACAAATCAATCAACCAAGGGCGAAGTAGGTGACCGCTCATCGACCTACATCAGCGGAAAAGCACGAATAAAAAACTCCTTGATCGCACGGGGCTGTATGATAGAGGGTGAAGTGACGAATTCGGTACTCTCGCCAGGAGTCAGAGTAGCACGAGGCGCAAGGGTCACCGATTCTATTGTCTTTCACGATTCATCGATCGACACGCATGCTCTTATCCAATACAGCATAGTGGATAAACAAGTCGTGATCGGCGATTCGGCTCGCATAGGCATCGGCGATCCAGCACCCAACAAGACATTTCCAAATCATCTATCTAGTGGCATAACGGTCATCGGGAAGCTAGCCAAAATCGCACCAGGAATCACAATCGGCAAGAATTGTGTCATCAATCCCGATGTTCGGCTCACGAGCACAAAGCACAAGGAAATTCCTTCGGGTAGTACAATCTAGTCGCCGGCGTTCCCCCTTGACAAGTTTTTCATTTTGATTATAATAATATGCTAGAGACAGAAAATAACATATGATCTTTGAAAAATAATCCTCGTAAGAATTTTCCAGGGCATTGAGTCTTAGTTTCAAATTCCTTCTATATGGAGGGTTTGATCCTGGCTCAGGACTAACGCTGGCGGCGTGTCTTAGACATGCAAGTCGAACGGGTTGCTATTTTGTAGCAATACAGAATAGCGCTAGTGGCGAACGGGTGAGTAATGTAAAAGTAACTTACCTCAGAGAGGAGCACAACCCGCCGAAAGGTGGGCTAATTCTCCATATTCTTTTCAGGCATAAGTCTATTAAGGAAAGGCTTCGGCCGCTCTGAGAAAGACTTTTATCCTATCAGCTTGTTGGTGAGGTAACTGCTCACCAAGGCAGTGACGGGTAGGGGGTGTGAGAGCATGACCCCCCACATGGGAACTGAGACACGGTCCCAACTCCTACGGGAGGCAGCAGTCTAGAAATTTGGGCAATGGGCGAAAGCCTGACCCAGCGACGCCGCGTGAGGGATGACGTCCTTCGGGATGTAAACCTTTGTTGAGGGGGACGATTGTGACGGTACCCCTCGAGGAAGCCTCGGCTAACTCCGTGCCAGCAGCCGCGGTAATACGGAGGAGGCAAGCGTTGTCCGGAATCACTGGGCGTAAAGGGTGTGTAGGTGTCCTGGTGGGTCAGATGTGAAATCCAACCGCTCAACGGTTGAACTGCATTTGAAACTATCAGGATAGAGGACATTAGGGGAGAGTGGAACTCGCGGTGTAGCGGTAGAATGCGTGGATATCGCGAGGAATGCCGATGGCGAAGGCGGCTCTCTAGGGTGTTCTTCGTAAGAAGAGCTATTCGATTCAGATCTTCGGATTAAGATTGAATGGTCCTGACACTGAAACACGAAAGCTGGGGGAGCGAACGGGATTAGATACCCCGGTAGTCCCAGCCATAAACGATGTGCACTTGGCATGTGCTAGTCAATAGTGCGTGCCGTAGGTAACCCGTTTAGTGCACCGCCTGGGGAGTATGCTCGCAAGGGTGAAACTCAAAGGAATTGACGGGGACCCGCACAAGCGGTGGAGGATGTGGTTTAATTCGAGGCAACGCGAAGAACCTTACCTGGGTTTGACATGCTGATAGTACGGAGCCGAAAGGCAAAGGATCTCACCTCTGGTGAGAAGTCAGCACAGGTGCTGCATGGCTGTCGTCAGCTCGTGCCGTGAGGTGTTAGGTTAAGTCCTGTAACGAGCGCAACCCCTGCTACTAGTTGCCATTTTGTCTTCGGATGAAGGCACTCTAATAGGACTGCCGTAGATAATGCGGAGGAAGGTGGGGATGATGTCAAGTCATCATGGTCTTTATACCCAGGGCTACACACGTCCTACAGTGCCCATTACAGCGGGAAGCGAAGTCGAAAGGCGGAGCAGATCCTACAAAGATGGGCACGGTTCGGATTGAGGGCTGCAATTCGCCCTCATGAAGGCGGAATCGCTAGTAATCGCAGATCAGCACGCTGCGGTGAATACGTTCTCGGGTCTTGTACACACCGCCCGTCAAGCCATGGAAGTCCACAATACCTGAAGTCTCTCCTCGTGAGGGCCCAAGGTAGGGTGGATGACTGGGGCTAAGTCGTAACAAGGTAGCCGTACGGGAACGTGCGGCTGGATCACCTCCTTTCAAAGAGCAATATAGGCTCAATGCCCTGGAAAGTCCTTGCGAGGATTTTTGCGTTTAAGATCGCTTGTTTTCGACCCCGCGATGCATGATTTTTGTGCTATTGACAACAAATCATTATTAACTATAATGACTAACTATGGTTAAAATCAGATTGACAAGAATAGGCAGAAATAAGATACCCCTTTACAGAGTTGTCGTCACAGACTCGAAAAAGGCAAGAGATGGTGAATACATCGAGAAGGTTGGCCATTACGATCCCCGAAAGAAAGAATTACAACTGGACCGGGATCGCGTCGAGTATTGGATTTCCAAAGGAGCTCAACCTACCAATACCGTGGCTAAACTAATCGCAAAAGAAAAAGGAGGTTCATCATGAAGGATCTCATCGAATATATTGTCAAAGCGTTGGTTGATAATCCTGATAAAGTTGCGGTCAAGGAAATTGCCGGTGAAAAGAGCATCATTTATGAACTCAGAGTCGGCGAAGGTGATCTGGGAAAGGTAATCGGAAAAGAAGGGCGAACTGCGAAGGCAATCAGAACAATCATTACCGCTGCTGCAATGAAACAAGGAAAGCGCACGGTATTAGAGATAATCGAATAATGAATCTAAGCATCTCTTGCCTTTTTCTGTACGTTTTTACTGCGCCAGATAATTAGCCAAAAAATCGTTTCGTACACATCCCATGAAGTTTGACATTATATCAATCTTTCCAGAATTCTTTCAAAGCCCACTTACTTATGGCATGCTTCGTGTCGCTCTACAAAAGAACATAATAAACGTCAACATAACAAATCCCCGTGACTTCACGACCGATGGCGTTGTCGACGATTATCAATTCGGCGGTGGCGGCGGAATGGTGTTCAAGCCCGAACCTTTGACCAAAGCGATAAATTCGGTATGGACCAAGAAATCTACGTTGATAAATCTCACACCAAAGGGAAAACGCCTCAATCAGAGAATCGTCAACAAACTCACTGACAACGAACACATCGTCATCATCTGCGGCCGTTACAAGGGCATTGATGAACGTATCAGTGATATATTCCAACCGTTGCACATTTCGATCGGCGATTATGTCATCTCGGGAGGAGAGATCGGTGCGCTCATACTCATGGAATCAATTACCAGACTGCTACCGGGCGTCTTGGGTAACCGTGATTCCGCGAATTCGGATTCCTTTCAGGGAAATCTCCTGGAGGCTCCAATTTACACAAGACCGTACGTCTTCAAGAGGTTGAAAGTGCCACACGTTCTAAGAAGTGGCAATCATAGCATGATTGCTGAATGGCGTAGAAAAGAAGCTATGGAGATGACTCTCGCACGCAAACCACATTTACTCTCCGAAGAAACCTTTTCAAAAAAAGATTTCGAAATTCTATTGGAGGTGCTACATGGCAAAAATTCCTGATATTAAACCAGGTGATTTGGTGAAAGTCTACACCAAGATTGTTGAAGGCGACAAGGAACGTCTTGCCCCGTTTCAAGGTGTGGTCATCGAAACCAAGGGTAGCGATATAAGCAAGACTTTCACGGTTCGGAAAGTCTCGGCGGGTATCGGTATCGAAAGAATA